>Ga0316611_1000187_pt1 | contig 24332 bp, 22 predicted proteins | sample MIS2016202_MG_FD_207675 | JGI IMG/M metagenome (GOLD analysis project Ga0316611, IMG submission 207675) | Microbial mat bacterial communities from Middle Island sinkhole, Lake Huron, Michigan, United States - MIS.2016.202 | ecosystem: Environmental > Aquatic > Freshwater > Lake > Sediment... | reverse complement strand
CAAGAATTTGTAAAAAGGGATGTATTCGACAAAGAATATGTTGATGCTGCTGGACAATCTAATCGGGATAGAATGACACAGGGCTTATCACCAATTGGACGTGATGGGAAACCTGTAAATCTTCATCATATGAAACAGCAGAATAATGGGACTATTGTTGAACTTACGAATACAGAGCATAACGAATACTCTAAGACTTTACATCGTTATACAGAAAAATCTGAAATTAATAGAGATGAATTTAACAAACTAAGAGCCGTATATTGGAAAGAGAGATCCAAGGATTTTACATAAAATGAGCGCATCAAATGAGCTTGAATCAATCATGTGCATAAGACTGCCTGAAGATTACAAAGAATTTATCAATGACTTTGGTTATGAAGTTTTTGAGAATATAAGTATGGAAGTCTATGGATATAAGCCTAGTTTCGATATAGGTACACTCCCATGTGTAGTTGCCGCTACAAGAATGAATCAAGAAGACTATAGCCTTAAGAAAAATGAAATTGTTATTTCAAATACTGGCTACGAAGATTTCCTAGTGATTCTTGATGTAGAGACTGGCGATGTTTACGATCTAAATAGGAGTAGATTAAAAAATACACTTGCTAATTCTTTTTCTAATTGGTTATCTGATTTGAAGACACAAAATAACTCTTAAGAAGGGCTACTATTATTTGACCTGAAGAATTTAGAGGCTCTACTTGCTGTTAATACTGTCTAATAGTGAACATATTAATATGACAACAAATCTACAGAATCCTAACTACCGTTCGGACAACACATAGATGCTTGCAATAATTTTTCTTGCCCCAGATCTAAAATAACTGCTACCTTTTAAGTTAAGTTAGAACTTTAAATATAGCTTCTGGCAAAGAGCAAAAATAATATGAATGTTAGTTTTTCTCAAGATGCAAAGAGATCTCTTACCCATAGCCTTGATGCTTGCTATGTAGGCTTTTACTTTTGGTTAGGTGATTTTACTCTCAGAATAGGAGGGATAGACCTCACAGGCTCTAATATCACTTACCCTTACATTGTTCCTACCTTTATTGGTTTTGGTTATGTACTACCTAACTACATTTCTTGGCATACACCCTTTAGTAAGTTTAGAAAGCTAACCGATAAGAATAAGTCAGCAGATCTCATGGACATTACTGCATGACTTTAGGTAAACATGAGATTAAGGGCATAACTCTAAATCAAGTAAAACCTATGCCAGCTTCTACCTTTGAAAAACTGATGGTAGAGGCTGGTTATTTTAAGTTTGGTAGCGTTCCTACTTTTCAAAGTAGATGGTTTGTATATTTTGAACATTCAGCTTTCGGTAGGGTAGAAGCTGTCTATTCGCCTGACAAGAAAGTAGTAATCACTGCCTACCATCCTGACTAATTTACACTGAGAATGTCGGGGGTTCGAGTCCCTCAGCGCCCATATACATCAAACTTTTCCTATGTAATGTTATAGAATCGATGGCTGAAGCAGTTAAAACTGCTTCAAAAACCGTAAATCGCTGTTAAATAGACGACGGATATCATCAATTTTATGTAGAACCATAGCGACCCGATCTACTCCAAATCCCCACGCAAAACCTGTAACTAATTCGGGATCATAACCAACGGCTTTGAATACATTCGGATCGACCATGCCACAACCGCCAAGTTCTAACCAGCGTCCATTCCACATTACATCAACTTCGGCTGATGGTTCGGTGAAGGGGAAATAGCTGGGGCGAAAGCGAATTGGACATTCTCCCAAAAGTTCTTCGACAAAGGTTTTCACAGTGCCTTTAAGATCGCCGAAGGTTAGCCCTTCTTCAACCGCCAATAGCTCAATCTGATGGAAAATCGGCGAATGGGTAGCATCAATATCATCCTTGCGGTATACGCGCCCTGGGCAAGCAATTCGTAATGGTGGCTCGTTCTCCTCCATGTAGCGAATTTGGACTGAGGAAGTTTGCGATCGCAATAGTTTACCATCACTCAAATAGAGAGTATCGGCCATGTCGCGAGCAGGGTGATCGGCAGGAGTATTCAGAGCCTCAAAGTTATAATAATCTGTCTCAATTTCAGGACCTTGAGCAACGGTGAAGCCTAAACCTACCAATATATCTAGCATCCGATCAATCGTGCTTTGGATGGGGTGTTGTCTGCCTTGATAGGAATGTAAAATTCCAGGCATAGTGACATCAAGAGTCTCTAGTTCTAATTGTTTGGTAATTAAAGACTGCTGAATTGAGATTTTGCGATCTTCTAGTTGGGTTTGCAGGGTTTGTTTAACCTGATTTGCGATCGCGCCAATTTGAGGACGTTCTTCAGCCGATAGCTTCCCCATTGCTCCCAGAATCCGCGAAAGAGTTCCCTTCTTTCCTAAGTACTCAACCCTTAGCTGTTCTAATTCTTCAGGAGTTTGCACATCTCCAACTGATTTTGTTGCTAGTTCCGCCAGAGATTGCAATTGAGCTTTTAAGCTCTCTAAGTCCGTTGCCATCAACGTTTCCTATGTATTTATGAAGAATTTTGCTCTCCTAACTTTAGCAGAAAACATTCAACCTCTGTTGTTCTTTGCCAAAAAATGAAAAAAGTAAAGGCGACACAATGCGTCGCCTTTACTTTTTTCATTTTATCTCTTAGCGCTGGCTAAGAATGACATCGGATCAATTGGGCTGCCGCCATTAGGACGGATTTCAAAGTGGAGGTGAGGTCCAGTACTAAAGCCAGTACTACCCATTGCACCAATGGTTTGACCTTGGCTAACGGTTTGACCTTCTTTGACATATAGCTCATTCATGTGGGCATATCTAGTAATCGTGCCATCGGCATGACGAATATCAATCATGTTGCCATAGCCACCATCATTCCAACTAGCATAGTCCACAACTCCTGAAGCTGCTGCCAAAATTGGAGTACCAATCGGGGCTGCAATATCAATACCTCCGTGAATTCGTCCCCATCTCCAGCCAAAACCAGAGGTGAACACACCATCGGCGGGCCAAATAAACCCAGTCGATAATCCGTAGTCATTGACATCAGGCAAGTAGGCGCTAGCTGTCAATTGTGGTAATTGCGGTGTGACCCCAGGAAGATCGCTAGGATTAGCGATCGCACTACGATTAGCATCAAAGTTGCGATCGGGATTAGGCGCAGAATTTAGGTTAGCTGCGGCAATTTTGGCTGCTTCTAACTTACGCGCTGCCTCAGCTTTGCGAGCAGCTTCTTTGATTTCTGCATCACGAACTTTAGTATTGAGTTGATCCACCTCAGTCTCTAAGCGCTTGACTTCCAAAGAGGTCATTCTTGACTCAGGCTCAGGTAATAGCGCAACTTGATTAGGCTTACCGAGGGTAGAACTTGTTTGCTCTACTGACTGCGAGTTAGGAATTGTAGGCGCTAAGTTTGCCGCTAATTTTGCAGGAATCTGGACATTTGGCTCAGATGCTGGTTGAGTATTAACACTAGCAGGCTGAGAAGTTGGATTACTACTTTGCTCGATCGCTCGGTTAGCTGGAATACTAGGGGCAGAAATCGCTGCGACGACAGCAGGTTTGGCGTTTGGCTCTGCTGCTGGTTGACCTTGCACTTCAGACGGTGTATTCCGCAAACTGATTCTTTGCTCAGATACTAGCGCCGTCGGAATCTGAGGAATTGACAAAGCTGTAGCGATCTTGGCAGAAAACTGAACTTTGGGTTCAGCTACAGGCTGAGAAGAATTAGCTTCGACGGGAATTGAACGATTAGAACTGTACTGCTCAGTGGCGATCGCCGCAGGAATTGAGGGGGCAGCAATCGATCTAGCAGGAACAGTCAGAGCCGTTGGCGATATTGTTCCATTTTTCTTGTTTCCATTACCACCCAGTTCACCAAACAACTGATTAGGAGCAAAAGGAAATAATGCAACTGCAACCTTAAGAGCAGGCTCAGCAGCTATAGGTAAATTCGCTTGAGAAGTAACCTTGGCTGGCAGGCTATTCGCTTGTTCTTGGGCAGGAGAGTTGGGTAAATTAACAGCACTACCCGTAAGTTGCATTAACCCATCCCAAGTTGATGCAGGATTAGCTACTGCTACCTTGATTACTGAGTTCCCTGAGGTATTTGCCAAGTTCATTGGTGTTGCCGCAACAACACGCACCTGTGAAACATTATTTGGCAAAGAATTTGGCAAAGAATTTGGCAAAGAATTGCTATTAGAATTACCCACAGTTGTAGGTACTGATAGATCAGCCACGGGGGACGGAACTTCTTTGACAGGCTTCTCATTAGAAGCGGCAATGGTCTGTGTTGCTGGTAAATTGCGCTCTTGAGGAAGCTTTAATTCTTGGTTAAGTTCTAACCACTGAGGATTTTCTAACTTATTTGCCTCAATTATTGACTTTTGGGTAAGGCCGTAGCGACGGGCGATCGTCTCAATGGTATCGCCGTTTTGAACTTTGTAAGCAACATACTTGGGCTGCTTGGCGATCGCGTTATCGGCAACATTAGCCCTAGAACTATTACTAGCCAAGGTTGCTGTTGCCTTCTTGCCTTCAAGCTCTTGCAAACGCTGCATCAAGCGTTCCCTTTCCGCAAGCAACTGTTTCCTGACATGTCCATCTTTAACCTGCATCAATGTTGTGACATTGCCTGGAATGACTAAAGGCTGGTCGATCGCTAAGAAATCGCCAGAAGACAATGACGTAAACTTGATGATTTCGTTTTTAGGAACGTTGTAATAACTAGCGATCGCTTCGAGCGTATCGCCTGATTTAACCTTGTGAACCAAACCATTCACAGGAGGAATCATTAACTTTGTGCCAGGCTGCAATTCTGTATTGGCACTTATGCCGTTAGAAGCGGCGATCGCGGCTGCGTCAACTTGGTAAACCTGAGTTAATTTCCATAAGGTTTCATCTTCACGCACCTCATGGACAATTACGCCTTGGGTATTGTCCCATGCACCTGAAGCGATCGCTGTACGAGCCATTTCATACTTGCGATCCTGATTTTGCGCCATCACATCGGTCAAAGTACGAGATGAAGCCGCAACAGGCGTAGCTTTAAGATTATTATTTGCTGATTGTTGACTAATCAACACCCCCACGGTTCCTGCGGATAGAGCAAACCCTAACGCGGCAAGTGAGCGACGTACCTTCAAAGAGGACAACCTTTCGCCCAATGCCAAGGAAACATTGGTTGTTAACTCCTCGTCTTTGGAAGATATCTTTTTCAAAAAACTGCCTCCTCTAAACTATTTTCGCTCCTAATCAATCAAGTGTGAGAACAAGACGAATTACATAGGTGTATTTATGCAAATAACATAAATCACTAATTCGGTAAGGAGCAATTACAGAACTTAACTTACCTTGATTTTTTCCTTAAAACAAGTTCATGGTGAACAGCCAAAAAGACATATATGTGTATAGAAATCTGTTTTAGTCCAAATGCATATAGATGCACGCATTGTCAACAACTGATTCGGTAAAATAATCTCGCAAAATCCAGAAAAATAATATTTCAATTTATCTCTATCTAAAGATAGCTTTTGCTTAAAAAAGTGACATCTAGACAGGTGAGGTTTTGGGTCTAGGAGGTAATTGCACTTGATTTAATTTTCTAAGGCGTATCCCATTTCCATCGATAGCAAGAGGGTGTACTGCACTTTTTTATATTCTCAGTCTCTTAATTGCTTTTTTTTACGCCTACTTGCTACGATTTTTGTAAAAAAGCACAATTTGTTTTTATGTAATTTTTTTTTAACAATTTGCACCAAAAATTTGTTGAACACCTGAGTTTTTTGTCCAAGCATCTGGGGCATTTGGATTCAATGGCAACCCTGTAGCTACATACAGCCATATAAGAATCCCAAATTAAAGGTCGGCGGCGCTCTGCGCCGCCGACCTTTAATTTGGGATCTGATTGAAATGCTCATACGGAATCAAACTAAGTACAGTAATAGCTTAAAATTACTTTAAAAATGTATTAAGAAATGAAATGACATTCAGGCGATCGCGGCTTTCAGCATAACGGCGGTACAACAAGTATCTCTATGTATTATGAATATTATGTGAAATTACAAGCCATACATCCCTAAATCAATCATTTTTGGCTAATTTTAAAGACTTTTTAGGAAAAGAAGATCTATGAGCATTGGATATCTCGCGCTGGTCTTACACGCTCACCTCCCCTATGTGCGTCACCCTGAAAGTGACTATGTACTGGAAGAGGAATGGCTGTATGAGGCAATTACTGAGACTTATATTCCCCTGATCAAAGTCTATGAGGGACTCAGGCGAGATGGGATTGACTTCAAAATGACCATGAGTATGACACCGCCATTGGTGTCCATGCTGCGAGATCCACTTCTTCAAGAACGTTACGACAAGCACCTTGCGCTATTACAGCAATTGGTTGAACTTGAGGTGATCCACAATGAACATAACGGTCATGTTAAGTATCTTGCTGAGTACTATGTCAAAGAATTTGCCGAAATTCGCGAAATCTGGGAAAAATATGGCGGCGATCTCGTAACAGCCTTTAAGCAATTTCAAGATACCAACAATCTGGAGATTATCACCTGCGGCGCAACTCATGGCTATTTGCCATTAATGAAGATGTACCCAGAGGCAGTCTGGGCGCAGCTAGAAGTTGCGGTTGAGCATTATGCAAATGAGTTTGGACGCGCTCCCAATGGGATTTGGTTGCCAGAGTGTGCCTACTACAACGGCTTAGAACGGATGCTTGCCGATGTGGGTATTCGTTATTTCCTTACCGATGGGCATGGCATTTTATATGGTCAGCCCCGCCCCAGATTTGGAACCTATGCCCCTGTATTCACAGAAACAGGTGTGGCAGCCTTTGCGCGTGACCATGAATCATCGCAGCAGGTATGGTCATCGAAAGTTGGTTATCCTGGCGATCCTGTTTATCGGGAATTTTACAAAGATTTGGGCTGGGAAGCGGATTATGAATATATTAAGCCGTTTATCATGCCTAATGGTCAACGAAAAAATACGGGTGTTAAATATCACCGTATTACAGGGCGAGATTTTGGGCTAGACGCAAAGCAGCTTTATGATCCCTATTGGGCAAAGGAAAAAGCGGCTGAGAATGCGACTAACTTTATGCAGAATCGTCAAAGCCAAATTAGTTATCTGCATGACATGATGGGTCGTCCACCGCTTGTGGTGTCTCCCTACGATGCAGAACTATTTGGTCACTGGTGGTATGAAGGTCCTTGGTTCATTGATTTCTTGATCCGTAAGTCCCATTACGATCAGACTACCTATGAGATGACCCATCTCGCTGACTATCTGCGCGGTAATCCGACGCAACAGGTATCACGTCCTGCCCAGTCCAGTTGGGGTTATAAAGGTTTTCACGAATATTGGCTGAATGAAACCAATGCTTGGGTATATCAGCATTTGCATAAGGGCGCAGAACGGATGATTCATTTGTCCTATCGCGAACCTGCAGATGAGTTGGAATGGCGGGCGCTTAATCAAGCGGCGCGGGAGTTGCTCTTGGCGCAATCTTCAGATTGGGCGTTCATCATGAGAACTGGCACGATGGTTCCCTATGCGATCAGAAGAACGCGATCGCATTTAATGCGTCTAGAAAAGCTATTTGAAGATATTGAGTCAGGACAGATTGATGCGGGCTGGCTAGAAAAAGTGGAATATATGGACAATATCTTCCCTGATATCAATTACAGAACCTATCGACCTCTTACGGCTTAGAGAAAAAAGAAAAAAGACTCGCTAAGCGAGTCTTTTTTCTTTACACTTATTTAACAAAACTTTAGTAACATATGCTACTTTTTATATAAGTATATGTTATGTTAGCTATATACAAAAAATATGCATAACCTAAAGGAAATAAGTCATGAATGTAACTCAAAGAAAAGCAGAAGCTGCCGCTAACCACAAAGCAAACCTATCAGCCTCAGTTAAGCGTCGGATGGAAGTTGCACGTTCTAATAATGATGCGAACTTGCTAAATGTTCTTGAACAAGAAATGAAGCAACTAGGCTTAAATTAATCAAAACAAAAAAGGGGATGGTGCTTCGCACCATCCCCTTTTTTATTGTCAAAACAAGGGGCTTAAGCCCCTTGCCTGTTTTAGGTAGCACCGCCGAAAACTTCTATATTTTCAAATAAACAAACGGGGGAGGCGTGACCAACCCGAATGACTTGATTGGGTTCGCCTTTACCGCAGAATGGGGAACCATAGGCTTCAACGGTAGGTTGGTCGCCCACTTTAGCGAGACTACTCCAAAACTGATTGGTAATACTGCGATAGTTCGGATTACGGATAGTTTTAGTTAATTTGCCATTTTCGATGAGTTTGGCGTATTCGCAGCCAAATTGAAATTTGTTACGATAGTCGTCGATTGACCATGAGCGATTGGATTCCATATATATGCCATGTTCGATATCAGCGATGATGGACTCAAAGGAATATTCTCCCGCTTCGAGGTTAATGTTTGCCATGCGATCGATCGCTGGACGGTTCCATGAGGTGGCTCTGGCATTAGCAACACCTTGAATTCCCGATCGCACTTGGCTTTCAGAACTACCTAAGCCGCGCAAGAGTTTCCCTTCTTTAATTAAATATTCCTTAGTAGCAGTCAAGCCTGTATCGTCAAAGGCATAGCTGGCGAATTCGCCTGAGGTGGTGGGGTCAAAGGTAACATTCATCAGCGAGGAGCCGTACTGCATTTTGCCAAAGTCCTCTAGTTTGACGAAGCTCCCACCTGCGTAATTACGCTCATCGCCGAGGATGCGATCGATTTCGAGGGGATGTCCGATGCTTTCGTGGATTTGGAGCAACATTTGATCGGGGGCAAGAACTAACGATGTAGTTTTGGTAGGACATTCATCGGCGGAGAGTAGTTCCACAGCTTGCTCACCAATTACTCTCGATCTTTGTAATATCGACTCGCGGTCAAATACTTCCATGCCAATTTGATTGCATCGAGCGAGTTGTCCATTATCACCACGTCTCTGAATGATTGCGCCATCTTGGGCGGTGGCGGCATAGTCGGTGGCGATCGCTAAAAATTTTTGATAAATATCCGAGCCATTAGTGCTAACAAAATTGGTTTCTATTTCCGTAATTACAGCATAGGCACTGGTTTTGACAATCTGATCGGAGACCTTTAGGGTGTCGCAGATCTCCATTAATAATTGATTAAGTTCTTGAGGGGCGATCGCGTTTGATGGCTTGAGAAATGGTGAGAAATATTGTCCCGTTGCCTTAGGTCGTTGGGCAATGGAAAAGCGATGTACCGCCCATTTCGCCGCAGTTTTGGCTTGTTGATAGGCTCTTTGGGCAGTAATTTGCATATTTGCCAAGTCAAGATGATTGGTACTAGCATAACCAAACTGTCCATCGACTAATACCTCGATCATCACACCATGAGACAAGCTGCGACCATTGGACTGGGGTTGGCGATCGCGCACATAGCGCGTAGTGCTAATTTCTCTAACCTCGCGTAAGCCAATCCATTCTGCTTGGGGCAAATCAATATGAGATAGGGCTGATTTTAAATCAAATACTGTCTTGGTGGAAAAATTCAAACGCTCTAAATTAATTTGCATAGATCTTGTGTAGATACGATCGCAACTGTTTTAGCCATCATAGCTGAAGCATAAAAAAGAAGGTTCGCAAGAGCGAACCTTCTTTTTTTAAGCGGGTGATGGGATTCGAACCCACGACATTCTCCTTGGCAAGGAGATGCTCTACCACTGAGCCACACCCGCGTTTCGTGTTGTTTTGCGCTTCCTTGCGTTTTGCGCTTTATTAATATGCCAAACATTGCAACCAATGTCAACTATTTTTAAAAAACAAATTAAGGCTCGCATCGCGAGCCTTAATTTGTTTAGTATTTAAAGCCATTTTTGCGCGTATGGACAGCAGGTTCACCTTCGCGGAGGCGATCGCCTGCATTAATCGTTGCCAAAACAATTATGTGATCGCCAGCATCGAGGCTACTGGTGACGGTCGCATCAAGATAGGCGATCGCCTCAGTTAAATAAAGCTGACCACTAGGAGCAGTTGCTGTCTCAACACCTTCAAAAGGATCAACATCGGGAGCAAAGCCTTTGGCAAAATGTCCGATGATTTTACCTTGCCCCTTTTCAGCAATATTAATCACAACAGGGCTGCCTACGGTCAGAAAAGACTCAATCGGTCTACCTTTACCAACCACAAAGGTTACAGATGGAGGATTAAAGCCTGATTGCTGTACCCAAGAAGCGAGCATAGTGCCTGCTGCGCCATTTTGTTGTGAAGTAACGATAAACAAGCCACTAGGAATCGTGCCGATCGCGGCTCCTAGTTGTTCATTTTGAGAAATGTTTTCAGTATTTTCAGTCATTGTTTAGGTTGGATTTTAGCTATTGAGAAAATCTGTTTTAGCTTACAATCTGGTCAGCACAAAATAAAGGCGGCGCATCGCGCCGCCTTTATTTTACTTCTAAAAACACGATCAAAAATACTAGACGTAAGCAGTCTGAAAGCCCCACCAGAGTAGGAATCCGATCGCACTAAGAACGACAATGCTAGACAGCACGATGGACAAAGGGCTATCGGCATTCTCAAATTTCATGATGCCGCGATTAAAATCTGACATATAAGCAAAACCTAACTAAGTGATTTGGATTACTTAAGCAAAACAGCTTATATCCTAGCTTGACTTTGCTAGCGATCGCTTAAAAGTAACAAAATATCTGGGAATCAGGACTCTAGGATAACAATTTACCTATGCTCGAATGGATGCGTATTTTTTGGCTACCATCACAACCAGTCCAAAAATTAAAAGAATTACCGCAAGATGCGGGCGTTTATTACATTACCGCTCTCTGGATCGTGCTGTATGTGGGTAAAGCCAAAAATCTTCGTAATCGTTGGAAAACTAATCATCATCGCTATCAACAATTTAAACTGCTATACCCCTTTGGCAGATTGCATTATAAAGTTTTGGCGGTTAGTCAAATTACGACCTACGAAAAGGCAGAAATCACAAAATTTCGTCCTGCGTGGAATGGCACTGCTAGAGTAACTTTTTGGAATTTATTATGCTTATTTGTGGCGGTATGGGGCAGAGTTATTATTTATGCTTTGTTGCTATTACTGGCGATCGCCGCCCTAATTTACTTATTGATAAATGGCTAAATATAAAGCACAAAAAACCTGTGGCGCACGCTGCGCGTGCGCCACAGGTTTTTCCAGTTTGCAAGCTGCTTGAAAATTTATCTGGGTTTTAAGGAAGCGTAAGACGCTGTATGGATAGATTGATTGACAATTGACTAATCCGAAATATTTCTTTGAGATATTTCTTGATGCTAAATTAGATAACTAATCACAGGAGATTGATATATGCCAACACTAATTGGATTTTTACTACTAGGAACCTATGTCTTTGGAGTTGTAAAATTTTTGATGGGGTTTCGCCGCACTGACTTTGAGGGCAACCAGATCGGACTCGCTCTAATGTGGCCAGTCCTATTCGTAATGAATGGCAACTACCGCAGAAATTTCTTTAAAGCACTAAAAGGCTCCTAATGACTTGGTGGAAAAGGCTCAGAGCTAATCCTCTTGCTTGGATTGGCATCACGATTTTAACTGTTTTTTATGCGGCTGCCCTCTTGGCTGATTTCGTGACACCCTATGGAGTTAACGAGCAGTTCAAAAATGCCGCCCTATTACCCCCCACACAGATCCATTGGTACGATCGCCAAGGTCAATTTATTGGCGCTCATGTATACCCCACCACCCAAGGAAAAGTTGAACTAGAAACAGGCGATCGCGCCTTAATCGTGGACTATACCAAGCCATCACAGATTCAACTTTTTCATGGTGGACATTTGTTTAGTACCACCAAAGAAGGGAATCTGAACCTATTGGGAACCGACGAACAAGGGCGAGATCAGTTAACTCGCCTACTTCATGGCGGTAGGATCAGCCTCTTAATCGGCTTTATCGGCACAACGATTTCCTATGCGATCGGTTGTTTTGTGGGCGGTCTTTCTGGTTATATAGGCGGTTGGATTGACACTATCTTGATGCGTTTCGTCGAAATTCTGATGTCAGTGCCTTCAATTTACTTATTAGTAGCTTTGGCTGCAATTTTGCCGCCCCAAATCAGTAATACTCAAAGATTCGCGTTAATCATTGCGATTATTTCCTTTGTGTCATGGGCAGGTTTAGCCAGAATTATTCGTGGACAAGTGTTGTCCATCAAAGAGCAGACTTTTATTTTGGCAGCCCGTGCATCAGGTGCAAGTCCATTGCGGATTATCATCAACCATGTTTTACCCCAAACCATCACCTTTATTATTATCTCGGCAACCCTCGATATCCCCCGTTTTATAGTTGTAGAGGCAGTATTAAGCCTTGTAGGGCTAGGTATCCAGCCCCCAGACCCGTCATGGGGTAATATGCTATCTTTGTCCACCAACGCTTCGATTTTGATCCTGCAACCTTGGCTAGTGTGGACTCCTGCCTTAGCGATCGTGTTAACAGTGTTATCATTTAACCTTTTAGGAGACAGTTTGCGTGATGCCCTTGACCCCAAAAACATTAGGCAATAAGCTTTAGGCAACTTGCTCTATCAGGTTTAAGTTTGAGAAAACCTATGCCCCATAATAGTTTTATTATTAATATTTCAGTGAATATTTCAGTGAATATTTCAGTGAATATTTCAGTGAATAACTTTTAACATGCCTTTAGATTGCAATATCCTCGAAATTTCCAAAAAGTCTTGAAATATATCGCCCAAAAACCATGCAATTAGGTACTATGGAGTGAGGATCTAGACTATTTTGTATTTTCAATGACGGGTTTTTGCTCTTTCGTCATGTCAATCTGAAAGTTAGCATCAGCAAAATAGGAGTATATTCAGCGTGCAGTACTTAGCGGAACTTCAAAAAACTCAAGCAGCTTTTGGATTAGGTGGTAACTCTTCTGTCCGTCTACTAGCACGAAATACGGGTGAAAATGTTTGGCAGCCAATTACAAATGAACAGGTTTTACAGGTTCAAGATTCGAGCCAAGCTAAAGATTTTAAAGATGGTCAGATGATTATTGTCGAAGTGACGGGCAGTAACCAAGTGCAAAGTATTCAAGATGCTTCTAAAAAGATCGTCAATATTTTGCAAGCTTTTTCGCGATCGCAGGACAAATATAGATCTGCGGAAGAAGAAGTCGAACAGTGGAAACAATCCCTTAACTTTCAAAGCCAAGAATTACATCGCCGTGAGCAAGAATTAGAACATAAAGAACTCGAATTAGAACATCTTGATGCAAGACGACAAGAGGTTGAAGAATTAGAAGGTAAATTTGCAAAAGAGCGTCAAGAAATCGAGCAACTACGCAAAAGTATTGAATCAGAAAGAGGACAGTTTGAGGCTAAAGCTTCGGCTTTGAGTGTTGAGCAGGTAGAACATGTAAAAACCTTGATTGCTCATTTATCCACCAGCTTCACTAATCCAGATTCTCTTAGGGATAAAATCCATAATGCTCTTGATTTAATTAACAAGCGCCAAGAAGTACTGACGGGTTTCTGGCAAAATTTGGATGCTCTAAAAAATGAGGCTGAAAAACAAAAGGTAGTTCTCTCGAAATCTACTGAAGAAATTAATTCGCGGAAATATCAATGGCAGCAAACTCAATCGGCTTTAGCAGATGCACAGGCTGAGCTTAAAGCACAGCGCGGAATCATGAAGTTGCAAGAAAACAACATTGCCATGTCGAGAGTGCAGCTTGATGCTCAAATTGATCTCTATGAACAGACAGCCCATGCGATCGAGTCTTTTGGCGGACCAGGCAGCATTGAAGTACTTAGCCCAGAAGAAGAAACTAGATTGCAGTCAATGTCGGTAGATGATTTGGATTCAACTATTAAGGCTTTGCAATCAGATTTTGATAAGTTGGCTAATTACGTTAGCGCTCAGGAGGATGAACTGGCGGGATTTGAAGGAGAAATTGCTGATTTACAAAGTCAGATTGAGTCTGCTGATCAGTTTGCGCGAATAGAACTTGAAAGCAATAAAGAATTTGCAGAAGAGCAGTATCGACTTTTAGAAGAAAGCGTTTCAGGAACAAGACGGAGTATGCAGGAGCGCTTATCGGTACTCAATCAACAGAAAGCGATTTTGGATCGTCGTAAGGGGATTGTCGTAGAGGTTAGCCCTGTTCAAAGTTTATTACCTCTGTTATCACAGATTGAGGCACAAAAGAATCGTCAGGAGCAAGAGTTACGCAAAATGGAGGGTCAAATCGAGACTGTTCGCAATATTACTCAACAGCAGCAAGAAATCCTGAGTAAGCAAACTCAAGAACATCAACTACAAGAGCAAACAATTCGGGCGGCAGAATCGCAAAATCAAGAACGTCTTAAAGCTGTCGCGGAGTTATTAGGACAAATTAGCGCTCAGGAGAAATTGTTACGTCCTGTGCAGGATATCGTCGATACTTTACGTCCACAGCTAGAATCGGCGGCTCAAGATTTAGGCGCAATGGCTAATGGTAGCAATTCTTCACAAGTTTTGTCTGAATTGCAATCTGTTATCCAAACTCTAGTTACTCAATAAGCTTTTAAGTAGCTAGGCGCAATCAAATATAAAACCCTAAAACCTGTGGCGCACGCTGCGCGTGCGCCACAGGTTTTAGATCTTGGTTTTTAATTAGGCTCGGCTACTTAATAAATTTATGTCGCGGCAAAGCCGTGACATAAATTTATTAAAAGCTTATCCCTATCGCTATAACTAGCTTACTCTTCGATTTTAATCGAGAGGATCTTGTCGCCACGACGAATGGCTTGCGCGACTTCGGTATCTTCTGTATAGCCAAAAGCTGCATATTGACCATCTAAAAATGATGCGTCGCCAAGGGTAATAAAAAATTGGCTGGTGGCGCTATTCGGGTCGTTAGTACGAGCCATTGAAAATACTCCTGCCTTATTGTGCTTAATCACAGGCTTTTTGCCACCAGTTAAAATGTTGCCAATGGTTGCTTGAGTGTCGCCCTCAGCCCAGATTTCTAGCTTGATGCGATCGCCTGATCCACCAGTACCATTGCCATCGGGATCGCCGCCTTGAATCACAAAACCAGGTTCGACACGGTGAAAGGTTAAACCATCATAGAAACCATGCTTGGCGAGGTCTACGAAATTTTTAACAGTGATGGGGGCGTGTTGATCGTCAAACTCAGCACGAATGGTTCCCTTAGCAGTCTCAATTACAGCACGGATCATAAATAAACTTACCTAAAATTTTTTGCAAGATTAGAGCAGCTTAAAGTATAACAATCGCTGGGGCAAATGTCTGTAAACCTCAAAAGTATTGCGATCGCCTGATCTTTACAGGGCTTTGCGCTCAAACCCGAACCAGGAAAAATTTTTTTCTTCTGGTTCGTTTGATCGACAATTGCTGTAAGCCCCTTGTTCAGTTTGAGGAGTATGATGGAGAGATAGATCGTCTTTTTTAAGGATCGTATAGGTTTATGGATAGCAATAATTTGCTAAAGCAGTTACTAATGCTTGGCGTTGGTACGACTTCGATTGTATTGGAAAAAATAAAGGAAGCTAGTGAAGATTGGGTTAAGGATGGTAAAATCGATCCTGAACAAGCTTCAGAGATTTTTAATGATATTGCCGATCGCCTCAAATCAGAGCAAGGAAATTTAGAATCTATAATTCAGCGTCAAATTCGGAATGTGATGCAGGATTTGGGTGTACCGCGTCAAAATGAAATGGATGAATTGCGCGGCAGGATTGATCGCCTTGAGCGTCAACTTCGGGAATTAGAAAATAAACAGTGGCGCTAGTTACAGCGCTTTGCGCTAAAGGCAAACCCAATATTTTTGTTAAAACTTTTACGGAGTAAAAGTTTTAACAAAAATATTGGGTTTTGGATTGATCCTAAAATGCTTGCTGTATATGGATATTAGTTAATGGAAGCTTCAGGAATTCTTTATTTAGTAGGAACGCCGATTGGTAATTTGGAAGATATGACTTTTCGGGCGATCGCTACTTTAAAACAGGTAGATTTAATTGCGGCGGAGGACACAAGGCATACAGGCAAATTATTACATCATTTTGGGATTGATACGCCCCAAACTAGTTATCACGAACATAATGCCCATAGGCGTGGACCTGAATTAGTCGAGAAGTTACAGCAGGGTCTGGCGATCGCCTTAGTCACCGATGCGGGTATGCCTGCGATTTCTGATCCTGGGGTGGAATTAGTGCAGGGTTGTATCGCGGCAGGTGTGCGCGTAGTGCCGATCCCTGTGGTGACGGCGGGGATTGCGGCTTTGACGGCTTCAGGGTTTGCGACCCAGCATTTTGGATTTGATGGATTTTTGCCGACGGATAAAAAAGAACGCCGCGATCGCTTAGAAATTTTGCGATTAGAAACCCGCACGATGATTCTCTACGAAGCGCCGCATCGGTTGTTACGCACCCTTGAAGATCTGGCTGAAAGTTTGGGTCGAAGCCGACAAATCTCCGTTGCGAGGGAATTAACTAAACTCCATGAGGAATTTTGGCGCGGCTCCATAGAAGGGGCGATCGCCTATTTTACAGATCATGCACCCAAGGGAGAATTTACACTGGTTTTGAAAGGTGCAGAACCTAGTGAAAAGCCTGTGTGGACTGAGGAAGTAATTGTCAAAGAGTTACAGAATTTGATTGATGCTGGAATTTCGCGATCGGATGCAAGTCGTCAGTTAGCAGAATTGGCGGATTTGCCACGTCGTCAAATTTATCAGTTAGCGCTCACGCTCCAAGAATAAAGCCTCAAGAATAAAGGGTCGTACGAAGTACGACCCTTTATCAAATTATTGACGGCGGCGCAAAGCCGTTAATAGTTTCTCAAAGCCTTCGGGTAATGGGGCAGTATTTTCGATTAGCTCACCTGAAACTGGATGGGTGAAAGTGAGCCGCCATGCGTGGAGTGCTTGCCCTGCCAGATATTGCGAGACTTCTTTACTAGGATATCCGTAGACAGGATCGCCAGCGATCGCCCAGCCCATATATGCCGAGTGGACACGGATTTGATGGGTGCGTCCTGTTTCTAAATCAAATTTAACGAGGGTGTAATTTCCTAAACGTTCCTTAATTTGCCAGTGGGTAACGGCTTTGCGCCCATCGGTAACTACTGCCATTTTTTTGCGATCGCTTTTATGCCGATCAATAGCCGCATCAATTACACCAGATTCACCACCTGATTGACCTCCTAATAAACCTTTCGGAACTCCGCGCACAATTCCCAGATATTCTCGGCGTGCTGTTTTTGCTTGGATTTGGGACTGCAAATCTTGATGGGCGCGATCATTTTTAGCAACCACCATCACACCACTGGTGTCTTTATCTAAACGATGCACGATCCCTGGACGTTGAGTTCCGTTTATGCCTGAAAGTTCTTTGCAATGAGCTAAAAGTGCATTGACTAAAGTTCCATCCCGATGTCCTGCCGCAGGATGCACGACTAGTCCCGCAGGTTTATTAATCACAATTAGATGTTCATCTTCGTAGAGAACATCTAAAGGGATGTCTTGGGCGATTAAATCAAGAGGTTCTACGGCTGGTGTAATTAACTGGATGCGATCGCCTGCTTTAACTAAGTTTTTTTTGTTATGACAAAGAGCATCGTTAACGGTGACATAGCCTTCATCAATTAATGTTTGTATGCGCGATCGCGACACATCGGGAAGATAACCCGCTAAAAAGCGATCGATTCGCTCAGCTTTAGCTAAATCTGTGCCAACTTCTATCAAGTTAATATTCAAATTAATGTTATTAGCAGCGATCGCCTCTAAATTCATACTAATGTTTCTCCTCGTCGATAGAGTTCGCGGGCATAGTCTGTCCATGTACCTTGTCCCCAATAACGGAAACAACTGGTTTGAACTAAAAGATTATAGAGCAGAGCTTGCTGATAGTCTGATCGCTTGGTAGTGGCAGGATCTGCGGCTACTAGCGCATCATATTTTTGATGGAACTTAGCGCTCAGTTGATTCATCGGTTCTAATACATTCTCATAGCCATTGACCCAACTCATGCTATTTGTCCATGATGCGCCATCCATATGGAATTGATGATCGCTGGCTTTTAGTTCCATAATCGCTTGCTCAATGAGCGTAGGATTCAGATTTTGGCGATCGCCGATTTGCTCGACCTTTTGCCAGACCTTATGCTGCTGCACCGCTTGAATTGTCGGATAGTCAAGGGGACTGACACCTGCGGACTCGATCATTTCTAGATATTCAGTACCATTTAAACCAACAACGCCCGCAGTACCACGACCATTATTTTTCAGTTGATCCCATACCAAAGGATAATCGCGAGGAAACTCATTCATCATTACGCCGCCATTCTCGCCATCAGCAATCTGGGTGACTAGAGAAGGAATGGAAACATTGCCGATTTGCTGTTTACCCCGCCCCTTAGCTTCATGGTAGGGCTGCATTTGGGCAACTAATTTAGTATCAGAACCTTGGGTTTTAATTAGCGCAGTAATACCAATCGATTCACCCTTTGAGTTCATCGCCACCAATCGATTAGGCAAATATTTCTGATCTTGAGTTAAACCCGAACCATCAAGACTTTCTACGGAATGCTCCTGCACCATCAACCAACGATAGCCGCATTCCTTCATCGCCTTAATGTATTCGTAGAGCGTATCAGGATGATTGGGAAGATGCATCTCTGGTGGCGAAAATCCCTTCACGCGCTTGAGAGCATCAATGCCGAAGATAGAAGCAAAATGACTTTGCCATGCTTGAATATGCAGTTTGATATCAGGAATCGGTGTGGAGGGAATTACGGCATGACTCCACATTGTGCCGAGCCATTCGACATAGGGCTGATATTGGCGATCGCAGGTAATCCGTTTCAGATTATCTAAAATGTCATGGCGCTGCATCTGCTGCAAACCCCAGAGCAAGTTTCCAGAATAGTCCAACATAATTCGAGGATGACTGCCCTGCGCGACAAGTTGGGGAATAAAATCACCCATACGGCTATAGCACCAAGCAAACACCCCAGCATTGTGATTATCGCCTTCACCTTGATGCTCGAACATATGCTGAAGATTGCAAATTAAAGCCCCATTCGCACCTGCGGGAATGGTCGGCTGGTGCATATGCAAAGCACAGGCAAAAGCAGAAGTAATCTCTTCTAATTTGAGATTGTTGTTATTTAGATTGCTGTTCAGGAATACAGGCGCATCATCCTGTATAGCCTGTTGAATTAATTCTTCATCACCGCAAATAGCGGGAAAATCAGAGGTAACAAAGCTTGATGGTGTCGTTGAAATCAAAACTTGTAAACCTCGATCAAAGTTGTGTTGATACTCAATTTAGCATACTCCCTTCCCACTCAAGGATTAGAGGTGCGGTGCTTCGCGCCGCACCTCTAATCCTTGAGTTTTAATGTCTATTTTTAGACTGGGAAGGGAGTAGCCAAAAAGAGTAACGAGGGAATGCCAATATTTATGATGAGAAACCTCGAAATTGACAGTCTAGCCAATCTTGATATTTAGTTCTTATCCCAAAATACGAGTTCTCGTTTTTAACAAAATTATAAACTAAGTTTAACGTTTAGTTAAACGACCAAGGCTTACATAAACGTATGATGTCTCCAAGTATGAGAAGAAGACACTGTATTTACCTGTAAAAAAATTCAAGTTGGGAGCATCTAAATCAAAAATTAAGTATAAATACTTATAACAAAAAACCACCATTTTGGGCTTGAGTAAAAAAATATTGCAAATTTCATTTGTTTGTCACATATTGATCTTACTAAAAGTACTTAAAATTGTCACTTTTGCATCTAATTTATATCTAAGTACAATTACTCAGCGACTAAGTGAAATACTCCTGTTCACCTTTCTATCTTTAATACTTGTTTAGAAAAGATAGATCAGATCATTTCTGTTGGTTTAACGAATGAGATGTTTCCAAAGATGTATATGCTCTATACCTTGTGTTTAGCGACAGATGTTCAACGATATAGCGATCGCGATGTTGTCAATTGGAATATTTAGAAATCAAAAGAGAACTGGAAATATACTTCTCTTTTGATTTCTAAATTGACCAATATAATTCTTTTCCAAACCAGAGTTTTTATACATTAAGCAATTAATTATGTTTATCAACAAAAAGTGGCTTCGCTTTACCCTAAGTCTGTTATCCGCATTTCTTATAACTGTAGTCGTTACAGCCTGTGTCCAGACTCAGACTCCAGAAAGTAAGCCTCAAGCTAATTCCACCGCGAACACAGGAGCCGCAAAGCCCACCACAGGTGGCAGTATTACAGTCTATACAGCACTTGAAGATGACCAATTGGCTGAGTATTTGCCTTTGTTCCAAAAAGAATATCCAGATATTAAGGTTAATAAAGTTCGCGATTCTACGGGTGTTGTTACCGCCAAGTTGCTTGCAGAAAAAGATAACCCAAATGCTGACGTAGTTTGGGGACTTGCCGCATCTAGCCTGCTCGTTGCCGAAAAGCAAGGAATGCTTGAGCCTTATGCCCCTAAAGGACTTGAAACAGTTCAGACTCAGTTTCGAGATAGTGCCAATCCTCCTCAATGGGTTGGCATTGATGCTTGGGAATCGGCTTTCTGTGTCAATACCGTTGAAAGTGGCAAGAAGAATTTAGCAATTCCCGCGTCTTGGGCTGATTTAATTAAGCCCGAATACAAGGGGCAGATCGTCATGTCCAATCCTGCCTCTTCGGGGACTGGATTCCTATCTGTATCTGTGATTTTGCAAATGATGGGAGAAGCTGATGGTTGGAAGTATCTCGATGCGCTCCATGAAAATGTTGCTCAGTACGTCCACTCTGGTTCTAAGCCCTGCAAACTTGCTGGTTCTGGTGAATATGCGATCGGTATTTCCTTTGGCTATCGGGCTGTGAAGCAAAAGAATGGTGGCGAACCAATTCAACCTGTATTCCCTAAAGAAGGTTCGGGTTGGGATATTGAAGCCAATGCTTTGATCAAGAAGGCAAATATCAATCCTGCGGCTAAGACCTTCTTGGATTGGGCAATTTCTCCAGAAATTTCTAAAAAGTACGCGAAGAACTTCCCCTTAACTGCGGTGAAGACTGATGTACCGATTCCTGCTGGTTTCCCTGAAGATCCGCTCAAGCAGTTGTATCCCAAGAATGATTTCAAATGGGCTGCTGCTAATCGTGATGCGATCTTGGCGGAATGGACAAAGCGTTACGATTCTAAGTCTGAAGCGAAGAAGAAGTAATCTTCCAGAGTGTTTTTCAAACGTAAGGGCAATTCATGAATTGCCCTTACGTTTTTAGTAAACCTTTTTAACTTAATGCTATGAGCAATTTTTCAGACGGGACAGAGGCGATCGCCAAGCAAGATAATTCTGCTAATCATGGGAAGACTGATTCTTTAAGCGCATCGACCTATCAACCAGATTTGGGTCAGCCCTATCTGCAAATTGAGAATGTAAATAAATCTTTCGGACAATTTACGGCTCTCAATGACATCAATCTCAATGTCTATGCTGGAGAATTTGTCTGCTTACTAGGTCCTAGTGGCTGCGGCAAAACAACATTACTGCGAATCATTGCGGGACTAGAACAACAAACTAGCGGTCGCGTGATTCAAGGTGGCAAGGATGTCTCGCGCTTGCCACCTGCAAAAAGAGATTTTGGAATTGTTTTCCAGTCCTATGCATTGTTTCCCAATCTGACGGCGGCGCAAAATATTGCCTATGGTTTGGAAAATACGCCTATGCCCAAGCGTCAGATCGCGCAGCGCGTCCATGAATTATTGGAAACCGTTGGTTTAGAAGGATTCAATCAAAAATATCCTTCCCAAATGTCTGGCGGTCAACAACAGCGAATTGCGCTAGCGCGAGCCTTGGCACTATCGCCGAGTTTGTTGCTTTTAGATGAGCCGCTTTCAGCATTGGATGCGAAGGTGCGAACTCGTTTGCGCGTAGAGATTACCCAATTACAGAAACGTTTGGGCGTAACGACGGTGATGGTTACCCACGATCAAGAGGAAGCATTAACTATGGCCGATCGCGTGGTGGTAATGGATAAGGGCATAATCGCACAGGTGGGAACACCGCGTATGATCTATCAAAGCCCCAAAACTCCTTTTGTAGCAAATTTTATTGGTTCGACAAATCTCCTAACAGGTGAAGTGGTTTCATCAAATCAGGTGCGTTGCGGCAATATCGTCCTTGAGGCAAAGATTGAGGATTTAGAAATCAATAGTCAAATAGCGATCGCCATTCGTCCTGAAGCAATTCATTTATTAGGTGAAGGCGAACAGAACGATCATTTACCAAATGTGATTGCGGCTGAAATTGAAAATATCGAATTTCTCGGTTCGGTGTATCACCTGACTTTGCGCCCCGATGGCAATGCGAAGGTAGCAGTGACCATTGAGATATCGATTCACAAGGCAAAGCAGATCGATCTGAATTTAGGGACTATTTTAAAAATTCAGCTTCCCACTGACGAATTGCAAATCTTTCCAAATCGCGCTTAATATCGCTTCTAATTAGGTTAAAACCCATGACCCTAGCATTATTAAAGGACAAAAAGGACAAAAAGGACAAGATATTTCCTTTTCAGACTCAAGAAGAAGTGCGTCAAATTCCGACTAAGGAAGATTGGATGTTAAGGATCGCGATCGCTTTAAGTACGCTCTGGCTACTAGTCGGCGTATTGTTGCCGCTTTATCCAATGTTAATCCGCAGCTTTCAGGATACCGACGGTCAATGGATCGGGCTGGCTAATTACGTTCGCTATTTTCAGACTCCCGCGCTTTCGGTCTCAATTTTTAATACTTTTTACATTGCGATCGCTAGTTCGATAATTTCTGTAGTTTTAGGCTTTATCTATGCCTATGCCCTGACGCGCACGGCGATGTTTGGCAAACCGATTTTCCGCATTCTCGGACTATTGCCGCTATTCATTCCGCCTCTCGCCCACAGTATCGGTTTAGTTTATTTATTTGGGAATAAAGGCTTAGTTACCACTGGCTTTTTGTCGCTCCTACCCAGTTGGAATATTGACCTTTACGGCTCCCATGGCATTATTATCGGCGAAGTTCTCTATTGCTTTCCACAAGCAGTAATTTTGATGATCACGGCGCTGAATATCACCGATGCTCGTCTGTACGAAGCCGCCGCCGCCCTGCGAACCCCCGCCCATCGCGTCTTTTTCACGGTGACTTTGCCAAGTGTAAAGTATGGGTTAATGAGTGCGATTTTTGTTTGCTTTACCCTTGCCTTTACCGATTTTGGTGTACCCAAAGTTGTCGGCGGTAGTTTTAACGTGTTAGCAACCGACATTTATAAGCAGGTAATCGGACAGCAAAATTTCTCCATGGGCGCGACAATTGGCGTGTTTTTGCTATTGCCAACCGCGATCGCCTATATTCTAGATCGCGTGTTTCAAGGTCGCCAAACTGCTTTGGTCAGCAGTCGTTCAGTTCCCTTTCAACCCAGCCCTAACCCAAAACTCGATTGGCTGATGTTCGGATTTTGCAGCATTATTTCCAGTTTTGTTCTCTTAGTATTCGGCACGATTATCCTCGCATCTCTAGTCAAGGTATGGCCCTACAACTTTGAACTTACCACCAAGCATTACGACTTCAATGCCGTCGGCGGCGGTGGACTTGAATCATATTGGAACAGCATCCAAGTTTCTCTGTACACGGCTGTATTTGGCACGATCGCCGTATTCCTCGGTGCTTATCTGGTCGAGAAAGGCAAGGGCTTTAAAGCGATGCGTTCTTTCAACTATTTTCTATCCACAATCCCCTTAGCATTACCGGGATTGGTATTGGGACTTTCCTATGTCTTTTTCTTTAATAAGCCCTTGTGGAATATTCCCTATACAAATTTGGCTCTGGTCAATCCTTTTAATGGACTTTACGGCACGATCGCTTTGTTAGTGATTTGTAATATTGTTCACTTCTATACTGTGGGCTTCCTTACCGCCAGTACCGCGCTCAAGCAAATCGATCCAGAATTTGAGTCGGTTTCCGCTTCGATGGGCGTTCCCTTTTACAAAACCTTCTGGCGGGTGACAATTCCCTTAACGATTCCCGCAATCTTGGAACTAGGCAGTTACTTTTTTGTTAATTCAATGGTGACGATTTCCGCAATCATCTTTTTGTATCCGCCCAATGCGCCTTTAGCGGCAGTGGCGATCGTGAATATGGATGATGCAGGGGATGTGGCTCCTGCGGCAGCGATGTCTACGGCGCTGGTATTGACTAGCATTGGCGTGAGGATTCTCTATTGGCTGTTGACCCAAGGTTTGTCCAAGCGCACTCAAACTTGGCTAAAGCGATAATGTAA
>Ga0316611_1000185_pt1 | contig 24376 bp, 17 predicted proteins | sample MIS2016202_MG_FD_207675 | JGI IMG/M metagenome (GOLD analysis project Ga0316611, IMG submission 207675) | Microbial mat bacterial communities from Middle Island sinkhole, Lake Huron, Michigan, United States - MIS.2016.202 | ecosystem: Environmental > Aquatic > Freshwater > Lake > Sediment... | reverse complement strand
CACCAAAGCAACCTTGATCTTGAATCTTACTGGCAAACGGGAACCAAAAATCTTCGTTTAGCTTTATTGCGTGATTTACGAGCCAATAATCCTGCTAAAGCGCGAGAACTTTTGCTCTCTACGTGGAAAAAGGAAAAAGGCGAAGATCGAATAGCTTTTCTCAAGGCTTTTACCATTGGTTTGAGCATGGAAGACGAGCCTTTTCTGGAAGAATGGGTTTTGAATGAGCCTAAATTGCGAAAAGAGGCGCGGCAAGTGGCAACTGAATTGCTGAAAAAGTTGCCTGCTTCGCGCCTGGTGCAGCGCATGAAGGCCCGCATAGAGAAAATGCTCTCTTTTGGGCCCGCAGAATCAGGGCTAAAATGGCCAAAAGGTAAGGCGAAATTTGGGACTTTCACATTAACCCTACCTGAAGAGTGTGATTTAGCGATGATTCAGGATGGCATTGATCCGACCTCGCAAGAAAGTATCTTTGGCAATAAAGCTTGGTGGTTCAGAGAGGTTATGGCGGCCATTCCGCCTGCTTTTTGGCAAGAAAAATGGCAACTTTCTCCGTCTGATTTGCTCAAAGTCGCGCATGAAAACGAATGGCAAAAGGTGCTTTTCAGTGGTTGGATAAATGCAACTAAACGTTTCGCTGCTGAAACTTGGGCTGAAGCCTTAACGCAGCATTGGTTAGCGCAAGCAGAGCCTGATTTACCGCAGCAGCTTTTTCCGCCCTTAGAGATTCTTTCGCAAACTACCTTTGAAAAGTTAGTTTTTGAGGCTTTTCAAAAGGATAAGGAGCCGATTCACTACAAACATCTTAGCTTTCGGATGCTGCGGGCGCGTCCGCCTTTTGCCTGGAGTTTGGCGTTAAGCCAGACTGTCATTTTGAGCCTCAAACAGCGCATTCGCAAGGATAAAAAACATAGTTCGGGCAATTGGGAGCTTCACCACAACTTGCAAAAGTTTGCATTGGCGATTCATCCCACTTTGCTTGCCGATCATGCCAGCGCTTGGCCGACTGAAGCCGAAGCTTGGCCCCATTGGGAAACTACGATCTCGCGCTTTTTGACGATTTTGAAGTTACGAGATGAGATTCTAAAGGCTTTTGAAACGTAATTCTGGCTTATTCGACGCTCTTTGGCGCTGATCTTATAGCCTTAAATGGATTTTCTTTTATTTAGTAATAAGTGAGAAGAACTGATGACGCAAGTTCTCCGTCAACATGCCGAACAGCAATTTGCTGAAGAATTGGAAAATTTAGCCAAAGTTGATGAGCGGCCTCGCCCCCCCAATTGGAAACTTTCGCCTTGGGCTGTAACGACGTATGTCTTAGGGGGTAAGCTCAAAAATGGCTTTGTTATTACGCCAAAATACATTGGTAAACAGCGAATCGTTGAGATCGCTACAGCTACACTGGCAACAGATCGGGCTTTATTACTGATTGGTGTGCCTGGAACCGCAAAAACTTGGCTTGCAGAGCATTTAGCCGCCGCGATTTCAGGCGATTCAACGATGCTAATTCAAGGAACCGCTGGGACAAGCGAAGAAGCAGTCCGTTATGGCTGGAATTATGCCCGTTTGTTGGCGGAGGGGCCTTCGATGCAAGCGCTTGTGTCCAGCCCTTTAATGCGAGCCATGGAATTGGGCAAAATTGCCAGAATCGAAGAATTGACGCGGATGCCTTCCGATGTGCAAGATACTTTGATTACGATTCTCTCTGAAAAGACTTTACCGATCCCAGAACTCAATTCAGAAGTGCAAGCCATTAAGGGTTTTAACGTTATCGCCACCGCAAATGACCGAGATCGCGGGGTAAATGAGTTTTCAAGCGCTTTGAAACGACGGTTTAATACAGTTGTTTTGCCCTTACCCGAAACGGTTGAAGAAGAGGTCGAAATCGTCAGGCAGCGCGTAGAAAGTCTAGGGCGAGCGTTGGAATTGCCTGCTGATCCGCCTGCATTGGAAGAAATCCGTCGAGTTGTAACGATTTTCCGCGAATTACGCAGTGGTCTTTCAGAAGATGGCAAAACAAAACTCAAATCTCCCAGTGGAACCTTGAGTACCGCCGAGGCTATTTCTGTGGTAAACAGTGGGCTTGCACTTGCAGCGCATTTTGGCGATGGGATTTTGCAAGCTAACGATATGGCATCTGGGCTAATTGGCGCAGTCATCAAAGACCCTGTGCAAGATCGCGTTGTTTGGGCCGAATATCTCGAAAATATCGTCAAAGAACGAAAGGGTTGGAAAGATTTATATCGTGCATGTAGGGAAATAAGCTGATGAGCGTGCATCTTTTTGGCATTCGGCATCATGGGCCAGGGTCAGCGCGAAGTTTGCGGCAGGCGTTAGAGGCTCTTCAGCCTGACATCCTTTTAGTAGAAGGCCCTGCCGATAAAGCGGTTGCCGATCTTTTGCCCCTCTTAAACCATTCTGAAATGCAACCCCCTGTTGCTTTGTTAGTTTATATCCCTGATAAACCGAAATATGCGGTTTATTATCCCTTTGCAATCTTTTCTCCTGAATGGCAAGCGTTGCAATATGGTTTAAGTCGCTCGATTCCTGTGCGTTTTATGGATTTGCCCCAAACGCATCAATTAGCTTTTTCAGTTAAAGCCGCTGAAGAAGCCGAAGCGCAGGCCGAGAAAGCTGCTCAAAACGCTGAAGAGCCTCCAGAAAATGGAGAAAATGAAGAGGAAAACCCTTCAGAAGAGCAAAATCAGCCTTCTGATCCGCGCCAAGACCCTTTTCGGCTTTTAGCTGAGGCCGCAGGCTATAGTGACCACGAGCGTTGGTGGGAACACATGGTCGAGCATCGGCGCGATAGCACTGAGCTTTTCGCTGCGATCTTAGAAGTAATGACTAATTTGCGAAAAGAAGCATCTCCCAGCGCTAATTCTTTAGAAAATCAACGCGAAGCCTATATGCGACGCACGCTTCGGGAAGCTCAAAAAGAAGGTTTTGAACGAATCGCAGTGGTTTGTGGTGCTTGGCACACTCCTGCGCTGGCCGAAATGCCCTCTGTAAAAGAAGATGATGCACTTTTGAAAGGTTTGCCTAAAGTCAAAGTGCAAGCAACTTGGTCGCCTTGGACGTATGGGCGACTTTCTTTTTCCAGTGGTTATGGGGCAGGGATTGAATCGCCTGGTTGGTATCAGCATCTGTTTGAAAACGCAGATCGTGACCCGACAAATGTTACGATTCGCTGGATGACCAAGGTTGCAAGGCTTTTGCGGGCGGAGGATTTAGCTGCTTCTTCGGCCCATGTCATCGAAGCTGTCCGTTTGGCTGAGTCTTTAGCCGCCTTACGAGATCGCCCTTTGCCTGGTTTGGCTGAATTGAATGAAGCTACTTTGGCAGTTTTTTGCTTTGGGGACAATTTGCCAATGCAGCTTATTCACACAAAGCTCATTATCAGTGAGTGTTTGGGCACAATTCCTGCCGAAACCCCTACGGTTCCCTTGCAACAAGACCTTCAAAAACAGCAGAAAAGTCTGCGCCTCAAGCCCGAAGTCAGCAAGCATACTTTGGAACTTGATCTGCGGAATCAAACCGATTTGGAAAGAAGTTATCTGTTGCATCGCCTTGCTTTATTGGGTATTCCCTGGGGCAAACTTGAAAGAAATGCTAATAAAGCAGGGACATTTCGTGAAAATTGGACTTTGCAATGGCAACCAGAATATATCGTCGCGGTTATTGAAGCGAGTATGTGGGGCAATACCGTTTCTGATGCAGCGACAGCCTGCGTGCGCCAGAAAGCAAACGACACAGACACTTTACCTTCGTTGACAGCAATCGTTGACCATGCACTTTTAGCGAATTTGTCTGCTGCAATTGATCATTTAATGGAACGCTTGCAGAATGTCGCAGCTTTAACTAGCGACGTTCTCAGTTTAATGCAGGCTCTTCCTCCATTGATCCGCACGATTCGCTATGGCAATGTACGTAAAACGGATGTCAAGATCGTAAGTCGCGTTGTAGATAGCTTAGTAATCCGAATTTGCGTTGGTTTACCCAATGCTTGTGCTTCTCTTAACGAAGATGCCGCATTAGAAATGTTGCGTTATCTGATTGAAGTTGATGAAGCGCTCGTCATCTTACAGAATTCAGAGCATCTGGCTGCGTGGTCTGAGCTTTTGCGAAAAGTATCAGACCAAGAAACTGCGTCTGGAATCATAGCTGGGCGTTGTTGTTGGATTTTGTTGCGCCAAAATACATTTAGTTCTGAAGAGGCTGCGCGAAGAATGAGTTTGGCTCTTTCGCCAGCTAATGATTCGATTAAGGCAGCAGCTTGGCTGGAAGGCTTCCTAAAAGATAATGGTATTATTCTTTTGCACGATGAAAACCTCTGGAATGTGCTTGATGACTGGCTCACCACGTTAGCTAATGAGGGTTTTACCCAGATTCTGCCACTTTTACGTCGTACATTTGCGACTTTTCCCTCGGCTGCGCGGCGGCAAATGGGAGAAAAAGTCAAACAAGTTAGCACCTTTGGTTTGGTAAAAAACTCTGAGAACCTTGATTTGGAGGCTTTATTTGACAAGAATCGCGCTGAATCAATTTTACCAATCGTTGCTAAATTGCTAGGTTACAATGAATCCACTTAAAATCACTACGACGAAAGGAAATATCTACTTCAATATCCAACCTTTTTCGCTAACAATCTCTGAAGATCACAAATTTGTTTATCATTTTGATGCTGAAGGGAGATTTTCTGGCGGTTTTTTCGCTGGCATAAACTACAAACGGGGTCTTGAAAATCAAATCTATACGAAAGCGCGAGATGAAAAATCTTCCGCCATAAGACGATTTCTTACTCTGGCTGAAAAACAAGAATTCTTTGCTGATCTGTTTAAGCGGGTTTCTTGGCTGCGAGACACTTTGCAAAATAGCGAATACAGCGAGCTACTATCTCGTTTAGATGCTATTCTAACTTGGGATTTTGACAAACTAGAAAGCCAAAAAGAGCTTTTTCAGACGATTTATCAACCTATAAGTATTCTTCCGCCTGATCATTATCTTTCTGTGGTATTACAAATTACTGAAGGTTGCACTTGGAATCAATGCACTTTTTGCACTTTCTATCGAGGGCGAGCATTTCGGCTAAAAGCTCCTGCTGAATTGCGGGAACATACCCAGAAAATTAAGAATTTATTTGGCAAAGCCCTTGGCAATCGCAAATCGCTTTTTCTCGCCGATGCCAATGCGCTAGTAATTCCCCAAAAGCGATTACTTGAGCTTTTAGCTGTTATCCATGAGGAGTTTCCCATTGGTCGCTCAAAAACCAAAGAGGATCATACTTTTGATGGCATCTATTCATTTTTAGATATATTTGGCGCAGAAAAAAAGTCTTTAGCCGATTATCAAGAGCTTCAACAGCAGCATGTCAAGCGCATTTATATTGGGCTTGAGTCGGGGGATGCTGAAATTTTCGCTTTTCTCAATAAGCCAGGCTCTCCAGAAGAGTGTCTTGAAGCTGTGCAAACTATCAAAAAGGCAGGAATTAGCGTCGGCATCATTTTGCTGGCAGGCGTTGGGGGCGCTAAATTTGCTCCCCAGCATGTTGAAAATAGTCTGCAATTCCTTCTGCAAATGCCATTAACAGCCGAAGATATTGTCTATCTTTCGCCTCTTTTTGCTGCCAATGACTCTGAATATACTCAACAAATGCAAAATCTGGGAATAGTAAAGCTAACAGAAGAAGAAATTTTGCAGCAAATTGCTGAATTCAAGACACGCTTGAAAGTCTTTGGGCAGAATAGACCACGAGTAACGTTGTATGATATTCGAGAATTTCTTTATTGAACTTGGTGAAATATGCTAAATTCAGAAGAGGAACGACTCCGTCGCTGGAGGCTTGTGCTTGGAGGTGGTGAAGCTGATGGTATTTGTCAAGGTGGTGGGCCTAGTCTGAGCGATTCTGATAGCAAAATGGATGCCGCTTTACAGGCTCTCTACGATTCTGAGCGGAGTGGCGGTTTGGGCAAATCTTGCCCCAATGTGGCACGGTGGTTGGGCGACATTCGGACTTATTTCCCGACTTCGGTTGTGCAAATCCTTCAAAAAGATGCCATTGAACGCCTTAATCTGCGCCAAATGCTTTTAGAACCCGAATTGTTGCAAGAAATTGTGCCAGATGTTCACATGGTCGCTTCTTTAGTCTCTTTAGCAGGTGTGATTCCAGAGGAAACAAAGGAAACTGCCCGTTTGGTTGTGCAACGAGTCGTTGAAGAATTGCAACGAAAATTAGCTAATCCAACGCGCCAGGCGGTTCTAGGAAGTTTGAATCGCTCAATTCGCAATCGGCGACCAAAGCATAATGAAATTGATTGGAATCGCACGATTCGGGCCAATTTGAAACATTATCAGCGAGAATATCGGACAATTGTGCCTGAAACACGCATTGGCTATGGGCGCAAACGCAGTTCTTTACGCGATATTATTCTTTGTCTTGATCAAAGTGGTTCAATGGCGACTTCAGTGGTCTATTCAAGCGTTTTTGGGGCCGTTTTAGCCTCGTTACCTGCGGTAAGCACGAAGATGGTCGTTTTTGATACTTCTGTCGTGGATTTAACCGCCGAATTGCATGATCCTGTAGATTTGCTTTTTGGGGTTCAATTAGGCGGAGGAACTGACATAAATCAAGCCTTAGCCTATTGCCAAAGCCTCATTTCGCGTCCCAAAGAAACGATTTTAATCCTCATTACTGACTTGTATGAGGGTGGAAATCGGGCTGAAATGCTCAAGCGGGCAGCGAATCTTGTGGCTTCCGAGGTACAATTCATAACCCTTTTAGCCCTTAGCGATGATGGTAAACCAAGTTATGACCATCAAAATGCAACGCTTTTCGCAGAACTTGGTATTCCAAACTTTGCTTGTACGCCAGAGCTTTTTCCTGATCTCATGGCTGCCGCGATCAATCGGCAAGATATAGGTCAATGGGCCGCTAAGAATAAGATCGTTACTTCACGGCCAGAACGCTAAGGTACGAAAGCCCTTTAGGGCAACGTTTTCAAGCGTCTTTTTTCTGATCTCTAGCTTAGGAAGCTAAATTACCAAGGAGTAATCTATGACAAAGCGCGTTTTCCTCTCGCTCACACTGTTGGTAATCATCGCATTTCAAGGAAACCTCTCGTTTGCGGCCCCAAAAACTGCCAAAACAGCCCTCCCGCCGCGCTGGATTATTCGGCTTCAAGAGCCACCGCTGGCCCAAGCTTCTAATCTGGGCTATAGCACGCAGTCTACGGCTGCCCAAACTTCGCCATTAGATAGTCCTGCGGCAAAACAGTATCAGGCTGCTTTGGCGCAACAACAAACTAAGGTTTTCCAAGAGCTTAAACAATCTTTTCCTCTAGCAAACCTGCATCGTCAATATACCTTGCTCTTTAATGGGTTTTCAGTTGCGCTTCCAAAGGCAAATGAAACAACCTTGGCGCAATTACGAGCGTTGCCTGGGGTTGCCGAAGTCTATCCTGATGAGGCACATGCCCCTCTTTTGTATGCTAGTGGCTCGCAAATCAATGCACCTGAGCTTTGGAATAACCCCGCTATCGGTGGGCAAACTAACGCTGGCGCAGGAATCAAAGTTGCGATTATTGATACAGGCATTAAAATTGACAATGCGCTCTTCAAAGCTGAGGGTTTAAGCTATCCGCCTGGCTATCCAAAGGGAAATACGGCGCATACTAGCCCGAAAGTAATTGTGGCCCGCGCCTATTTTCGCCCCGACTTGCCGCCGCTCCCTGGCAGCGAAACGCCACAGCCTGGCCCCAAAGATTCCAGCCACGGAACTCACGTTGGCGGCATCGTGGCGGGGGCTGCTAATACCCTGGCTACCGCTAATGGTGTTACCGTAACGCTCTCAGGGATCGCGCCTCGTGCCTATTTGATGAATTATAAGGTCTTTTATGGCAATGATTCGATCTTTTCGGGGTCTGGTTTTGATACTGAATTGATTGCAGCGCTCGAAGACGCGGTTCTTGATGGCGCAAATATCATCAATTGTAGCTGGGGTAGTCGCCCAAATGCAATTCCAGCTGCAAGCCCTATCGTTGCAGCGGCTGAAGCTGCGGTAGCTGTGGGTACAACTGTGGTTTTCGCCGCAGGCAATGAAGGTGAAGACTTGAGTACCGCAGGCTCACCTGGCTACAGCGAGAAACTAATTGCGGTTGGGGCTACTTCCACGGCCAAAAGTATCGCTTCGGGCTTTGTGGATGTTGTTGCGCCAACCGATGCGCCCACTTCAATCAAGCAAAAACCTTATGGCTCTGCCCAGTTTGGCCCCCCGCTTAAAGGCAAAGTTTTTGGCCCCGCAACTTATCTTCCTGTTGATAACTTAGCTTGCGAACCTTTGCCCCCTAATTCGCTTAACAATCAAATTGCGCTTATTGAGCGCGGAACTTGCGTTTTTAGCGTTAAAGTCTTTCAAGCACAACAAGCGGGGGCTAAAGCTGTCATTGTTTACAACTCAGAAGCAGGTGGCGAAACGCTCTTAAATATGAGCGGCACTGATTTTGTGGATCAAATTACGATTCCATCATTTTTCGTCGCTCGTTCGGTTGGTTTGGGCATGCTAGATTGGTACAAAAATCATGGTGCAGCCGCACAAGTGCAAATTGACCCGCAGGGCCGCGTAATTGACGAAACGCCCGATGTGCTTGCACCTTTTAGCTCGCGGGGCCCCACTTTTCAAGGCTCGCTAAAGCCAGATCTGGTTGCGCCAGGCAGCAATATTCTTTCAGGCGGATATGGCGAAAAGGAAGGCGTTGAGAAACATTTGGGCTTTGGTTTAGCTTCGGGCACGAGTATGGCTGCGCCTCATGTCGCGGGAAGTGCGGCGCTGCTGAAACAAGTGCATCCTAACTGGTCGCCTGCGGAGATCAAATCGGTGCTAATGTCTACAGCGGTAACAGAAGTCTGGCTTGACAAAGCTAAGACTAAACTTGCAGGTGTCCTTGATCAGGGCGCAGGTCGCATTGATCTTGCGAAAGCTGTTAATCCTGGACTACTTTTTGACCAGCCAATGCTCTCTTTTGGCAGGCTTACACCTTCCACCGACCAGCCAACCCGCGCCGAAATTACTGTCAAGGCCCGCAATATCGCTGATCAAGCCCAAACTTACACGCTGACTTCCAAACAAACTGCTGGGCCAACCTTCACAATTAACGTTTCGCCTAGCGAATTGAAGATCGAAGCTGGTCAAACGGGGCAGTTCAAAGTTACATTGGAGTTGCCGCCTAATGCTACGCCTGGCGACTATGAAGGTTTAGTTGAATTGCAAGGCCCGCAAAAGTTGCATTTGCCGCTATGGGCCCGCGCTTTACCGATTGAAAAGGCTGCGAAAATCTTGCTGCTCGATAATGATGGCAGTAGTGGCATCGGGAAAGCGACGGATCCTAACTTGCGTGACTATTCAGGCTATTATGCAAATGCGCTTAATGAGTTAGGGGTCTCTTTTGAATATCTCGATCTGGATGCTTTAAGTGGGCAAAAGCAGACCTTACCAGACATTCATCAACTTCAGAAATATGAAATGGCCCTCTGGTTTACAGGTGATAATCTCTTCCACGATGGTTCGATTCCTGTCCCCTTGCCTTTGACGCAAAAAGACCAAGACGTATTGATCGCTTATCTGCAAGCTGGCGGCAATCTCATTGCCACAGGGCAAAATATCGCGGAGGCTTCAGATATTGAAGCGCTTAAAGACCCTTTTTATCAACGTTCTGACCTTTATCAAGATTACCTTGGGGCCCGTTTTGTGCAAGAAGATATTTTTCCACAGCTTTCTAAGCAAGCTATCGGTTTTGCTTCGCTTGAGCGTATTCCAGGGCAACGTTGGCTGACCAATATCGTGCTAAACCTTGATGCCCCTACTGATCCAAAGGTTGCGCCCAGTGACCAAAATGGTGCAGGCAATCAGGATAGTATTGATGAAGTGGCCGTGATGAATGTTGACCCGCGCTCGCTTGAAAAAGACGTTTGGCCAATCTTTCAAGCGGTAAGTAAAGCGAGTAAAGAGGGAGGAATTATCGGTCTCAATCATTTTGCTGAACCAACATTGGAAAAACCTACGCCCGATTTTCCCTATCGCACGACTTATCTTGCTTTTGGGCTGGAAGGTGTCCGCAGCGATACAAGCACCACGACGCGCAAAGAATTGCTCCAGAAGATCTTGTATTGGCACATAGATCGCCCGACGGTTAATGTCAATGGGCCATTTACGGTCAAGGATACAAACCAATATATTACACTGACCGCCACTGCTCAATCGAATACGCCGACTGAATTTGCCCTTTATCGCTGGGATTTTGGGGATAATACACCGATTTTAGCGACTGAAAAAGCGACGGTTATTCATCGCTATAAGCAAATTGGGACTTATCAGCCGCAAGTTGAGGCAATTGATAGTTGGGGACACAAAGCTCTTTCAGTGGCCACGTCAAGTAGCAAGTCATATTCTGTCAACCAGCCAACGCAGCCGCTTACGCCAACGCAGCCCCTTACGTCGACGCAAAACCGCCGTTCTGGTAGTTCTGAAGGCTATGCGCCAGAATCAGTCGCTAAAACTTTCCCTGAAACAGGTTATAGCATTCAAGGACAGTTTTTGAATTTTTGGCAGCACAATGGTGGTCTAGCAATTTTTGGATATCCTCTTACGGCTCCAGGGCAAACCCAAGTTTTTGAGCGGGCCAGGCTGGAAGCGCATCCAGAGAATTCTGCGCCTTATGATGTTTTATTAGGAACTTTGGGGCTGGAAACCTTAGAACAACAAGGGCGTAACTGGCAAACCTTCCCCACCGTAAAGAAAGCTGCGGCTGGTTGCCTTTATTTCGCGGAAACAAAGCATAGTCTTTGTGAACCATTCAAAAGCTATTGGCAAAATCACGGTTTAACTCTGGATAACAGCGCAAAAGTTACTTTTGCTGAAAGTTTAGCCTTGTTTGGCTTGCCGCTCAGTGAGCCACAGCAAGAAAACGTTGAGGGAAAAACGGTAACGGTGCAATGGTTTGAGCGGGCCAGACTGGAATGGCAGCCTACAAAGCAAGCGCCTAAGCAAATTTTGCTGGGGCGTTTAGGAAGCAATTTTGGCAAGCAGTAGTTTGGGCGAAGCTCCGCCATGTGGAGTGCAAGTGGGGGAAGTGCTGGCCCAGCGGTATCGTTTGGAAGCGCTGCTGGGCTGGGGCGGGCAGGCCGTAGTTTTTCAAGCCGTTGACTTGCGGCAAGCTAAGGGGAAATTTTTGTCGGCCAAGGTTGTGCGAGCCGACCTGCCTGCCGAGGCGCGGCAAAGTGCCTTCGAGGTGCTGCGTTGGGAAGCTAATCTGTTGCGAGATTTGCGCCATCCCGCCTTGCCGCGTTTGCTTCGCTTTCATACCACGCCCGATTCGGCTTGGCTTATTCGGGATTTCGCCGCAGGAATGCCGCTCTCAGTTTGGGCGCAAAAGCGTCCTTGTGAACCCAAATTAGTCCAGGCTTGGGCTTTGCAAATCTGCGATCTTTTAAGCTATTTGCATCATCGAAATCCGCCGATCATTTGTAGCGATCTCAAGCCTTCCAACTTGATCTTGCAACCCGATGGCTCTCTGATGCTGATTGACCTGGGCGCGGCTTTGACTTATCCGCAAGCAACCACAGGCCAAACCACACGCTTGCGCTATGGCACACCTGGTTATGCGCCGCCAGAGCAATTGGGGAAATGGGGGACAGATGAACGAACGGATTTATTCAGTCTGGCCGTGACCTGCTATGAATTGCTGACGGGCACAGACCCAACTACCGCCCCTTTGCAATTTGATTTTCGGCGCTTGAATGTGTTGGCTCCCACATTTGCTTCGGCTTTGGAATGGGCTTTGTTGCTGGAGCCCTCCCACCGCGTCCCCACCGTTGCAGTTTTTCAGGCTTTGCTTGGGGTTGAAAGCGCCTATCCTAAGCTCAAGCTCAAAAAGGATTTTTACCTCACAAATTATCAGGAATTGCTCACCGTGCTAACGCAGCAGCCACGGTTGGTGGAGAAAGTGCTGGTAAGTGGGGCTTTAGAAGCTTGGTTGGCGCGGCATCCAGAAGGTTCGTTGGGGATTTTGCTTCACCAATTGCGAGTGACTAAACAGAAGGCTCTGCAAAGCCAGCCGGCTTTGCAGAGCCTCTTAGCGGCTTTTGGGCCCGCCGACCAAGTATCACCTTCGCCCCCAGGTTTGCGGGTTAGTCCACCCGAATTGCAGCTAGGGCCTATTCCGCTCTCGGCTTGGCAAATCTGGAGTCCCGTGCGCTATCTGACTTTGGAAAATCCGACTCCCTTTCCGATTCGGTGGGCTTTGGAATGCCCAAAACAATTTGGGGTCAAAGTGCGGTTGCTTGTCGAAGGCTGCCTCCGCTTCGCCTGCGAAGGGGTTATCTTCCCTGGGCAACAGGTCAATGTAGGTCTTCGCGCTAGGGGAAGGGCCGGCCCGCGCCAGGGCCATTTGCTTCTCTTTTCGGGCGACCAAAAGACTAAGCTGCCCTGGCAAGCTACCGCGATGGAAGGCTTGACCATTGGGCAACAATTCATTACCCGTTTGCCAGAACTTGATGTCAAGCAGCCTGATCTAGTCCCTGCGCTTAAAGCGCTCTTGCTTTCGGGGCTGCTCCAGCGCTGGCTTCAGAAGCAAGGCGAAGTGGCGCTGGCGGCTGAATTAGCGCTGCCCTTTCAGACGGCCACCGATGAATTGACCTTGCGCCTGAAAATCGTGGCCCTTTTTCACCGCCTGGCCCCCCAACGGTTTCCTTTTGTGCGGTTTTTGCAATTGCCTCCCGCCCAGCTTCAGGTTATGGCGGGAGCCCAAGCCCAGGTTTTCTTGACCCTTGAAAATGCTGGCTCGACCTTTTGCCAAGTTACTTGGCGCAGTAATTGCCCTTGGGTCAGTTTTGAAATTGCGACCCTCGCCTTACCACCTAACACACAGCACAGTTTTGGCCTGCTAATTACTCCGCCCCCGACGCTCGCGCCTGGAATCCAGCTTCTGACGGTGGATTTGAAAGCGGGCGATTTTGTCTTACCCATCAACTTGACGCTTAAGATCTTAGCCCGCCGCTGGTGGCGACGCATTTTGCATCATTTAGATGTGGAGCTGTGAAATCTAGCTATTTTAGAATTACCAAGAAACTATTTATGTATGAATTCACCAACAGTGATAGACTTATTTAGTGGTTGTGGGGGAATGTCTTGGGGCTTACACAAAGCGGGTTTTAAGATTTTAGCTGGAATTGATAATTGGCAAAGAGCTTTAGCGACATTTCAGCTTAATCACCCAACTGCAATTACAATCGAAGCCGATCTTTCTCTTTTAGACCCATTTTCAGTCATGCAGATTCTTGGACTGAAAGAAGGTTGCCTTGATTGTCTTATTGGGGGGCCACCTTGCCAAGGCTTTTCAAAAAATGTTCCCGCTGGCAATCGGTTTCTGCAAGACTCCCGTAATCAACTCTTTCGTGATTTTTTACGGTTTGTTGCCGCTATGCTGCCCAAAGTAGTTGTGATGGAAAATGTTGCAGAAATTTATAACGCATACGAGGGAACAGTACGAGCAGAAATTATTGAAAGCCTGAAACTTCTTGGTTACAAAGTAGAAGTTGCGGTTTTGTACGCTCCAGACTATGGAATCCCCCAACGCAGAAGACGCTGTTTCTTTTTTGCTTCTAGGATGCTGAATAAACCTGTTCTGCCAAGCCCCTTTTTTGGTGCAGAAAAGACCAATTCGCTTTTTGGTCTGGTCAAACAATATCGTTCGGCTTGGTCTGCCATTTCGGATTTACCTGTTTTAGAGAATGGCGAGGGGTTTGAACCAATGCCCTACAACCAACAGCCTCAAAATGAGTATCAAGAAACGCTACGAAGGGACTCGAACGTTCTGTATGATCATATCACCCGAAAATTAAATCCTAAGCAATTTGCACGAATCGCAGCTTTAGAGCCAGGACAAGGGCTAAAAAACTTACCCAAGGAACTCAGACCAGAGTCTGGTTATAGTGGGGCGTATGGAAGACTCGATTTTGAAATGATTGCACCGACCATAACCAGGTGGGTATTTCATCCTGGCTCTGGTCGTTTTTGCCATCCGCGTGAAGCCCGCCTCTTGACGATCCGAGAAGCAGCCCGAATCCAAGCTTTCACTGATGATTTCAGATTCACAGGAACCTATATTGAGAAAGCGCATCAAGTAGGAAATGCGGTTCCACCTCTTTTAATGCAAAGTATGGCAACTAAGATCAAAATCTGCCTTCAAGTTTTGCCAACAGAAGTTCAACCAGGTCGGTTGCCAAGAGTCGTTGGGGCTCAATCGTAAAACTATAGGCTTTTGCAGGAATGCTAAACCGTTCAAAAAAGTGTTTCTGATTGGGATACCAACGAAATACAAGGCGTTTATCTGCCCTTCGCCTCGCTTGCAATCCCGTTTTTGTAGCATCTGTCCAGTGCCATATCAAATCTTCATTTGTATATTCAATCAAATCCTCTTCATAATAAACAAAATGTTTTTTATCAAGCGATTTGAGCAAGATACAAACCCGCTTGTCCGCAATGTTTTGAAACGCTGCATCTTTCGCAACTTTCTCAGTGTACCAATGTTTCAGGAGAGCAGCACCTAATTGTTCAGTAGGCGAGTTGACAGACAGTGGCTCAAATCCTAGCGCATGAGCTTTTTTTAAGATGTCCGCTCGTTGGATTACAATTTCAAGTTCACAGGGAAGCTCGAATGCTTTTTGAGCAGCCTTAATTGACCAACCAATTTTGTGTTCGGTGTCAATTACATCAAAAAGACGCTTACTTCTAGTGTGTAGAAGAGGATCAACAAACTGAATGTTTTTTGTGTAAGCAAATACAGCCTCCCAAATGTAATCCTCCACATCATCAATAAAAGGTATGGCAAAAACGGCCCGAATAGCCGCAACAAGCCGTTTCTTTTCATTGCTGGTCAGAGAGTAGCTCATTCTCGCGCTCTACTAAATTTATCAATTCTGTGAGACTGACCCCAAGTACAGTGGCAAGTTTGTGCAAAGTTTTTAGCGAAGGACTTTTAAGTCCCCGTTCAAGCTGACTGATATAGGTGCGATGCAAGTGAGCTTCAAGGCCAAGTTCCTCTTGGCTGATTTTTTTAGCTCTTCTTAGCCGCCTAAGAACAGTAGCAAATGATCGGTCTAGCATTTGGAAAAGATAATGGCATGAATACTATAAGTCTACAGACTATAGTCTTAAAACTTTTCCCCAACCTTGCGGCAAAAATTTAGGCGGGACTTAGGCCGGCCCGCCATTTGGTAAACTAAAAAACCTAATTATGTTTCAAGCGGCTGAACTTACCGCCGTGCTAGTAGCGGGCGAAAATAGCCCTGGCACATCGCTGGCGTGGCAAAACCAAGTCGCAGCGGTAATCAATTCGGGATTGGTCGAGCCATCGGGGCCAATCACATAGACGCGCACACCCCAATCAACCAAACGCTCGACCAAAGGAATAAAATCGCTGTCGCCAGAGACCAAAACGACTAAATCCATCTGTTTTTGAATGGCTGCTTCCAGCAGATCAATGATAATCGAGGTATCTAAATCCGACTTTAATTCCAATTCGCCATTGCGCCCATGGCGTTCCCGATATAAGCGCGTCACGACGCGGGTAAAACCCACGCGCATCTTCATTGCCCGCAGAAACGGCTCGCGCCGTTCCCGATTACTGGCACTGAAAGGCACATAAATTGCAGATTCGACCACCGTCTCCCCAAGCGTTTGGGCAAAATTGATCAAGGCTTGATAGTCAATGCGGGTTCCTTCGCCGAGCGAAAGGAAGAGGTTTTCGGCATCAACTGCCAGATAAACGTTGTTCTGGGTTTTAAGCGTTTTCAGAAGCATTCTTTAACTCCAAATTTTCAATCCAGTCCGCTGGAACATGCTTTGTTAGGCTAAATATAACTTAGGTCTTAACTCTTAGGTGCTTTTTTGGATTACTAAAGGCTAACGTTTAGCTGAGAAGAACCTGCGCCAAAGAAAGATTCTGCTGAAATTGCTCAGGCTTAACCAAGCGAAGCCAAACATCTGCTATAATGCTTAGATGCCAGAATCACCAACCTCCGTCTCTCTTGAGTCGCCAAGCCAACGCCCTTGGGTGCATTCCCTGCTTTTAGGGATCGGGCTTTGCGCTTTCAATCTTTTGCTCTACAAGTTTTTGCCGCGCACCCTGTTGAATAACTTGGGCAATTGGGGCTATTTGGGCGCTTTTCTGGTGACGGCCATCGCCAATGCAAGCGTTGTAGTCCCCGTTCCCTACTACCCTTTGATTGCACGGCTGGGGCAAGCCTTTGAGCCGTGGGGCATTGTGGTGGCGGCGGCGGCGGGGTCGGCTCTGGGCGAAATGGTCGCTTTTTGGGTCGGGCGCACGGGGCGCGGCGTGGTGGAAAATAAGCCTTTTTATCGCTGGCTGCAACAAGAATTGAAACACCCGTGGCGGTCTAGCATAGTTCTTTTCCTCCTTTCTGCGCCGCCCAATCCCGCTTTTGATGTTGCCGGTTTATTAGCTGGAGCCCTTGGGCTTTCGCCCTGGACCTTCTTTTTTATCGTCTTTTTTGCTCGGATTATTCGGATGGGAATCGTCGTTTTTGAGATGCCGATCATCCTTTATTGGGTTGGTTTAAGTTAGAAAGCGAAAAAAGCAGCATGAAACCTAAAATAAAAGTGGCTGTCCTTGGGGCAAGAGGGATGGTGGGGCAGCGGTTTGTGCAATTGTTGGCGACGCATCCCTGGTTTGAAATCACGGCGCTGGCGGGGAGTGAGCGCAGCGCGGGGCAAACTTACGCCGAAGCCTGTCATTGGGTCTTGGATGGCGAAATGCCATTTGCCTTGCGCGAAATGCCTTTGCTTGGGGAAAATAGCGCTTTAGATGCTCAAATTGTTTTTTCCGCTTTGCCCAGCGAGGTGGCGGGGGAAATCGAGGAGCGCCTGGCGAGGGCGGGGCATCTTGTTTGTTCCAACGCTTCCAATCACCGCATGGATCCAGACGTACCGATTCTGATCCCAGAGGTGAACCCTGAGCATCTCCAGCTAATTGAAATCCAACGCAAACAGCGAGGCTGGAAAGGGGCGATTCTCACTAATCCAAATTGCACTTCAACGCCCGTGACGATGGCTTTTCGGCCTTTGTTAGATGCGTTTGGGATTAGCAAAACCTTGATTATGAGCATGCAAGCCCTTTCGGGCGCGGGCTATCCCGGCGTACCTTCTTACGATGCGGGTGATAATGTTATTCCCTTTATCGGGGGCGAAGAATCTAAAGTCGAGCTTGAACCGCAGAAAATGCTGGGAATCTTGCAAGATGGCCAAATCATTCCCGCATCTTTCGTAACTTCGGCTCATTGTAATCGGGTTCCTGTGCTAGAGGGCCATTTGGAATGTATTTCAGTTGCTTTTGAGCGAAAGACCTCCGTGGAAGAAATCATTACGGTCTGGGAGCAATTTCGGGCTTTACCGCAAGAGCTAAAACTTCCTTCGGCTCCACCGCAACCGATTATTGTGAAGCAGGAAGCCAATCGGCCTCAAACGCGCCGAGACCGCAATGCGGGCCAAGGCATGGCGACGGTGGTTGGGCGAGTTCGCCCTTGCCCTATCTTAGATTACAAATTTGTGGTCTTAGCGCACAATACCATTCGCGGCGCAGCGGGTGGTTCAATTCTCAATGCCGAATTGCTGGTCGCTCAAGGGCTGCTCGACCCTTTTTAAGCTTGCTTCTTTGCAAAAAGGAGCGGTTTGCGCTATAGTTTCAAAATCATAAAGAAACTTTCGGTAGTCCTGTAATGGTAGTGTCCTTTGGGGTTTTTTGGCAACTGGAATCCAATGCGGTTGCTGAACTTGCTGAAGCATAGCCCTTGGCCCCAAAGGCTAAAGCCTTTGGACTCCTGGAATCCTGGACCATCATCTTCACCACTCCTGACTTTGGCACTACCAAAGCAACTTTCTAAGGGGGCACATAATGAGCAATTATGATAAACAATCCCAGCATGAGCGCTCAACCCGCTCGGCGCGGCGGAGCCGCGAACCAGCGCCGCCAGAGACTCAGCGGCGGGAGCGGCCTGGCGCTTCGGCTGAGGCGGAGGAGGAAGAACAAGCCCTGCCTCCGCGCCATTGGCGACGAGACAGGGTTAATCGGGCTAAAGGGTGGTACAACTTTGGGTTTTTGCCGACCTCGCCCCAAGAAATCCAACTTTGGCTGCAAAAAGGAGGCTGGCTGGCCGTCGTGGCCGGAGCCTTCCTTCTTCTGCTTTTCTTTGGGGTGATCAGCGCAAACAAAAAGCAGAATCGGCTTCAGAACGCCCAAACCACTTTAGCGACTCCTTCACCTTTAGCTGCCGAAGCGCTTCTATCCGCCTTGCCAACCCCAACGGGCCTGCCTGCAACCCCCACAATTAAGCCCGCGTTTTTTGTGGTCGTGAATACGAATGGCCAAGGCTTGTTTTTGCGGCTTGATCATTCAGTTGAGAGCCAGCCCATCGAGACTTTGGTGGATGGGGTGCGGCTGGAGCAGGTTGGTTACGACTTTGTGGGGCCTACCTTTGCCTGGCGCAAAGTCCGCTCGCCGACGGGCAAGGAAGGTTGGGTCGCCGCCGATTGGCTCAAGCCCGCGCCTTGACCCATTCTTTCAGCGCGAAGCGAGATTTGGTTGCTCTACAGAATTCTCTGGTTTGGCTTTCGGTGGCGTAGCCCGCTTCTTCCCAGGGCTGACGGGGAACAAAGCTTCCGCCAAAACCTGATCCATTTGTTCGGCGTAGATAAAGGCTAATTTGTGTTTGACATGGGCCGGGATTTCAGCAATATCGGGGTCATTGCGCTTTGGCAAAATGACCGTGCTGATGCCGGCCCGATAAGCCCCTAAAATTTTCTCCTTCACGCCCCCCACCGGCAAAACTCGCCCCCGCAACGTAATCTCCCCCGTCATCGCCACTTCGCGGCGCACTTTTCGCCCTGTCAACGCCGAAATCAAAGCGGTTGCGATAGTGATCCCTGCGGAAGGGCCATCTTTGGGCACTGCGCCCTCTGGCACATGGATGTGAATGTCAATCTTTTCAAAGCGGTTGCTGTCAAGCCCAAGATGCTTGGCATTGGCTCTGGCATAGGAAAGGGCAGCTTGCGCCGATTCTTGCATCACATCGCCAAGTTGCCCCGTAAGCGTCAAGCTCCCTTTCCCTTCCATCAACGTGACTTCCACGGCCATCACGTCGCCGCCATTGCTTGTCCAAGCCATCCCCGTTGCCACGCCGATCTCATCTTGCTCCTCGGCCAAACCATGACTATAGCGCGGCACGCCCAGATATTTTCGCAACAAAGCCGGGTTGACCAGCCGAGCAAAAGGCCGATATTCGGCGATTCGCAACGCCGTTTTGCGGCAAATCGCTCCAATTTCGCGCTCCAGATTGCGGACTCCAGCCTCGTAGGTATAGGTTCGAATCAACTGGCGCAAAGCAGCTTCACTAAAGCGTAAGGTTCCCGCTTCCAGCCCAGAGGCTTCAAATTGCTTGTTGATCAGAAATTTCTTAGCGATTTGCAGCTTTTCTTCCTCGATATAGCCAGGAAATTCAATCACTTCCATGCGATCTAAGAGCGCATCAGGAATGGGATCTAGCAAATTGGCCGTGGTTAGAAATAAGACTTGACTCAGATCGTAGGGAATGTCTAAATAATGATCGGTGAAAGAATCATTTTGTTCAGGATCAAGCACTTCTAAGAGGGCCGCAGCAGGATCACCCCGAAAATCGCTGCCAAGTTTATCTACTTCGTCGAGCATGAAAACAGGATTGAGACTTTTGGCTTGCTTCATCATTTGGATGATGCGGCCTGGCATTGCACCGATGTAAGTTCGCCGATGCCCACGAATTTCAGCTTCGTCGTGGACTCCGCCCAGCGAAAGTCGTACAAATTTCCGATTCAGAGCTTCGGCAATGCTGCGCCCCAAACTGGTTTTCCCCACACCAGGCGGGCCCACAAAACAGAGAATCGGCGATTTGTGCTTAGGGCCGGCCAACTGGCGCACCGCGATAAATTCCAAAATGCGCTCTTTGACCTTTGGCAAACCGTAGTGGTTATAGTCCAAAATGCGCCCTGCCTGGCGCAGATCAGCATTATCCAGCGTGAGTTCATTCCACGGCAAATCAAGGAGCCAATCAATATAAGTGCGAATTACCGAATGTTCGGGCGCGACCAGCGGGATCATTTCAAGGCGTTCAATCTCTTCCAACGCCCGTGCTAAAGCATGTTCGGGCATTCCACTCTCTGTAATGCGCTCGCGCAATTGGGCTAATTCGCATTGGAGCGGATCAAATTGGCCCAATTCGCGTTGAATAGCCTTCATCTGCTCGCGTAGAAAAAACTCGCGCTGGCTGCGATCTACCTCTTTTTGCACCTGATTGTGAATGCGATTTTCGAGTTCTAAAACGTCTAATTCCTGCGAAAGCATTATGCTCAAGCGCCGTAAACGTTCTTCATGGTCGAGCGTTTCCAAAATCTCTTGCCGATGAGCGACATCTAAGGGTAAAGTTGAAGCGATTAAATCCGCTAACCAGCCAGGCTCATTGATATTCATCGCCATGATGTAGGAATCATCGGGCAAAGTTCGACTGAGCCGCACAACTTTCTCAAAAAGCGAAAGCACCGCTCGCATCATGGCTTCGACGGCCAACGTGCGTTCTTCTTCGACCTCGATAGGCACAGCCCGCAAGCGCAACCCAGGCCGACTTTGCGTTTGTTCAAGCAGCCGCACTCGCCGCTGGCCCTGGACTACTACGCTTGTTGTCCCATCGGGCATCCGCAAGACGCGCTGAATGGTTGCTTCCACGCCCACTTCATAGAGATCATTAAAACTTACGATTTCTTGATCAGGGTCGCGCTGGGCCACCGCCAAAACCAACCGCTCACTCGCCATCGCCTCTTCCACCGCCGCGATAGCTTGGTCGCGGCTGACAAAGAGCGGCACGAGCATGTGGGGAAATAAAACCGTATTCAACAAGGGCACAGTGGGCAAATCCCGTGCAGTAGGTTGGCCTTTGGGGGGCAATTTGTGATTAGTGGGAAAATCAAATAAAATTGGTAACTCGTCAGGCATTAGTTTGCTCTATCTTTCTGGGTAACTCTTGCTTAGGTAACTATTATAGCATAGCACCGCCTGGGGACGCGCATCAGGGATTATAATCACCGAAGAAAAGTTCTAAGTAAAAAAATAAGAGGTGACCGTGCAACTTTCGCTCAAGGTTCTCCAGCCTAAGTACTTAACACTGATTCTGCTCATTCTCTTTTTGGGCAGCGCCTTATTTGAATTGCTTAAACCCAGTTTGGCTTCTCCCGCCCTGCCCAGCGAAACCCATTTTGGGCTTGAAATCAATCCAGGGCACGTTGGGAGCTTAGGGAGTCAAGCCAAAGCCGCGAATGTTTCCTGGGTGCGCTATAACGGCATTCTTTGGTCGGAGGTCGAAAAAACGCCAGGCCAGCGGGATTGGGCCAAACTTGAGCCAATTGAAGCTGAATTGCGCCTTCTCAGCGAGCAAGGAATTACGCCAATTGTGGTTGTACGCGGTACACCCGCTTGGGCCCAAACGATTTCAGGCGCGGTTTGTGGCCCGATTAAACCTGAAGTCTTGCCTATTTTCGCAGACTTTATGCGCGAATTAGTCGAGCGTTATCGCAATCCGCCCTATAAAGTTCGTTATTGGGAACTTTGGAACGAGCCAGACGTTGATTCGCGCTTTATTCCCGATCTCAAAACTAATCCTTTTGGTTGTTGGGGCAATCAAGATGATCTTTGGTATGGTGGGGGCGAATATGCAGCGATGTTGAAAGTGGTTTATCCCGTCATTAAGAAGGTTGCGCCTGAAGTGCAAGTTGTGCTTGGGGGTTTGATGTTGGATTGTGACCCTGCGCGACATTCTTTGCTGGGCAAAGAATGTCGCGCAGGGAATTTCCTAGAAGGAGTCTTGAAGAATGATGGCGGTAAAGCCTTTGATCTGCTTGCTTATCATAGTTATGCCTATTGGAATGGGGCCACAAATGATTGGGATCGCAAAGATTCCAATTGGCAACAACGAGGCGGAGCTTTGCTGGGCCGCCTAAACTTTATTCGTGCGCTCCTCAATCGCTATCAACTGCAAAAACCAATCCTCGTTAATGAGGGAAGCTTGCTTTGTTTTGATTCTGACCCGCGTTGTTTTACCGAAAACTTCTTGGATGCTCAAGCAAATTATGTTTTTCAAGCTGCAATTCGGGCTTGGGCCAATGGGATTTCAGGTTTCGGCTGGTATACGCTTAATGATTCAGGTTGGAATGAAAGTGGTCTGATGGGAAAAGGCGGATTAGCGATGCGGCCAGCTTATCATGCGCTCAAATTTCTGGCTAACACCTTACACGAGGCCCAGTATACAAGCACGTTCTATTTCGGCGCTTTGGAAGGCTATAGTTTTCGCAAAGGTAGTCTTGAATACCGGATCTATTGGACAAATGATGCTTCAAAAGTTCTTTTTCGCTTGCCCAAAGGGATTCGGGCTGTTTACAATCGGTTTGGGCATGATCTTACACCGCGCAATTTAGCGCCAAAAGCCCAAATTATCACGATTAGCACCGAACCTGTTGTTTTGGAAGTGCAACCGTGAGGGTAAGGATTGGCAGCCGATCAAGAGCCTTTGGCCAAAATTGCGTAACTCTCATGGCGCTCAGGAGAAATCGTTTTCTTAGCAACCGCATCCCGCACAGCACAGTTCGGCTCATGGATATGCGAACAATCATTAAACCCACATTGTTCTAAAAAGGGACGAAACTCTCGAAAAGCCCAAGCTAAATCGGTTTTTGGAATATCCCATGTAGCTATTTCTCGAATACCTGGCGTATCCGCCACATAACCGCCATCTGTCCCTATTAAAGGATGCAATTCAGCAACTACCGTCGTATGTCGCCCTTTAGTTTGTTCTTTCCGCAAGTCGCCGACCTGAAGCTTTAGCCCTGGCTGCAAAGCATTTAGCAAACTACTTTTGCCGACTCCTGAGGGCCCCGTAAGCGCACTTATCCCTGTTTGCAAATGAGTTTTCAAAGCTTCAATGCCTATTTTATTAAGTGTACTCACATAAAGCACCTCATACCCAATCTGAGAATAGTTACCAAAAAGCATTTCAGCTTGATTTTCAGCTAAAAGATCAGCTTTATTCATCACGATAAGCGGTTTAACTTGATTGTATTCGGCGATAACCAGAAAGCGATCCAGCATTCGCAAGCTAGGCGGCGGATTAGAAGCTGCAAAAACGAGGACAATTCGATCTAAATTAGCGATCATAACATCTTCTTTGCCCACATTGCGCTTGCCAGGCTGCCGCCGCGAGAAACGCGAACGGCGGTTCAAAACTTGCTCAATTACACCTTCCCCAGCCATGTTCGGCGAAACAATCACTTCATCGCCAATAACGACCAAATCAGTCGTAGAGCGCTCTTTTTTGAGCTTCCCCCGAATTTTGCAGACCAAAACCCCAAGCTCCGTTTGAACCCAGAAAAAATCACTTTGGGCCCGCAAAACTAATCCTTGCATCTATTTATGCTCCTTTGATTCAAAATCATCATCAAGGCTTTTCCCTGTGAGGGCTAAGAAAACTTCTTCCATAGTTGCATCTTGCGCCAGATTCTTTTGCAAACTAATTTGCTTTTTTAGGTTGAGCGGTGTATCCAGCGCCACGATGCGCCCCGCGTCAATAACTGCAATTCGGTCACACATCCGATCCGCTTCGCCCATATCGTGAGTCGTGAGAAAAACAGTTGTCGCGTGCTGCTCGCGCATCTCTAAGACAAAGCGCTGCACATCTTGCTTCGAGCGCGGGTCAAGTCCCGTAGTTGGCTCGTCGAGCAAAAGCATCAGCGGCGAGGTCAATAAACCCCTAGCCACCGCGACTTTTTGCTGCATTCCCCGTGACATGTGTTCTAAAGGCTCAGATAAACGTTTTTCGCTCAAGCCAAGTTGCTCTAAAATCACAATACTTCGCTCCCTAGCTTCTTTTCCCGCCACGTCATAGAGCCGTGCTGCATAGAGTAAATTCTCTAAAGCTGAAAGCTTCTTGAAAAAAGAGGCTTCAACACTTACACGATTGATTAGACGTTGAACTTCACGCGGTTTTAGCTGAACATCATAGCCAAAAACCTTGATTTGACCGCTATCTGGCACGAGCAGAGTCGAAACTAAGCGAATGAGCGTAGATTTCCCTGAGCCATTTGCACCCAAAAGCCCAAAAATCTCGCCGCGTTCGATAGTAAGACTAACCCGATCAACGGCGATCATACTTGAGTGCGGTTTGGAAAAAGGTGGCTTCCAAAGTTGGCTGAAAAGCGAAGGTTTAGCTGACCCAAATCGCTTGACGACCTCTACGA
>Ga0316611_1000184_pt1 | contig 24395 bp, 19 predicted proteins | sample MIS2016202_MG_FD_207675 | JGI IMG/M metagenome (GOLD analysis project Ga0316611, IMG submission 207675) | Microbial mat bacterial communities from Middle Island sinkhole, Lake Huron, Michigan, United States - MIS.2016.202 | ecosystem: Environmental > Aquatic > Freshwater > Lake > Sediment... | reverse complement strand
CGCAATGGAAGCGGGAGAATGTGCCCCAGGTGTTGAAGCACCGCAGTGCCTATCTCAATGGAGAGTTCTCTAGGATGCCGTGGCTAGCATGAGTATATCTACTCATCGCCAAATTGAGATGCACCCACGGGGAACGGGGGATGTCCTGGAATCCCGCGCATGGGGTGGGCAATGGATTATTGCTCACCCTTGCGTTATTGGGATTAAAACGAAAATGTGGTTCGTAGTCCGGTAATCAAAATTGGATCGCTCCCGGCGTTATGACCCGAATTGAGTAGCAAAATGACCCCTGGTGTGAGCGTGATATGGCGCGATAACTGCCACCGATAGAAGGCTTCGAGGTGATAGGTACTGTCTCGCCGGCCGCCATTGGTGTTTGTTTGTAAATTCCCCTCATAAATGCTGGGTAAATTTCCCGTTAATGCCCCATTCACCGTTAAATTGCTCTCCGTAATCCGAGGCGGAACCCCAAAGAAAATCGCGCCATAATTTCCCGCCGCCAAGAGATCGGGAAATTGCAACGAAACCATCCAGTTATGGGTTTGCACCGACCCGGCATGATTCACCTGGCGCGACGTGGTGAACCCGACCCAGCCGCCCAAGGTGACACCCTCGGTAATGGCCCAGTTGGTCGTTGCTCCAAAGGCATCGGTATTGAATCGCGCTGCGGTAAATGAGGAAATATCGCTATCTCCGACTCCGGTTTGCAGTCGTCCGGCGTTGGAGCCGGAATAGGCATGGAGATAGTACAGGGCCAGGTCAATGCTATCGGTGGGGGTGAGGAAGGCTTGAACGCCTGCGGTATAGCCATCATTGAAGAGGCCAGCGGTGGAAGCATTGGCAAAGGGAGCGGAGTAGACCCCTTGGAGACTGATGGTGCGGTTGGGTTGCCAGTCGAAGCCGATCCCGGCGGTGGTTGCGCCGATTTGGATGATCGGGTTGCGTTGGGCAAAGCGGGAGAGGGGGCCAAAGCCAGCACTTTCGACCCGTGAGGGGCCGCGAAAGACGTTAACGGGGTTCACGCCTGCGGGGCCAAGGATCATCGCGAGGTTGTCGGTGAGGAGTTGGCGATAGGTGACATCGCTGAGGATGAGGTCGTTGTTGGTGTTGGATTCGTAGCCGAGGCGGGTGAAGTTGTTGTTGAGCAGCCCAAAATTACTGGTGAAGTCGCTGGTGTTGAGGTTGCCCGCTTGCATCCCAGTGATGAGAAAGCTACGGGGATTGAATTGGGTGAGTAGGGTGAGTTGGGCGTTGTAGCCGAAGCTGATGGTATCGTTGGGGTCAGGGGTGTCGGGGTTGCCGTCCCTGCCAAAGGTTCCGTCTGCTTTTTGGGCATCGGCGCTGTTGCCAAAGCGGCTTTGGAGTCCCATCACGACTTGGCCGTAGAGTTTGGTGGTGGTGGAAAATTGATTATCGCTAAGGAAATCAACGCGGCTTTCTAGGTTGTCGATTTGGCCGTCGAGGGTGGCGAGTTCGGTTTCAAACTCTGCCATGAGGCGGCGCAGGATTTCGAGGTCGTCACGGGTGACAAAATCGCTGTTTTCGGTGAGGAGGGTTTCGAGTACAGTGGCGCAGGCGTTGAGTCCGGCGGCGAATTCGTAGCGGTTGAGGGGGCGTGATCCTTGAAATGTGCTGTTCGGATACCCCTGGAGGCAGTTGTAGCGTTGGATCAGGTCGTTTAAGGCGGCATAGGCCCAGTCGTTGGGGTCTATGTCTCGCAGTTGGTTGACGCTGGTGATTTGGCCCATGCTGTCGGTGTTGAGGAGGTCGGCGGCTTGGGTGCTGGCGGTGGGGAAATTGGGGAGGGTTTGGGCGGTGGCGAGGGCGAGGGTGAGGAGGGCGGTGCAGGGAATGGGGTTAATTGAGGGGTTCACTGTGACAATGTGTTTTTTTGAATTGGGGACGATGCGGAATTTTGGGTATCGCGTGGTTGCGATCGCTCCCCCCAGCCCCCTTTTAAGGAGGGAGCCGTGCAAAGTCCCCCTTTTAAGGGGGATTTAGGGGGATCACGAGAGTTGTGGAAATTGAGATCGATTTATGTATAGGCGGCAGCCCCCCTACGAATGACGCGGGACTGTAGGGGCGCAACGCTTGCGCCCTTGCGGGTTGCGTAACCCCTCGTTATTGATACAATCCCGGTGTCCAGGTGGGGATGATGCGGGTATGTACCCCGTTGGGTCGGAATTGTTGGGGTTGTTGCCCCTGGGAACGCAGGGCGGTTTGGCCTGTGCCGCCGGGTTCGGTGAGGGGTTCGGGGATAGTGAAGGTGGTGGCGGTGAGTTCGGGGATTTCTACTGTGAAAAACGTTGGGGTGGTGGTTGGTGTGACGGGTGTAGTGGTTGGTGTGACGGGTGGGGTTGGGGGTGTGACGGAGGCTTCAAAGGAGAACCCGGTGAGGGAGGTGGGGGTATTCAGGGTGATTATGCCGCTGGTAATGTTTTTGGAAATATTGCCATCCTCAGAATAAGGCCAAGCTGAATCTACCGTGAGATTGAGATTGCCCGTAAATGGGGTTAATGTGCCGTTCACATAAGCGTTACCCGTAAAATCATTAGTATCGGCGGAGGTAAACCACGCGAAGGATGGAGGAGTGTCGGCAACATTAAAATTGTTTCCTGCGGCAAATGGCCCGGTATAAACGCCATAGGGGGTGATGAGTGTTCCAGTTGGATTTTCTATGCCGCCGACGTAATAATTACCAGAAACATTACCCCCTGTCACATTTATTGTGACTTGCGCTGCGCTGGGTGCAGGGTTGCTTAAAATCGTTCCAAAGTTGATCACGCCTGCCGTCACTGCAAGCACCGCCCATTTTGCTGGATTCACCATGGTTTTCATTGTGTATAAAGTAGAAATTTGTAATCGAAACTCGCAAAAAAGCAAGAACAACAAAAGAACCGGATGAGCCAAACGCTCACCCGGCCAAAGCCAGAATCAAAAGCTAAATATTCTCCGACTAAAAAATAGTTTTGGCAGACCGTCGCCCCACTCCTGAAACCGAGGGGAACACCTACCCCCCCCCTACAGCCATAAGGGTTTCAGCCAACGCCCCCGCCCCACTGAGAGGTAACGCAGGAGCGCAAAGAAACACAAACTTCTGGCAATCGGAGAATATCAACACGGGAAAATGATTAAACAGTAATAGGTCGAAAAACCTCAGATAAAAATATAGCTATTCAAATAACCCTCGTCAAGGCAATGTGATCAAACTCACACCGTCATGCCATGGCGATCGCGATCGCCCCCCCCATCCCAGTACCAATACCCCAACACATAACACCTAGGGTTAAGTGAGGGGTAACTGAAGGGCGATCGCCCTCACACCGCATCCGGATCAACGCCTAACTCCCGCAACTTTGCCCGCAGCCTTTCAACTTCTTCGTGGGCTTTTTCAGCCCGTTCATACTCCCGCTCCCTTGGCAACAAGACCAACTGCTCGTTGGGGAAATAGAACCGCAACCAATCTGTTGTCTCTTGCAAAATTGAACCGTGCCAAGTGCCAAGCCACAACCCTAAAGACTCGCACCAGAGCCACCCTTGATCATTGGGCTGCAACGCTACATATTGACCATTTTGGAGTGCCCAACCTTGTAATGATTGCGGATCAAACGGGTCAAACACAAAATAATGGCTGGTGCTAAAACGTTGTTCGTAAATTGCTTTTTTAGTGGTGAGATCAATATCTGCGGTTGAGGGCGACATTAACTCCACAATCACATCTGGATATTTACCATCTTCTTCCCACACAACCCAACCTTGTCGCTCTTTTTTTCCGTCCACATTCAACGCCACAAAAAAATCTGGACCCCGGAAATCGCGGTTTTTAATCTGTGCCAAGCTGTAATAGACAAACATATTACCGCTAGCATAAAAATCCTCACGGGGTGCAAGGGCTGCATAAACTGAATCAATGAGCAGGTTCATCGCAAGACGGTGACGATTACTTTCCAAGGGCACTCCATCATCAAAGATGAGATCAGTGGGGGGGAGGGTTGGCAACCAGACATCTGGCTCATGGGTTGTAGTGGTTGAGGTGATGGGTTGCGTCATAGGTCTTCACTACAGTTGTTTTGCACTACACAGATTGTAGCGTGGAAATTTGGGGTAGCAGCAGGGTGGGTTAGCAAAGCGTAACGCACCGTTTGAGCCTCCCCGCATGGTGCGTTACAGCGGGATGAAGGTTCGGTGATCCCGATCGCCCCCATCCTAGTACAAATATACCAATACACAACGCCTAGGATTAAGTGAGGGGCGATCGCCCCTTGGGGTTGAGGTGATCGGGGGGAGGCGATCTCTTCCTGCTTGGTTCATTCGGCAAACATCTCCGCTAAGGTATCCAAAACTCGGCTTTGCTCATCTGGACTAATTTGACCCAATTTCTTAACCAATCGAGTCTTATCAATGGTGCGGATTTGATCCAGAACAATTTTTCCATCCTTACCCTGAAACTGACAGGCAATTCGCGTCGGGTAGACTTTCCCTTTTGTCGTCATTGGCGCAATAATCACGGTAGCAATATAACGGTTCATCTCATCCGGTGAGATGATCAAACAGGGTCGTGTTTTCTGAATTTCACTGCCAACTGTGGGGTCAAGATTAACCAAAAAAACGTCAAAACGGTTGACTACCACTCCCATTGACTTTGCTCCCAATCAGTACTATTCACTTGATCAAGCAGAACATCATCCTGTTCTTTCGCCATGGCAGCAAAGGCTTGATCCCAGCCTGTCCGTAACCGTCGTGCGGTGCGAATTGTGAGATGATCCCCCTCCACTTCAATTTCAACATCGGTCTGAATACCGCTTTGCTCTAAGAGCAGTCTAGGAATACGCACACCTTGGGAATTGCCAATTTTAACGATTCGGGTTCTAATTACTGTGCTCATCCTTCAATCATCCCCAAAGCAGAATGTGATTACATTGTAGCTACACGCTCAAGGATCATCAAGGGTAAAGAGGTCTTATCGGCAAACTCTCAGAGAGGAGCGACAGAGAGGAGCGATCGCCCTCACACCGCATCCGGATCGCCCCCCATTTCGCGCAACATCGCCCGCAACCGCTCCACTTCTGTCTCCGCTTGCTCGGCCCGTAGCTGCTCCTGCTCGGCCCGTAGACGCTCCTGCTCGGCCCGTAGCCGTTCCTGCTCGGCCCGTAGTCGCTCCTGCTCTGCCCGTAGTTGCTCCTGTTCCCGTGGCAACAAAACCAACTGCTCATTGGGGAAATAGAACCGCAACCAATCCGTTGTTTCTTGCAACACTTGACCCTGCCAAATCCCCAACCATAGCCCCAAGGCCTCACACCATAACCATCCTCTTTCATTGGGCTGTAACGTCACAAACGCATTCCCCTGCCGTTCCCAACCTTGCAGCGAATTCCCATTAAATGGGTCAAATACAAAATAATGGCTGGTGCTAAAACGTTGTTCGTAAATTGCTTTTTTGGTGGTGAGATCAATTTCTGCAGTTGAGGGTGACATTAACTCCACAATCACATCCGGATACTTGCCATCCTCCTCCCAAACGACCCAACCTTGACGCTCTTTTTCGCCATCCACATTGAGCGCCACAAAAAAATCCGGGCCACGGAAATCGCGGTTTTTAATTTGTGCCAGGCTGTAATAGACAAACATATTACCGCTGGCATAAAAGTCCTCACGGGGCGCGAGGGCTGCATAAACTGCATCGATGAGTAAATTCATCGCGAGACGGTGACGATTACTTTCCAAGGGTACTCCATCATCAAAAACGAGATCAGTGGGGGGTAACTCCGGAACCCAGATATCGGATTCATGGGTTGGTGTTGTGGAGGTCGTGGGCGGAGTCATGGGGGTTTACTCCAGTTATTTTGCACTACTTCGATTGTAGCGTGGAAAGTCAGCATTGCCAGGCCTAGAGGGGTTCCCTGATTAAACGGATCAGTCATTTTTTCTCAGAAGATCAAACTGAGGTATAAGTTAGCCGTTAGGCCCCCTGCCTTGGTTGCTTTCCCGATGCACCACAATTATCCTCAAGTTCATTTACGCTCCCTATTTGTTAATCATGGCCTCACCGTCAACCCTCCCCATCCTCCGCTTACCCCGCCAGTTGAGTGTGTTAGAAATTTGGGGGTTTGCCCTCAGTGGCCTGTTGCTCTGGCTGGGGCCGGCTCCGGCGATGAATGCAGAATTGGGGCCGCAAGCGATTTGGGTGTGGATTCCGGCGGCGATCGCCGGTATTTTGCTCAATCTTCAGGTGAAACGCCTAGGGCATTATCTCCCCAATATGTCCGGCGGAACCCCCAACTACACCACCCATTTACTCCGTCGTCATCCCTTTTTGGCCCGCTATGGGGCGATCGGTTACTTTCTCGGCTGGGTTTCCGTACCAGCGATGAATGGCATTATCCTGACGGAATTGATTGCGGCTCAATTAGAACCCTTAAACATTGAATTCCCGGCAACAGCCTTAAAAATTACTTTCACGGCCATTCCCTTCATTGTGGCCCTGAGCGGAACCCGCGCCTTGGGGATTTTGCATCTGTGTTTTGTCGTGCCAGCGGTGGGGTTTATCACCGTGCTTTGTACCCAAGGTTTGGGCTGGCTGGCGGTGGCTCCCCACAGTCCCGGCTTTTTCCCGGAGGTTTGGGGGAACTTTTCCCTGCCCCTCTGGGCGAAATGGTTTTTCGTGGCGGTTTATGCCGCCTATGGCTGTGAAACGGCTTCCTCTTTTATTGCGGATAATCGTAAACCAGAGGCTTCACTGCGGAGCTTGACGTTTGCGGCGGTACTGTTGCCAATTATTTACATTGGCGGTTCTTGGTTGTTGATGCGGTTAGCGACAGATCCGGCCTTGGAAAGTAATGCCTTTTTGCAATTAACGGCGGTGGCCCTGCCGGTGTGGGGGCCATGGGCGAGCTTGGTGGTGACGTTTTTGATTGCGTCGGCTTGTTTACTCAGTTCGGCAACGGCGGTGAGTAATACGGCTCGTTTACTCTATCAAATGGCCTTAGATGGTTATTTATCGCCGCTGTTTGCGGTGGTTTCCCGTCAGGGGGCCTTTGGGCCGGGGGTGTTGTTTACCCTAGCGTTGAGTGTGTTGTGTTTGCTTTGGGGCAATGTGGCCTCGGTGGTGATGGTGACGGGGACGGGGTATCTCTGCGGGATGATTGCGATTCATTTGGGCCTCTGGTTGCGGCGACGGGATCCGGAGGTGTTTTTACCGCGCTGGGCGTTGTTGTTTTGCGGGGTGGAAATTGTGGTGTTGATTGTGGGGGGGTTGGCTTGGAGTGTGTCTGAGTTGGTTTTGGGGTTGTGTTTGCCGTTGGTGGTGCTGGGTTTAGATCGCTTGATTGCGGTGATGCCGTTTGCGCCTTTCCGGGTGCAGTGGTGGGTACAAAAATATCGGGTTAAGCCCTCGCAGGATTTTAAGAATTTTCTCGCCATTCAAATTGCGGTTTTGATTGGCTTAATTGCCCTGGCCACAACGGTGGGCTGGTATTTCTATTTAGAAGAGACGGCAGCGGGGCCTATGGGGGCGATGGTTTCCCATTCGATGCTGTTGGTGTTGTTGCTGGTGATGACGTTTGGGGGGGTGGCGATCGCCTGTTGGACGAGCCTCCCCCCAGCCGCTGCCCTGATTGAAGCGCGGGAACAGTCGGAACTGTTATTTTTAATTGCCCAGGATGCGATCGCCGTCTTGGATGAAAATGGCCTGATTCGCCAAGTCAACCCCGCCATGACCCAACTGTTCGGTCGGCAAGCCTTTGATCTGGTGGGGCAACGGCTTAATACTTGGCTCCATGATTTACCCCGGACTGTGGAAAGCTGGCCCCAACGCAGTGAACAAACGCTCCACCGAGAAGATGCCACCTTAATTCTAGAACTGTCCACCTCAGCACTGAAAAACATCGATCTCCAAGAGCACGTCGTTATTTTGCGCGACATTACCGAACAAAAGCAGGCGGAAGCTGCCCTCCGCTATTCGGAAGCCCAATTGCGGGAACAAGCCCAACAGTTAGAAATCCGCGTCCAGGAACGCACCGCCCAACTCCAAGAAGCGAAGGAAAAAGCGGAAGTGGCGAACCAAGCCAAAAGTGAATTTCTCTCTAACATGAGCCATGAACTCCGTACCCCCTTAAATGGCATTCTCGGCTATGCTCAGATTCTCCAGAAAGGGGAAGCCCTTTCCCCACGGGGGGCAAAGGGAGTGGAAATTATCCACCAATGTGGCAACCATTTACTCAATTTAATTAATGAAATTCTCGATCTCGCCAAAATTGAAGCCCGCAAGCTCGATTTACACCCTAAAACTGTAGCTTTCCCGGCTTTTCTAGAAGGGGTGACAGCAATGTGTCGCGTCAAGGCCGAGCAAAAGGGTTTAACCTTTGTTTATGCGCCGATGGAGGCGTTACCCGATGTTTTGGAACTCGATCAAAAACGCCTCAACCAGGTGTTAATTAACCTCATTGGTAATGCGATTAAATTCACTGATGCCGGAACGGTGAGCCTCCGGGTACATTCTCAAACCCAAGGCAATTTTGCCCGGATTCGCTTCGAGGTGGAAGATACGGGGGTTGGTATGACTTCAGACCAACTCACTAAAATTTTCCTCCCCTTTGAACAGGTGGGGGATCTGCGTAAGCAAACAGAGGGCACGGGGTTGGGTCTTGCGATTAGTACGCAAATTGTTGAATTAATGGGAGGAACCCTAGAGGTTCACAGTGAACCGGGCCAAGGGACAACTTTTTGGTTTGAGGTGGATTTTCCCTTGGGCCACGATTGGGTTACATTGGCAGAGGGTAAGACTGATGATATTATCACCGGTTATCATGGCCCGATGCGCAAGATTTTGATTGTTGATGATCGTTGGGAAAATCGCTCGGTGATTGTAAACCTCTTGGAACCTTTAGGGTTTGCTGTGGTGGAGGCGGCGGATGGTCAGGCGGGGTTAAACCTGGCCCAAACCAGTAAACCGGATTTAATGATCACAGATTTGATGATGCCGGTGATGGATGGCTATAAAATGTTACGGTTACTGCGCCAAACCCCAGGATTGGAAAATATTCCGGCGATCGCCTCTTCAGCGAGTATTTTTGAAAGCAATCAAAATGAAAGCCTGATAGCAGGAGCCAATAGTTTTTTATCCAAACCGGTGGAGGCGATCGCCCTCTTCGCATTACTTAAACAACATCTCAATTTAGATTGGATTTATGACCATGAACCCATCACCCAAAGCACCGTTCAGCCGATTTCTCTGGATGCCGATCTTGAAATCATCCCCCCGCCGCCCCAAGACTTAAATAATCTCTATCAATTGGCGATGCAAGGCCGGCTCAAAGCCCTGCAAACGGAAGCAGCAAAATTAAATGGTGAATATATGGCTTTTACGGAAAAAATCAACAGCCTCGCTCAAGGCTTTTACGTCGAAAAGTTGCAAAGTTTTATTGCGCAATATCTGGAAAAATAATCTGGTTCTTCAGGAAATAGGGTGAAATTGGCTCAATTGGAGACCGAATGGGCGTAGGTGCGTTGGCTTAAGCCTGCCGGAGGCACAAAAATTTCGCCCCGAAATCAAGGGTTTCAATTTTGAATAAACTGAGCTGATCACCTTAAACTTTGAAGACCCAATCATCTTCAAAAGGTGGAGATTTTAATAACATTAACCGCAGACAAGTTTCACCAAAAATTGCAGTATTATGGAATAAAATGAGCAATCTATTCATCCTATTCTCATTCGCTAATAGCTTATGATGGCTAACCCCTCTCGCCCCCTCCTGCGCTTTGTGATCATTGCCCTAGCGGTGGCGATCGCCTACTACAGTGCCGCCAAACTGGGGCAATATCTCGCCATTCCCCCCGGCTTTATCACCCCCGTCTATGCCCCCTCCGGGATCGCCCTGGCGACGTTACTGCTGTTTGGCAATGGGATTTGGCCGAGCATCTTCCTCGCCGCTTGGGTAGCCGCCGCCTGGCCCCTCGCCGTCAGCACCGGATTGCTCACCGCCTCCCTGATCGCCGGTTTAGGCATTGCCATCGGCTCCATCCTTCAAGCCCTAGTCGGGGCAACTTGCCTGCAAAAATGGATTGGCCGTGAGCAACTGTTTCACAACGCCCCCAACGTCTTTCGGTTTACCGGGATTGAACTGCTCAGTTGCATGGTTAGCCCCACCATGGGCTGCATCAGTATGTATGGGGTGGGGTTGATTGAGGGAGCCGAGTTCGCCAACAGTTGGTTTACCTTTTGGTTGGGGGATACCGCTGGGGTGTTGATTATTGCCCCCTTAATTTTAATTTGGGGACGACCCCAGCCGGTGATTGAACACAGCCGCCACCAAGCCCAAATTTTAGAAATGGTGCTGTGGCTGCTCTTGGTCTTGGGGTTTGGTTGGCTGGCTTTTGTGTGGGCCTATGCCGTGGAATATTTACTCCTCCCCCTCTTGGTGTGGGCGGCGTTGCGGTTTGGGCCCCGTTGGGCGGCGATCGCCCCCCTGCTCGTCACCGGTTTTGCTGTGATCGGCGCAGTCCACGAAACCAGCAGTTTTAACCGCGCCACCCTCAACGAAACCCTCTTACTCCTGCAAGCCTTCATTGCTGTCATCGCCATCACCACCCTCGTCGTCGTTGCCGTTGTCCTCGAGCGGCAACGGGCCGAAGCCGCCCTCCTCAACGCCAAAGCCAATTTAGAAACCAAAGTCGAAGAGCGTACCGCCCAACTGCGGGCCTCCAAAGAAGCCGCCGAAATCGCCAACAAAGCCAAAAGCGAATTTCTCGCCAACATGAGCCACGAACTCCGCACCCCCCTCAACGGCATCCTTGGCTATGCCCAAATTCTCCGGGCCAGTGAACCCCTGAGCGATCGCGGTCAAAAAGGCGTAGCGATCATCCATCAATGCGGCAATCATCTCCTCAATTTAATCAACGACATTCTCGATCTCGCCAAAATTGAAGCCCGCAAACTGGACTTACACCCCACCAGCATCTTTTTTCCCGCCTTCCTAGAAGGGGTGACAGAAATGTGTCGGGTGCGAGCAGAACAAAAAGGGCTAGAATTCACCTACCTCGCCACGGCTCAACTTCCCGAAGGCATTGCCCTCGATGAAAAACGCCTCAGTCAGGTGCTTTTAAACCTAATCGGCAATGCGATCAAATTCACCGATAGTGGCAGTGTCACGCTCCGCGTTCACCCCCAACGCCAAGGAGATCACTATCGCATCCGTTTTGAAGTGGAAGATACCGGCATTGGCATCACCCCAGAACAGTTAGATAAAATTTTCCTGCCCTTTGAGCAGGTGGGGGATCTGCGCAAACAAACCGAAGGAACCGGCTTAGGTTTAGCGATTAGTACCCAAATTCTTGAATTAATGGGGGGAAAACTCGCTGTCAAAAGCGACTATGGTCAAGGGACAACATTTTGGTTTGAGGTGGATCTACCCAGGGTTGAAGCTTGGACGCAAGCCTCCCGCTTCTCCAGCAACGGCACAATCACCGGCTACAGTGGTCGCAAACGGCGAATTTTAATCGTAGATGATCGCTGGGAAAACCGCTCCGTGATTGTCAACTTATTAACCCCCTTAGGGTTTGATGTCATCGAAGCACAGGATGGTAGCGAGGGTTTACGAATTACCCAAACGGTCAAGCCGGATTTGATTATCACGGATTTAATGATGCCGAAGTTAGATGGCTATGAGATGTTGCGGGCGATTCGGCAAAAACCCGGCGTGCAACATATTCCCGCCATTGCATCCTCTGCGAGTATTTTTGAAAGTAACCAGCATGAAAGCATTGAGGCGGGAGCCAACAGCTTTTTACCCAAGCCGGTAGATGCGATCGCCCTGATAGAACTCTTACAAAAACATCTTGCCCTGAATTGGGTGTACGACTACGCCGATCTAGATACCCATCCTGCCCAGGGTGTACCACCGGAGAAAATAGTAGAAATTATCCCTCCCCCCGCTGCCATTTTAGCAAAGCTCTACCCCCTGGCCATGCAGGGGCGGGTCAAAGCCCTACAAACCGAAGCAAAAGCCCTCGATATTACCTATACTGCCTTTGCCCAAGAGATTCAAACCCTTGCCCAACGTTTTGAGATTGAAGCTCTCCAGGTCTTCATTGCCCAGTATCTTTAAGCTATGCTCTGCCCAAAATTCAAATTGTGATACTCTAAAATCTTTCCCAGATCAGCAGCCATAAACCCATTTTTATAGTAGTAGGACGTTAATCATGTTCAGCAATGCCCATCCTGAAACTATTTTAATTGTTGACGATAATCCCAATAACTTAGATGTTTTATCAGAAGCTTTGGCATTAGCTGACCTTGATGTCGCCGTTGCCACCAGTGGCGAAGCCGCCCTCAAACAACTCAAATATGTGCCTCCTTCCCTGATCCTTTTAGATGTGATGATGCCCGGCATTAATGGGTTTGAAACCTGTGAACGGCTCAAGGCTGACCCCAGCACTCAGGATATTCCGATTATTTTTATGACCGCCTTGGCGGATCCCATTGATAAGGTGCGGGGGTTTAACCTGGGGGCTGTGGATTATATTACCAAACCCTTTCAACAGGAAGAAGTCCTCGCCCGCGTCCGTACCCATCTCAAACTCCGTCAACTCACCCAAACCCTGGAGCAGCAAGTGGCCGATCGCACCGCCGCCCTCTCCCAATCCCTGCAAGATCTCAAACAAGCCCACGTTCAATTAATTAACAGTGAAAAAATGTCAATGTTGGGGAATTTGATGGCGGGGGTAGCCCATGAAATTAATAATCCCGTGGGCTGTTTAAATGGCAATATCCATCCAGCCCGCAATTATATTGAAGATCTGCTTCATCTGATCAATCTGTATGAAACCCAGTTTCCTGATCCAGGGCCAACGATTACCGAAGAAATCGAAGCCATCGATTTAGACTACATTCGCGAGGATTTACCGAAACTGATTGATTCCATGGCCTTAGGCATCAATCGAATCAAAGAAATTAGCGCCAGTTTGCGCACATTTGTCCGTGCCGATACTGATGAAAAAGTTAACTTTGATCTCCATGAAGGGCTGAATAGTGCGGTGTTAATTCTGCGCCACCGGCTGAAAGCGAATGAACATCATCCCGCCATTGAAGTGAAAACGGATTACGGCCCATTGCCCCCGTTGCATTGTTTTCCGGGGCAATTAAATCAGGTGTTTATTAATTTACTAGCCAATGCGGTTGATGCCATTGATGAAGCCAATCAAGGAAAAACTTATGCCGAAATCAAGGAAAATCCTAAGGGAATCGCGATTCAAACAGCGGCTCAAAATGATCAAATTGTGATTATGATCAAGGATCAAGGTCATGGGATGACACCGGAAATACAATCGCGGATTTTTGACCATCTGTTTACGACAAAGGCGGTGGGTCAGGGGACGGGTTTGGGGTTATCGATCGCCCACCAAATTATTGTCGAACGCCACGGGGGAACAATCGCCTGCCAATCGGAGTTAGGCAAAGGGACAACTTTTACGATCACGCTGCCGATTTAGCATTTCAGCTTATTTGGAGCGATCGGAGGAGCGGGGGAGGCTATTGCCCAACCCCTGGACAATGCCCCGGCCAATTAAACCGAGGCCCCGGCCAATCACTTGGGTGAGGAGATAAACCACACCTTCCCCCACCCAAGCGATCAGGTTGCGCAAACGGGGGGCGATCGCATCGCGGGTTTCTAAGGCGAGGGTGACAAACCAGGGAAATCCGGTGAGTTGGGCCAGTTCTTCCCCCCTTGCCCCGTAAATGCTCACCTGTTTAATCACGCCAGCGGTTTGATAAAACAGCAGATAACGGCTTTCAAAAATGGCCTTTGGTTCGCGTAAATAGGTATTGTGGCGAAATTGCCAAGAGAGTTCGTTGCGGAAACGGGTGAGCGATCGCGTTGAGAAATAGCGGGATTCATAGAGTTGATATTTAATTTCTTCCCCTTCGCCATAGCGGTTGAGCAACCATGCCATGACCGCATTGCTGAGTTGAAGGATCAGATGATCCCGCAGGAGCGCGGCTCTGCCTTGGGCTTCGGGGGATTCGCCGCGATAGTTGACTTGATCAATGGTGATCGGGGTGGTGTGGATCAGGTGGGCAAGGAAGTCGCCAGCCTGGGGCATGGGGGGCAGATTGGCCGTTTGAGCCCAGAGGGGATCGATGAGACCCTGGGGATTGACCTCGCCCCTGGTCGGGTAACGACGCACCCATTCAAGGCTGATCTGTTGCCACAGATCCCGGAGAATATCGGGGGTTTGGCGGTGGATTGTATCGGCATCGAGTTGGAGGAATTGGGCTTGCTCACCCCATTTTTTCAGGGTTTGGACGGTGAGATAAAGCAGTTCAGCGCGGTGATCGCCCCGCAAAATATCAATTTCTAAAACTTGGCCGCTTTGATTGACCAATCCCCCTTGGATGGCGGTGAGAAATTCCGTTAGCAGGGGATAGGGTTCAGGGGCAGGGGCGATGGGTTCGCCAACGCGGATCGCCGTGGGGGGATCGGGGGGCGGTGTGAGGGTAAAGACGACTTGCACCGGTAGGAGTTGATGGACACACCAACGGGCAAAGCGGAGTTCTCGCCGTCGTCCTTGAAGAATCCAGCGATCCAACCCTTGGGCGGTGGCGAGGGGCGATCGTAATTCCCCCAAAGCCGTTTCAATTTGCTCTAACCCCGATTGACGCAGGCTATGGAGCCAACGAGGGGGACGGTTGGGAAATTGGGGGGCGGGGGTTTGGGAGGCGAGGGGTAAATCAGGCCAACGGGTTTGCCCTTGGGAGACTTGGGTAATTGTGGTGAGCAGGGTTGCGAGACTGGCCCCTTTGGGACAGTAGGCCGCTACCCCAAGGGTTTGGAGTTGCTGTCGTTGGCCGGGGTCGGGGCAGGGGGTGAGTAAAATCAGGGGGCGATCGGGGTAGGTGCGCCGCACCCGCTCCACATAGCCCCAATCGCCGCTACAGTCGATCAAGGTGATGAAGGCCCGGCTCTGGGGCCAATACTCTTCACCCATGGTTAAATCCCCAGTGGCGATGATCTCCACTGAGGATTCTGTGGCCCAGGCGGTGGTCAGGCCGAGGCGAAAAACGGGGTCGGGATCGAGGAGGAGGAGGGCGATTATCCCTGAGGTCGGATCACTCACAATCGTCACAGGATTTTAAATATTCGTTCCATTATCGCTAAATTCTCTCGATCGCTCAATTTTCGGTGGCATCTCTCTTTTAATCGTTGCGAGAAGACCGCCCCGCTCCCAACCTTGACCACCCCGTCGGGCTTCGCCTGCCACCCCTCCACAGGAGGGGAATTTAACCCGCTCTCCGCCTGTGGCTCCGATTAGACTTCTAATTGGACTTTGAATTGGGGGGCTTCAAAGCCCATTTCTTTGAGTTGACGGCGGAGTTGATCGGCTTCAAGAATATTGGTTTGCTCTAGAAGGGCGATCGCCTTGCCAAAATAATTCAAGGCTTCATCGACATTGCCGCATTTAAACCACACCACCCCTAGGTTCTGATAGGCTTGGGCATAGTCCGGTTGGAGTTCGATCGCCTTTTCGTAGGCGGCGATCGCATTTTTGTAATGGCCCAAGGCTTTAAACACTAAGCCCAGATTGTAATAGGCCAGCATACAGGTGGGATCAATTTCAATGGCCGCACTGAGGGGCCGTTGGGCCATTTCGTATTCCCCCGCTTCATGGAGCAAGGCCCCAAAGTTAATTAAGGCTCCCAACTTCAGAATCGGGAAAATATTTTGAGCGATCGCCCCTTGGTAATGGATCACCGCCTTATCCATGTTGCGCTTGCGGGCGTAGGCATTGCCGAGATGGTAATGGAGTTCGTAGGCAATGGGCGGCTCCAGGTTGACATCGGTTAAGCCCCGTTTGAGCAGCGCCATCCCCTCTTTCGTCTTACCGCTGTTGACATAGAGCGCCCCCAACTTATTGCAAACATAGGGATCATCGGGATGGTTGGCAATGTAGGCCTCCATGGCGGCTTGGGCGCGGGCCTGTTTATTTTTTTGGGCGATCGCCTTCACCTCATAACCACTATGGATCAACGCCACCACCTGCAACGTCGCAAAGTTCCATTGCGGTTCCGCCTTGAGCAGGGCGATCACGCTGTCATCAATGAGGGCATGGTAGGGGCGATCAAATCGGATCGCCTCATGGCGGCGAAAGAGGCGGGACGTGAGGGAATAGGGAGATTGCACCGCCCCGATTTCCTGACGGATCAGGCTTACCACCAGAAGCGTATCATCGGCCATGGCGGTGCGAATATGGGGGCCGGCTTCTTCCGTTAACTGTTCATCAGCATCTAAAACTAAGACCCAATCCCCGGTGACATATTTCAGAGCCTCATTGCGGGCGGCGGCAAAATCATTGCCCCAAGGGAATTGGGCCACCGTTGCCCCGTATTCCTGAGCAATGGCCATGGTGCGATCGCTCGACCCCGTATCCAACACCACGATTTCATCCACCACAGCCTTCACACTGTCCAAACAGGCGGGCAAAGCTTGCTCTTCGTCTTTCACAATCATGCAAAGGCTGAGTTTCATGGATCTTTCAAAATAGGGGAATGGGGATGTTTTCCTATTACAACACCGTGAGCAGATGATCCGCAATTCGGGCGGCGGCTCCCAGTTGGCCCATGCGGCGATCGCCATTTTCAGCGATGATCTGCAACGTGTCGGGATTCCCCAATAAACTTTGGCAAATTTTCGGCACATCCTGGGGCTGTTTGAGCAGCGTCACCGAAACCCCCAAGAGGCGGGTTTGGGCTTCGGCAAATTGGGGGGTAAATTGGGGGCCGGTTCCCGGTAACGTGATCACCGGTTTCCCCAGGCCGACAAACTGCTCTGTTGCTGTACCGGCCATGGCGATCGCCATATCCGCCCCATTCAAACAAGCAGCATAGTCCCGTTGCGTAATCACCAAACGATGATCCCCCTGTTGGAAGCCTTGGGCCTCCGGGTCAGTGAGGGGGGGAACCGAGGGCAAAGGCCCCGATCGCCAACCGTATTGGGTGAGGGTAGGCAGAAAATCAGCGGCATCGAGGCCCGGCGCAAGGGCAGCGAGAAAAAGCAGCGGTGCGGGGGTGGGGGGCGTGCGGCAAAGTTCTTGAGCTGTGGTGATCAAGGTTTGCCAATTGCTTTGGGCCTCTGGGGGACGGGAGCCAGGGAGTAACAACACCATTAGGGGACGTTGGTCTTCGGGGATGGCGCTTTGGGTGTAGCGGGGAACAACCAAGCCATCCATCATCGGGTTGCCGAGGTTGTGGGCCTTGATTTTGTAGCGTTTGAGGATGGTGGTGGTGAGGCCATCACGGGGATAAACGGCCCGACAGGGCGATCGCCCCATTAGCCACCGTTCCCAAGGCAAATACACCGAACCCGACCACCCCTCCCCCCGACGGGATTTGAGCAGTTGCCCCCGGTCATCGCGGATATAGTATTCCGATTTCGCTGTACCGACAAAGCCATAGGTTGCCCCACTGAAGGCAGCAATGGCGAGGGGAACAATATCCCCTACCGCGAGGATTGTCCCGCCATCTTTCGCCCAACGGCGGGCGACGCGGATCTGAGCCAACGTCAACCCCAACAATCCCCCCTGAACATCCTGCCACAGTTGCCGACTATCCATATAGATAAATCCCCCCGATGGCATGGCTTTGACGGGGCCAATGATGGGAATATCGGCGGCTTGGTAGGCGTGGCCTGTGCCGACAATGGGGAGGGCGGCAATTTCAGGGGCTTGGGGATGGTGGCGGAGGGCTTGGGCAATCTGGATGGCGATCGCATCTTCACCATGGCCATTACTCAAACACAACAGTTTCATAAATCGTTCAGCAGATCCACAGAGTTTATTATGGCCGTCTGGGGACAGATTAACGCGATCAATTTCTTCCTTCATGATTATTGCCCCCTCCATCACCGTAGGGGCGAAAAATTTTTCGCCCCAATTGCGCCCCAATTTCGCCCCAACTCGGTAAATTCCGAAGCCCCTCGCCCAACCTGGGAGAGGGGTTGGGGTGAGGGCTGCTCCTTAGAATACGCCTAAGGTTTGCAAACAAAGGCGAGTGAGTTGGAGGCGGGCGGCGGCGGTTTCCGGCTTGTCAATGTCGATATTAGTGGCGAAAAAGTAGACATTATCGGCGGTTTCCACATAGCCCACATACCAGCCAATTTGGCGCACCCCCTGCTCCCCATAGCCATACCAGCCGGTTTTGGCCCGAATTGTGTAGTTTGGGGTTTGTTCGGCGATCATGAGATCTTTAACGAGGGTGAGCGATCGCGCCGAAAAGGGTAAATCGCCGCTATGGAGCCGCTGTAAAAATTCCACCTGTTGCCGGGGCGTGATCCGCAATGTGCCATTGAGCCAAAATTGATCGATTTCTGCCGGGGAGCCAATGCGTTGATTGCCAAATTGAGCAGCTTCAATATATTGCTGCATTGGCCCATGGCCGACCCGGCGAGCAATCACCTGATAAAACCACACCGCTGAAATCTTAAAGGCCTCCCGCAAATTGAGATCCCGATTCCAACTGGGGATCGAGCGGGGGACACCATCCCAGGTCAGCACTGCTAAATCATGGGGAAGCACCCCACTTTCTAAGGCCACGAGGGAATTAAAAATTTTAAATGTGGAGGCGGTGGGGAACTCGGTGCGGTTCCGTTGGGGATTGTGTTCAAAAAAGCGATCGCCTTTTTGGTCATAGATCAGGATCGATCCCTCAATATCCAGGGCTTCAAAATGAGGGGCAAAATCCACCGCTTGGGTGGCTATGGCTAGGGCTAGGGTGGGGGCTAATTCGGGGGCGATGGATAGGCTTGGGGGGATCACCATCCCTAGGGCGAAACTAAACCAGATCATTTGTTTGTTCATTATCGATCAATCCTGAAGTTTGAAATCTCTGAGCATAGGATGAATTGCTGCCCTTTCTTCCACTCCTAACAGGTTGTAAGCAACAAAAATTCATCCAATCATCAAGTTGTTTAACGAAAATGCCGCTAGAGCGGCTCTCCCCCCTAGGCTAGAAACAGTGAATTGAAGAGAATCATTGATGAATAAGCGCGTTGTGCAAACGGAGGCGGCTCCGGCTCCGGTGGGGCCCTATAGTCAGGCGATCGCCGCTCAAGGGGAATTCCTCTTTGTGGCGGGGCAGATTCCCCTCAATGCCGTGGGGGAATTGGTGGGGGGGGATGATGTGGCTGCCCAAACGGAGCAGGTCATGGCCAATTTGCAAGCCATCCTCACCGCTGGCGGGGCGAATTTTAACCAAGTCGTGAAAACGACGGTGTTTTTAACGGATTTAGCGGATTTTGCGACGATGAACGGGGTTTACGCTCGCTATTTCGACGAAGCCACCGCCCCCGCCCGCGCCACTGTCCAAGTGGCCCAACTCCCTAAAGGGGTGAAGGTGGAAATTGACTGTATTGCGGTGATTTAGGTCAATTGTAAACAAATATTACAATATTGCTGTCATGACGCTATGGTGGCTTGACAGTCCCCAAACCCCTGATTAAGATGGCATAGCATACCCGGGTAAAACTTTTATGAGCATCAAGATGCAAGACAAGCAGAAAGTAACTCTGTACTTACCTTCCCAGATGCACCGGAGACTCAAAATTAAATCCGTCGTGGATGAAGAGTCGATGTCGGCATTAGTGGAGCGGGCGATTCAGTTCTACTTGCAATATCCCGAAGCGGTGGAGGAAATCGAAGCCGCCCAAGGACAAAAAGGCCAGAGCCATCGTGTCCATGCCTGCCCTGATTGCGGCAGTGCTTTGGTGCAGCGCGATGGGGATTTGATTTCCCTCCGCAACCAGCCCAGCATCATTACAGACGAACTAACCCCAGACCTCTCTGTGGAAAAAGTCCGCGAATCCCTTGGTTCCGGTGCAGATTCCCAAGATGAGGAACATCTCGTTCCCTGCTAGGGGCGGGGCTGGCCCGCCAGCTAGAGCGGGGGGATAGCCCATCGAGTCGTAACAACTAAAAGGTCGATTTCCGATGAAAGAAGAACTGAGCATACTCATCAAAGCTCAATATCCCCTGATCTACCTCGTCACTCCAGAGGAAGAACGCTCTGAGCAGGCGATCGCCAAAATTGCCCAGAACCACACCCAACATCAGAAGGTTTTTATCTGGACGATGACCCACGGGATGGTGGAATATGGGCAAACCCGCACCACCCCCCAACACAACACGATTTCTCCCGAAGCGGCGATCCAATGGACAATCCACCAACGGGAACCGGGCATCTATGTTTTTAAAGACCTCCACGACTTCATCAGCGGCGCAGGGGTGAAACGGGCGTTACGGGATGCGATCGCCTCCTTCAAAGGCACAGAAAAAATCGCCATCCTCATGTCCCCGATCCAGGAAATCCCCATCGAACTGGAAAAGGACGTGGTGGTGTTGGATTTCCCCCTGCCCAACATGGAAGAACTGGGTCAAGTCTTGGAAAACCAACTGGGGAAAATTCGGGCTAGGCGGCCCAACCCCGAAACCCGTGAAAAGTTGGTGCGGGCCACCCTCGGTTTAACCAAGGATGAAGCCGAAAAGGTCTACCGTAAAGCCTACGTTAAAGCCAACCGCCTCACCGAAGAGGAAGTAGACATCATCCTTTCGGAGAAAAAGCAACTGATCCGGCGTAACGGCATCCTCGAATACATCGAAGAGGATGAAACCCTAGAGGCGATCGGCGGTTTAGATGAGCTAAAACATTGGCTGCGGCAACGCTCCAATGCCTTCAGCGAACGGGCGCGGGACTACGGTTTACCCCAACCCAAGGGGATGCTAATCCTCGGGGTTCCCGGCTGCGGTAAATCCCTGATCGCTAAAACCACCTCCCGGTTGTGGGGATTACCCATTCTGCGGTTGGATATGGGGCGGGTTTATGATGGTTCGATGGTGGGGCGATCGGAAGCCAATTTACGCAACGCCCTCAAAACCGCCGAATCCATCTCCCCGGCGATCCTCTTCATCGATGAACTCGATAAATCCTTCTCCGGCGGTACGGGATCCTCAGATTCCGACGGCGGCACATCGAGCCGGATCTTCGGTTCTTTCCTGACCTGGATGCAGGAAAAAACCTCCCCGGTGTTTGTGATGGCAACGGCGAACCGCATTGAGCGATTGCCAGGGGAATTTCTCCGCAAAGGGCGATTTGATGAAATCTTCTTTGTGGATTTGCCCACCCCAGAGGAACGCCAAGCGATTTTTAAAATTCATCTCTGCAAGCGACGGACAGAAATTGAGCGTTTCGATCTCGCCCAACTTGCCACGATGTCTGAAGGTTTTTCCGGTGCAGAAATTGAGCAGGCGATCATTGCCGCCATGTATGAAGCCTTTGCCCAAGACCGCGAGTTCACGCAACTCGATATCATCGCGGCCCTGAAGGCAACACTTCCCCTTTCTCGCACCATGACTGAGCAGGTCACAGCCCTTCGTGATTGGGCGCGACAACGCGCCCGACCTGCGGCCACCTCTAGCGCCGAATACCAGCGTTTAGAGTTTTAACAAGCTTTCTTCCCCATCGGGGGGAGCAAAGGCTAGCCCTAGCTAGCAGCACCATCCCAAGCCCGCATTGTGCGGCACTTTTCCTAAACTCACTGTCGTTTTCATTTTCAAGAGGAAGTCCAACATGTCTCATTTCAGCACCTTACGCACCAAGATCACCGATGTGGAAATTCTCCAAAACTCCCTCCGGGATCTGGGGATCACCACGAAAACCAACGCTGAAGTCCGGGGTTACAATGGTCAGCAAGTTCGCGCTGATTTGGTTGCGGTTCTCGATGGCGAGTATGATCTCGGCTGGTCTGGCAATGGTGATGGCACCTTTGACCTGATTGCTGATCTTTGGGGCGTGGCCAAAAAGCACAATCAAACCGAGTTAATCAACTCGATCAACCAAAAGTACGCCGTCAATAAAACCCTGTCTGAAGTCCAACAACGGGGCTTGAACAATGCCAATGTGAAACTGGTTGTCCAGTAATTTCTGGCTCGTGTTCCAAAGCAATCAGAGGGTTAATTCCAACGGGGATTAACCCTTTTTTTGCATATCTCGTTTTAGACAGTTAGCAACAAAGTAACCTATTACATGAGCCTGAAAGGTTAATGTAGCTATGAGATAGCTAATATTTTTGAGATTTGGTACAATTAAACTATAGAGCTATTCATGACAAACCGTAACTTTATCTAGTATTGTTTACATCGAAGGCTATATAGTACAATAAGAGACCTACTTAAACTCATGTCCACTGCACGCCACATCCTAGCACTTCTAAGAAGTCACGTGGAAGGAGAGCAGCAGAAATTTTATTCTGCTGCGCTACAGATGGCTGCACACGAAGCAAGACAAGGACATGGTAAATTAGCTCAAGAAATTCGAGAAGTAATTGACCAAGCTAAAGCTGATCAATCGGTTATCGAAAAAAAAGTAAATCCTATTCCCTTAGTACAACCAAAAGGAGATTTAGCTAATCTAGTTTCTGTAAGATACCCAGATACCCGATTATCAGATATGATTCTGACTCCTGACCTTAGTTTTAGGCTTAAACGGGTATTAACAGAACAAAGACAAGGACAAAAACTTAAAGAACATAATCTTAAACCTCGCCGAAAACTGTTATTAGTTGGACCTCCTGGTTCGGGTAAAACTATGACGGCTGAGGCCTTAGCTGGAGAACTCAAATTACCGCTTTTTACGACCATATATGATAATCTAATTGACAAATATATGGGGGAAACAGCCAGCCGATTAAAGCTCATTTTTGAAGCAATGACAATCACTAAAGGAATATATTTTTTTGATGAATTTGATGCAATTGGAACTCAACGTCATAATTCTAATGATGTAGGAGAAATTCGACGAATTCTCAATTCTTTCTTGATGTTTCTGGAACAAGATCAGGGAGATAGTCTTATTTTGGCAGCAACTAATCATCCTCAGCTACTAGACAAAGCTCTTTTTAGACGTTTTGATGATGTAATTAAATATAAAGTTCCTGATAGTGAGACTATTCGTGAATTAATTCAATCTCGACTTATTGGCTTTAGAATTGGTTGGCAAAATTGGTCAGAAATTCTTGAGCAAGCTAATGGACTTGCTCAAGCTGAAATTGTACGAGCAGCGGATGAATCTGTTAAACAAGCTATTTTATCGAATAGTGAAAAAATCAGTGAAATTTTTTTGATTTCAGCTATTCTTGAACGTAAAGATTTAAACTTTAGGTAGTGCTCAAATTTGGTAATGATACTCTGCTGAACTCCTCTTGTGGTAGGGCTTTCAATTGCATTGATCATTACTACCGAGGCACTACCAAACTTTAATCCATAAATGTCAGCTTAACAATGTCAAAATCTTCTCGTAATCATCCTCATTTATACTTGAGTAATAATCAAGAGTTTTTGAAAACTGTCGATTACACATCACCACGCTCAGGACGAACCCCAGAGCCGCTGAATTGTGATAGGACAGCACAAGCAAAAAAAATAGAAGCTGCTATCGGTCAAGCAATCGTCAAAGCTCATGAGCAACTGCAAAATCGTTCATCGAAAATTGCAGTGGGAAAACCTGGATTTTATTTAGAATTTGAAGTTTTAAAAGACAATGCAAATGTTTTTGAGGATTTAGGAAATAAACAAAAAAAGATAGAGCTAGTTTCTGTAAAACCTTCTGCTGACCAAGAAGGGTGTGTAAAAGCCACGGTTTTTGTGCCAGAGTCAGCCACAGATTTTTTCACAGTAAAAGTAGAGAAGTATAGAGATGAAAATACAAAAAAAGGAAATCCTAAAAATGCAGGATTAATAACAAGACTAGAAAATGTTGATCTAGGTACAGTTCAATCATTATTTACTGATGATCTTAGTTTGTTTCCTCAAAATGGACAAAAAATTTGGTGGGAAGTATGGCTGCGGCGTGACCAGTTTGAAAATTTCCAATTAATTACTCAAAGATTAAACATTACGATCAAATCGACGCAAATTAAATTTCCAGAAAGGACAGTTGTCCTAGCAATAGCTAGTGCGGAACAAATGGAGCAAATCATTTATAATTCTGATACAGTTGCAGAGCTACGAATTGCTAAAGATACACCTTCTTTTTTTCTGAACCTAAGTTCAATTGAACAAAAGGAATGGTCAGATGATTTAGACAATCTTACGCTACCTCCTAGCGAAGATTCTGATGCTGTTACTGTTTGCCTTCTTGATACAGGTGTTTATCAAAAACATACACTCATTGAAAAAGGGCTTGATGTTAAGGATTTACATACCTGTGATCCAACGTGGGGAGTTGGAGTTTGGGTGCATCTCAATTTGGCGATGAGTAGATATACTCATGCTAGCCACGGCATCCTAGAGAACTCTCCATTGAGATAGGCACTGCGGTGCTTCAACACCTGGGGCACATTCTCCCGCTTCCATTG
>Ga0316611_1000183_pt1 | contig 24695 bp, 24 predicted proteins | sample MIS2016202_MG_FD_207675 | JGI IMG/M metagenome (GOLD analysis project Ga0316611, IMG submission 207675) | Microbial mat bacterial communities from Middle Island sinkhole, Lake Huron, Michigan, United States - MIS.2016.202 | ecosystem: Environmental > Aquatic > Freshwater > Lake > Sediment... | reverse complement strand
TAATAATAAACTAAAGCTAATTAAACGATCTGGATATGGCTTCAGGAATTTTGATAACTTTAAGTTGCGTTCTCTAATTTGTTGGCATTTAGATATTAGTCGGGCATAGTTTGAACGATTGAGCCAATTAATGGTGAGCGCCGTAATAATTGGGTACTAATGCATGGCGATGAAATTGTTTTTAGCAGTGACAGTACCGCTTATTATCGAATCGAGCCAGAACCACCCTATGCTAACGGCAAGATTGATATTTTTTTAGATGGTTTAAAAAAATTAGCTAAGACTTATATTAGAGCGAAAAATTATACAGATGCGGCTGAGGGGACTCTTCAGCAAATCTTAGTTTTAACTGAACAGTTTTATAGTAAAGAGCATCCAAACACTGCTAATTGTCTAATTGATTTAGCAATATTTTATTATTCTCGAAACGATTTTGCAAAAGCAGAAACCTTGTTTTTACAAGCGATCGCGCTGCGACAAAAAAAATTAGGATTTGAGCATTTGGATGTAGCAAGTGCGATGCTCGATTTGGCTGCAATTTATAACGCTCAAACTTTTTACGAAAAGGCAGAAGCTATCTTTTTACAAGCTCTCCAAATCAAACAAAAAATATTGGGTGATGATCATCTAGAAATCTGCACAAATATGATTGATTTAGCTTCAATTTACTATTCTCAAAGGCGTTATCAAGAAACAAAAAATATCTATGAGCTTGTACTCAAAATTTATCAGCGATCGCTAAATAATGGACATCCCAATATTATTTTATTGCAGAAAAAATTAGACAGTATCAAGAAAAAATTACGTCCAAACTGGCGATCTTGGCAAGTTTTAATTCCTGCTTTTTTTGTGTTGTTAACTAGCGGTGTTATTGTCTATAATTTCTTTCTGCTTAAAACAGATCTTACCTGTAGCAAAGCTTTAACTAATGGCGTAAAGCAAACAGTATCTGCTGAAGAATGCCGCCGCATCAGTAAATAGATCAAACATGTATAGCATTTTCAGTCTAGTGAAGTGAAATGTTAAACTCTATTAACTTTTTTAAATTTTGAACTTTGAACAAACAAGATAACTTTTTAATGAGTTATTATAAACATATGATCTTAAGGCTAAGAAAATGGTTGCCGACATAGCTAGTAATTTTGGCGCTAATATCCAACTTAGTCTGCCCGATCCAAGTCAACAACACCTTTTCTTGGTCAAGTCTACCCATTCACTTTCTCGTTTAGTTGCCCTAATAAGTGCTAGAGGAGGTCAAGTTACATTTAAGGGTAGTAATTGGGTAATTGCCCAACTCACCTTTGAAGCAGGAATGAGCTTAAATCAAGAGCAAGGAATTGTTTTTGTAGGTGGTACTTTTCTTGATACAAAGAGATTTCTCGCTTTCAATCGACTTTTTAATGCCGAAGACCAAGGTAATGCCGAAGACCAAGTTCATCAAATTTAACTGGTTATCAAAAAGAGGAAAACATCATGGCAAGTGTTGGACAAGAACTTCTAGACGTTCCCCTTCCTGATATGGTAGCAAAGCTAGCGATGGGGATTGCGAATGCCCAAGCTGCGCTTGACAGCAATTCAGTCAGTACAGCCCAAATGTTAGCAGACACTGAAATTCCCGTCGTTCTCGCCGTCACGCAAACGATCGCATCGGATGGTACCGTCAGCTATTCTCAGGCTCCCCCAATCGAGGTATCCCTCTTACAAATAGGATTGCTGCCAACTTTCTATCAGTTTTCGGAAGCAACTATTGAAGTCACGATGGATATCAAGACAACCTCCAGTAGTGAAACCAATGTAAAAGTAACGGCAGAAGCCAAAGCTGGCTTCTCGATGTGGAGTGCCTCTGTCAAAGCTGAAGTTTCCCACAACCGCAAATTTGGCAAAGAAGTTAAAGGCACTAGCCGCCTATACACTAAACTCGTCCCCGTGCCTCCTCCCGCCCGAATCGAGCCGCGCTTGATTGTCGTTGATAATCGTCCCCAAGCAGAAGGAGGAGCAGGTGGCTAACCAAGTAAAAAATAGATTGGCTGATAGCCTTGAGTAGTAATTCTCTAGAAATAGGATGGGTGGCGCGAAGCACTGCCCATCCTATTTCTAGAATCCTGTATTAGTACCGATAATCTTGAAAATAGTCACATTGAGGCGAAAAATTGCTTTATGGCTTTCAATCTCACGCCCAAAAATTTAAGCGAACCTACCCAAGAACTGTTGGGAGCCGATCTGGCTGAGTTGATTACCAAACTTGCCGAAGCGGTAGCTGAAGGTCAAGCACGACTCGATCTTTCCTCAGCTCAAGTTCTTCAGGAATTGGCTCGCACTCAGGTCTCTATAGTCCCCAGCATCCGCCAGATAGTTACCGAGGAAGGGGCAGTTAGTTACGAGCAAGCATCACCAGTGCAGGTCAGTTTGCTAGAACTAGGAATGCTGCCGACTTTCTTCGCTTTTTCAGAAGCAACAGTAGAAGTGGCAATGGATCTCAAAGTCGTGGAGCAAATAAATAGTTCAGGAACTGTTAACTCTAGGCAATCACTGTTTGCAGCCACCAAGTCACTGCAAACTCAGAGGCGTTTGAACCGAGATGTGAGCATTTCTACAAAAATGACAGTTAAATTGGTTCCAGTTCCGCCACCATCCCGTTTGAATGTCATACTCAATGTTGAAAATCAGATAGGAGAATAGGAAAAGTAATGCTCTCTAAAAAAATAAATTTAAATAATCTCCTGAGCGAATTTGGCAAGTCCATGATTCAGGCTCAAACTCAAATTGATGCGGAAGCCTTGGAGAATTCCAACAGTGCTAAAACCTCACAAACAGGAATCGCCATCAGCGAGATAGAGTTTGATGTCAAAATGGTGATCGACGACGATGCCACTGGTGGTCTTAACATCCATCCCGTGAGTGGAGATACAACTCAACTGGAAAAGTTAAATCCAGGGGTCTTTTCAAGTATCCGTGCTCGATTGCTTGCTGTTCCTGATGAGACAGTCCGCCCTTCTATTCGTAAACCCAGTAAGATCAGGGAGGAAGTTCTTGCGACTCCTGATGTAGTTCGACTGCAAGAAATTTTTGGCAAGCTTGATGTAGATATTGCCTACGTTGCTGCTAAGAGCCGATGGCTAGTGGATATCAAAGAATCATCTGGGATAACTCTCCGCAGTTTTCAGGTTGAAGATATGCAGATTGAGCGCAAGTAAGACTTAATTCAAGGAGAATACAATGCTTAAAGAAGCGACTACTGATAAGACTGAGAGACAAATAATTGCAGAACTCGCCAAAGAGAACCGCAATTTGAGTGAGGCCGTTGATAATCTGAAAAAAGAATCCAAGATTTTGCAACAGAAAACTCAGGAAGCTATTTTAGAAAAACAGAAAGCACAGCAGGAATCTACGTCAGTGAAGAAAGAAATCTCAACATTGCAGCGAACAGTTACCGACATCCAGAAAAAGAACGCCCAGCTTGAACTTACAATCAAAAAATTGTCAGCACAAGTTAAGGAGAGTCCACTTAAGATATTGACTGTCGAAGAAGGATCGAACTTAATTAGCCAAACTCTTGAATCTCTCAGTACTATGAAGAACTTTAAGTTGGTAGATGCCAATATTACTCTCAGACTAGCAACTGCTAAACTTGGGGATGAGGGGGTTCTCGTCTTTCCTGAGCCAAGTACCACATTAGATAGCGCGACACTGCATGAGCTAAAGTTAAATATCCGCAGTGAATGAAAAATATTTTTACTTATGGGTAGATTTGTGATTCGTGCGATGGTTTGACGGGCTGTTGTGCAGATGTCTTGGGGCTTTGCTGCGTACTTTTATGATGTAAACCTACGTCAGTACATCCATTGGTGTCGCGTCACCTAATAACTGAGATGCGGGGCCTTGGTGCGATCGCGCCGCCGACCTTTGTTTAGATTTTAAGCTACTATTTTGTTGTGAACTATCAGAGAAACCGAATATGCAATTAAAAAGTGTCGTTCAGCCCTTTGGGGAAGTCAATGTTTATCCCAAAAACAATGGGGAAATTGACATCGTTGCAACGATCCTGATGGTTCCAGACATTGAGGGCGCAAGGGTCGGCTTAGCTTTAGATGGTTCAGCATCCATGAAAAAGATGTATGGCATCAGTGGCGTTGTTAGTAGTTTCTTTGCCAGTGCTGCCATCACCCAAAACGTTGTCGAGCCAGTGACCAGAGTTATGGTCAAATATCTCGCTAATTTTGCTGCAACGGGTAAGGTGGATCTGATCAATTGGGCTTGTGGTGCAGCAGGTGAACTCATTGAAGATTTAGGCAGCTTTAGTGGTGAAGCGATTGAGCAGTTTCCCATTCAAGGTCCAAAAATCCCTTGGGGAACAGGGACAAAACTATTACCACCTTTACGACATTTTATTAACAAATATAAAGATTCCCCTGCGATCGGGGTCAAACAACCTGCGGCAATTTGTCTGATTATTACCGATGGCATCATCGAAGATCTTGAAGATGTCAAAGAATATTGTTTCAAATATGCCCTAGAGATTGCGGATAAAATCACACCATTTATCAAGCTGTTGCTAATTGGTGTGGGCAAAGAGATTGATGAGAAGCAACTGGAAGAACTCGATAATATGTTTGAAGGAAGCTTTATCAAGGATGATGCAGGGCGTGATATCGATCTTTGGGATTATCAAGTTGCCGACGACATCCAAATTTTGGAACAGATTTTTAAAGAGTTTGTGTCTGCCGAAACGATTGTTACCAATTATGGACGGATTCTCAATCAGGAAGGAACAGTTTGCGAAGAATATAATCTGGGAGTACCTGCCTTAATGCGTTTTAAACTGCCTGCGGGTTCAACATCATTTACCCTAGAGTTTTCGGGTGGCAATGTAACACAAGATATTACGGAAGCTTTACCTAAAGACGAAGTGCCGCTTATTCCTCTTTCTCAAACCGAGCAATGGTAAAGATGTAGTAGACTTCGTATAAAAAAAGGTTTCACTAATGTTAGCGAATATTAGCGATCGCCTATATTTCTACTTGATTCCTCCTTATTTCAAGGGGGCTGCCCCATCTATGCAAAAATGCCATGCTACATGAAAATAATTCCGAGCTTAATGAATTAGAACGTGAAGTCAATGGTGAATTATTGAATAAATTTAGCAATGATATCAAAGGCTACCAGATGCCAGCGCATTTGGTAGCCGCCGAATTTGGCGAGGTAAATGTTTTTAGGGAACAGTTAGCATCAAACTCTACGACAACGGAATGTCGGGTATCCTTGACGATCGCCATGGAACCACAGGGACGTTTTGCGGAAGGTTGGCGCACGGGGTTAGCATTAGATGCTAGTGCTTCGATGAAGCGAGCCTATGGGCGCAAAGTAGAGGCAAGAGTCGATCCAGAACTATTGACCGACTATATCAAGCAAGGTCGATTACGCGCCTATATGGAAGATGGTGAACCAACACGGAAGATTGAGCGCGAGGCGTTTGCGGAAATTCAAAGACGTGGCTATGAGATTAACTACACAGAAAATATTTTGCAGCCCTTGGTGCAAAATTTCACGTCTTATTTAGCGGGAAGTTTAGATGGGACTGGCAAGACCTCGCTAATTTATTGGGGCTGTGGCAAGGGTGATGAAATTCAAGCTTTAGGTGAGTTTGATGCGTTAGGTTGTCAGGATTTAGCGATTACGGGACCTGCTAGTTTTAAACTCGGCAAGACGACAAAGCTCTTACCTGCGATCGCCTATTTTGTAGATCAATATCGTCGATCCCCACGAGGCATATATATCTTTTTGACCGATGGCAGAATTGATGATTTAGAACAGGTCAAGATTTATACCAAAGAATTAGCTTTAGAAATTGCGGTCGGCAAGAGAAATTATTTAAAACTAATTTTGATTGGTATTGGTAATGATATTGATCGTTACCAATTGCAGGAATTAGATGATTTTGATACGGGCTTAGATATCGATCTATGGGATTACAAAATTGCTAGTGAAATGCATAATCTCACGCAAATTTTTGCAGAAGTGGTTAATGACAATCAGATAATTGCCGCGAGTGGTTCTATTTACGATGATGCAGGAAATTGCGTCAAATCCTATGCTAATGGTTTACCCGCTAAGGTTGATTTTGTAATGCGTGATGATTCGCAATGGTTTGAGTTAGAGGTAAATAATCGACGTATTCGGCAATCAATAATATTCAGTGATGTCGCGATCGCACCTTTAGCTAAGAAAAAGCTATTCGATTTTGAAATTAAGGCAAGGGAAAACCGCAATCAAGTTTTGAGATCATCTTTTGCTGATCAATCTGATCAATCTGATCATCAACAGTCTCAACAAACTGCCGAGATGAATTCACCATTAAGCCCTTGGTGGAAATGGTTATCTGCTCTATTAATTGGTGCTGCTTTCCTAGGGACGATGATCGCCTTTGCTATTTTAATCAAGCAATCGGATGACAACAAGTTACAAGATATAGCTAACTTTGAAAATACTAGAAAAGTAGATTTAAATCCAAAAGCAACACCCAATAAATCAGCTTCTCAACCAATCACCAATCTTGATCAATCTAATCTCAACAAACCCGATAAAATTGTAAATAATAACTCTAGCAATAGTTCTAGCAAAAATAGCGGCAATTCAGCTAAAATATTAAGTATTCCTCAAAATAAAAAAGCTGTAAATCCTGCAACGACAACTAGCAATGACCTTCAGCCCAATAAATCCAATAGATCAGCAAATAGTTTGACCATTAATTCAGAGAATAATTTCCTAAAAACTATTGGGGATCTTATTGAAAAAACTAGTAGCAATACTGTAAAAAGTTCTGCTAGCAACCCTGCAAATAATAATCGCGATCGCCGCAATATTAGTACTTCAATTTTGCCAATTACCAATCCAGACTTAGAAGTGACGATCTTTTTTCCTTCCGATGAAGTCCAACTAATGCCGACGGAGGAAAGCAAAATCGATAATTTCTGGACAAAAATACAAGGGCGACGAGGAATTATTCAAGTCAGTGGTCACGCTGACACAACTGGAGATTATGCGTACAATCTCGATCTTTCCCAATCAAGGGCAAATGAAGTGGTGAAATTATTACGCGATCGCGGGCTTGATGATAACTATAAAATCACTTTTGAGGCTTTGTCTTGGCTACAACCATTGCGGAAAAACAGTACCGCTATCGACAATGCCTTTAATCGCCGAGTTGTCCTTCAGTTTAAAGAACAACTTAAAGAACAACTTAAAGAACAACGCTAAACATAAAAATTAAATACTCCCTTCCCACCCAAAGAATAGGTGCTACAAAGTGAATAATTAGGCGTGCGCGGCTTCGCCGCGCACGCCTAATTATTCACTGGGAAGGGAGTATGGACTTAAGCCCATTGATCATCAACTTCAGCAGCCACCACATCGATTGTAAAACCATAGCCGCTTACCGTTTGCCCAGCGCGGATTTTGCAGCCTTTGCGGATTTCGATCTGCCCATCCACCTCTACATCCCCTTCGATGATCATTAATTTGGCAACGCCGCCAGTATCAGCAACTCCACAAACCTTTAATAAATTAGATAGGGTGATATATTCCCCTGTTAGTTCAAAGGTTTCCTGAAAATTTCCTTGCATTACGATCTCTAGTTTCTGGGATTAGGTTAATTTGCGCTAAAAAGTAAGCATAATAGATGCAGTATCGCTAAATCTCGATCCTGCTAAAAATTAGTTCGTTAAAATTTCCATGAGTCAACTGTGGCAAGAGTTAGAGCGCGAAGTCGAAAGGCGGCGCACCTTTGCAATTATTTCCCACCCCGATGCGGGGAAAACTACCCTTACTGAAAAACTGTTGCTGTACGGAGGTGCGATCCACCTTGCGGGGGCAGTTAAAGCTAGGGCGGCTCAGCGTCATGCCACATCGGACTGGATGGAATTGGAAAAGCAACGCGGAATTTCGATTACCTCGACGGTGTTGCAATTTGACTATATGGGCTATTGCATTAATTTGCTCGATACCCCTGGTCACAAAGATTTTAGTGAAGATACCTATCGCACCCTTGCGGCGGCTGATAATGCGGTGATGTTGGTCGATGGGGCGAAGGGCTTAGAGCCACAAACCCGCAAGTTGTTTGAAGTTTGTCGGCTGCGATCGCTGCCAATTTTTACGTTCATCAATAAAATGGATCGCCCCACCCGTGAGCCATTGGAATTATTGGATGAAATTGAAAAAGAATTAGGGATTACTCCCTATGTGATGAATTGGGCGATCGGTACAGGCGATCAGTTTAAAGGTTTGTACGATCGCGCCACGAAGACAGTACATTTGTTTCAACGGAGCGCCCATGGACAACGCGAGGCAACGGTTGATATTTATCCCTATGATGATCCCCAAGCCATTAAATTTATTGGTGCAAATCTCTATAATCAATTGCTCGAAGATGTAGAAGTGTTTGAGTCTCTCGGTGCGGAATGGAATACACAAGATTTACATCGTGGTAAGCTCACGCCAATTTTCTTTGGTAGTGCCATGACCAACTTTGGCGTGGAACTATTCTTGAAATCTTTTCTAGAATTTGGCATAACTCCAACCGTTCACGATAGCTCAAGTGGCGAAGTCTCTCCCATTGATGAAGATTTCTCGGCTTTTGTGTTTAAACTGCAAGCAAATATGGACCCACGCCATCGCGATCGCATTGCCTTTGTGCGGGTTTGCTCTGGCAAGTTCGAGAAAGATATGAGTGTGACCCATTTACGCAGTGGTAAAAGCATTCGGCTGTCCCACGCTCAAAAATTGTTTGGTCAGGATCGTGAGGCGATCGATGTTGCCTATGCTGGCGATGTGATTGGTTTGAATAACCCAGGTATGTTTGCGATCGGTGACACGATTTATTTTGGCAAAAAACGTCAATATGCGGGAATTCCTTGCTTCTCGCCAGAATTATTCTGTACGCTCCGTAATCCGAACCCATCGAAGTTCAAGCAATTCCGTAAAGGTATTTCTGAACTACAAGAGGAAGGCGCAATTCAAATTATGTATTCCGTTGATGAAGCCAAGCGCGATCCTATTCTTGCCGCCGTCGGTCAATTGCAATTTGAAGTCGCACAATATCGCCTCCAAAGTGAATATAGCGTCGAAACCATTCTCGAATCAATGCCCTATTCGGTAGCGCGATGGGTTGAGGATGGCTGGGATGCTCTTGAATCTGTGGGTAGACTCTTTAATACAATGGTGGTCAAAGATAGCTTAAACCGTCCTGTACTGCTCTTTAAGAACCAATGGAACTTAAATCAAATAGAAGCTGATCATCCGAAGTTGAGATTAAAGGCGATCGCCCCAATTGCGGAGATAAGTGCTACGGATTCTAAATAATTAACGAGATAATTAATCGTGCAAAGCACGATTAGTCGCTTCAGCGCTGAGAGTGTCAGCTCATGGCTAACCTATAGCTATATTAAAATTTACAGCGCTCTGCGCTCAAATCCGAACCAATAGATTTTAAAAAAGGGTTGCAACGCAACCCTTTTTTAAAATCTATTTACGAAGCTTTAGACATTTGTTCTAAAATTCTCTGGACAATTTCAAAGCCAGTTAGAGATTGCCATACAAAAACACCAACCAACAGGGTATTGACCGCAATATGGGTGATCCGCGCCCATTCCTTGGCTTGTTGCAGTAAAGGTGCTAAAGCCGCCGATAAAGCCGCTAAAAATGTCAATCCTAAACCAGCGATCAAGTGCGCCCCGACAAAAAGCTTGCCATTATTGTTATAGGTCACAGCCATACCGCCGACAGCACCTGCCACCATCAACAATAAAAACACTGATCCCAGTTTGTGATGCAGGAGATTGTATTTCTTCGAGATCAGCGCTTTTTTCTCTTCTCCATCGGTACTGCGAATTCTGCGGTATTGCCACCCGACATAACCTGCATACAATGCCAAAATCAAGGTGAGCGTCATCAGAATGGGGTGAGCAAAAGTCACCAATGTTTTCAATGGTTCAGGAATTGCAATAATCATAAACTTGGTGGGTTATTTGGATTGAATAAATTGATTGACGTAAAGATTTCGTAGCAAATCTTATCTAATCGCTAACAATTTTAAGTCAATTAACGCGCTTTGTGCTGTGTCTAATACTTAATTTAAGCGATCGCTTCCCAATCGTTAAAGGTTGCAGCTTGTCCCCAGAGTTTGCCTTCTCGATCAATTACATTCCAAATAATTGCTTGATTGATATAAAAGCGATCGCCATTACTGGCAATCCGAATGCCGCGATAGGCACTAATATAACCCTGTGATTTAGCCTGTGCTAAAAGCTGCTCCCTTTCACTGCGTTCCATCGGCTCAGCCGTATAGCGGGACGGCGTTGAGGTAAAAGTTTGCCAATTCATTTTCCATAATTCGAGGGCTTGGTGATTGCCATAATTCAGCACTGGATCGGTTTGAGTACCGTGAGAAACCACTACAAAATCTGCATTAAATAATAAATTAGCGATCGCTAATGGGGAATTCTCAGGAGATATTTGAATTAATGGTTTACCAGTCCAATGCTGAAAGCTATAGCAAAGTCGCTGGATATGTTGCAGTAAGTCTGCTTGCAACCAAGGTTGAGATTGATCTAAGTTCACGATTTATCTGACATTAACCTTTTTAAATCTTACGGTAAAAATCCAAACATCGAGATTCCCGCTAAGCGGGAATCTCGATGTTTGGTAGTAGAATAGGCAACGCAAAGCGCCGCCTATTTTTACCTATTTAGGACTACGCGATGTTTTGGTTGAAATCTCGATTCCTCAGAGAGAAACCTCAATTTTCAACTTGTTCAAAAAGATCTAGACTATTTTTGCAATTAGCCACTACATTAGAAATGATAACTACTTACTATTTGTAAGGTTTATAGGGTTTATAAGATGTTGCAAGAGATTCAATTACCTGTTGTTGTAGACACTAAAAAGTGGACGATTCAAGATAGTGAAACGCTCTATCGTATTGATGGGTGGGGAGAGCCGTATTTCAGTATCAATGAAGCAGGGCATGTGACGGTATCTCCAAAAGGCGATCGCGGCGGTTGTATTGACCTATTTGAGATGGTCAATGATCTCAAACAACGAGGACTGCGTTTGCCAATTTTAGTAAGATTCTCGGACATCTTAGCCGATCGCATTGAGCGCATTAATGCGACCTTTGCTAAAGCGATCGCCCGCTATAACTACAATGGCGTTTATCGAGGTGTATTTCCCGTTAAAGTCAATCAGCAACGCCAATTGGTCGAAGAAATTGCTAAATATGGCAAGCCATTTCAATTCGGACTCGAAGCGGGTTCTAAGCCCGAATTGTTGATTGCCCTTGCGACCCTCCGTACTCCTGGCTCATTATTAATTTGCAATGGCTACAAGGATGCAGAATATATTGAAACTTCTTTGCTAGCAAGGAAATTGGGGCAGAACACAATCATTGTGATTGAACAGCTTGAAGAAGTGGAAATGATCATTCGGGCTGCTACCAAGTTGGGAATCGCTCCCGTGGTTGGTGTACGCGCTAAACTCAGTGCGAAAGGAGTTGGGCATTGGGAAGATTCCACAGGCGATCGCGCTAAGTTCGGTTTGAGTATGTGGGAAATCTTGGAAACCGTGGAACAATTGGAAGCCGCAAATATGCTGGATTCCCTAAAATTGCTCCATTTTCATATCGGTTCCCAAATTAGCAACATCAGTACCATCAAAGATGCATTAAGGGAAGCAGGACAGATTTATGTGCAGCTTGCGTCCTTGGGCGCACCCATGGGACATCTGGATGTGGGCGGTGGTTTGGGCGTAGATTACGATGGTTCTAAAACTAATTTCTATGCCTCTAAAAACTACAGTATGCAGAACTATGCCTACGATATTGTCGCCGCCATTAAAGATGCTTGTGGAGAGAAAGGTGTTCCTGTGCCAACCTTAACCAGTGAAAGTGGTCGGGCGATCGCTTCTCACCAATCAGTTTTAGTCTTTGATGTGGTCGGGATTAGTGGTACTCCTAATCAAGCGATCGCACCCCTCAAAGAAGATGAGCATTTAATTGTTCGCAATCTCTTTGAAGCCCTCGAAAACATCAATGAAAGTAACTATCAAGAGATTTATCATGATGCGGTACAGTTTAATCAAGAAGCGATCAGTTTATTTTCCTTTGGCTATCTCAGCCTCAAGCAACGCGCCAGAGTTGAGAGACTTTTTTGGGAATGTTGCGATCGCATTCTCCAAGTGACACGCCAACTTAACTACGTTCCCGATGATCTCGAAGATCTAGAACGAGCCATGGCACTTACTTATTATTGCAACTTCTCTGTATTTCAGTCTGCTCCAGACAGTTGGGCGATCGATCAATTATTCCCGATCATGCCAATCCATCGCCTCAATGAAGAACCTAGTTGTCGTGGGACAATTGCCGATCTTACCTGCGATAGCGATGGTAAAATCGATCACTTTATCGATTTGCGCGATGTCAAATCTGTTCTCGAACTACATCCCTTTATCGCCGAAGAACCCTACTATTTAGCGCTCTTTCTCGGTGGAGCCTACCAAGAAATTCTTGGCGATTTACATAATCTCTTTGGTGATACCGATGCTGTGCATATTCATGCAACATCGAGTGGCTATAAGGTTGAGCATGTGATCAAGGGTGATTCGATGACGGAGGTTCTGCAATATGTGCAGTATAGTCGTGATTCGATGCTAGAAAATATTCGTCAAGAAACAGAACGCGCTCTGCAAGAGAAACAAATCACTTTGGATGAAGCAAGGCTGTTTTTACAAAAATATGAGCATTGCTTAAACGGTTACACCTATCTCAGCTAAACTACAGCGCTTAAATCCGAATTAAGAAAATTTTTAAAAGTGTTGCTTCGCAACACTTTTAAAAATTTTCTTATTGCTGTAATTGATAAAAAAAGCGCCGCTTTTTTTATCAATTAGAATCTTTTCCCATTGATTGATTTAGAGTTTTTAACTCTTGTAAAATCTCTCGTAAAAGCCGATTAGTCTCATTTTGGGTGGTTTCTTGCACTTGAATTGTCACCTGCTTCATTTTCAAAACATCTCGCGCAAATCTGGATACCTCCGTCGGATGAAATAACAAGGGTTCGCGATCGCTTTGCCGCAATTCTGGATTAAGTCTTTGCGGATCGTAGGGTAAATTTAATAATCCTTGATTGGGATCAGTATTGGCATAGCGATATACCGAAGCCCGCGATCGCCCCAAAGCTTTTTGGATTTTTTCCACATCCATAAGCTCATAATTATGATCAGAGGTCAGTTCTGATGCTGAAAATGTAAGACTCATTGCTAATTATTCTATAACTACTGACCAGTATAGTCTCATTTAGAGTCTATTAGTCTTGCTCATTAGGGACTTGCGACTTAATAAAGTACCAAATATAAAACCAGCATCGTTGGGGGTGGTAAAGCCGCTCCAACGATTCTGGAAAATCTGGATTAGTATTGTATTTTCTCGTAAGTGCCTTAGGACGACAATTTTGCGGCTTTTTGGAGAACAAACCCATCAACTGCTTGAATGGCCATATCCATATCATCAAGTATGTTCAATGCTTTTTCTAAATCTTGCTCCAGATTTAACCCTTCAATTTGCACCGCTAAATCCCGCACTTGTAAAGCTCCCACATTACTGCTAGAACCCTTCATGTGATGCGCTTCTTGACTAATTTGTAAAAGATTATTATTGGCGATCGCCTCACGCAATTTTTCTATTCTTTGCGAAATATCTTCCACATAAACCTGTAAAACCTCAACTTCAAACTCTATATCACCTTCTGATATTTGATTAAGCTGCACTAGATCTATAGGAGAGTTGGTGTGCTGATTCATGGATCTATAGACTAAAAAATCTAGAAAATAAAGAATATACTTTGCAATTTCCCTTTAAGTAGTCGGGCATAATTAAAAAATAAGATCTAAAACCTGTGGCGCACGCTGTGCGTGCGCCACAGGTTTTAGGGTTTTATATTTAATTGCGTCCAGCTACTTATTTATAATGGTTTTATATTGGCGATCGCAATATCGATGTTAGAATAAGAGGTAAATGTAAAGATTTGCAAAGCCAACTTTTTGTTCCTTTTTATTTAAAATTCACTAGACAAGACGAGTCATATCGACCATGCGTATCATTTTAATGACAGGAAAAGGCGGAGTTGGTAAAACCTCCGTAGCAGCAGCTACAGGGCTACGCTGTGCTGAATTGGGTTATAAAACACTAGTTTTGAGTACCGATCCTGCTCACTCCCTCGCCGATAGCTTTATGGTCGAGTTAGGGCATGATCCTAGGGAAGTTCGTCCCAATCTTTGGGGAGCAGAATTAGATGCTTTAAGAGAACTAGAAGGGAATTGGGGCGCGGTCAAGCGTTACATTAGTGAAGTTCTCCAAGCAAGGGGGCTAGATGGAGTTCAGGCGGAAGAACTGGCGATCTTGCCAGGGATGGACGAAATTTTTGGATTGGTGCGTGTCAAACGTCACTACGACGAAAAAGAATTTGATGTACTAGTGATTGACTCTGCGCCGACAGGTACAGCGCTCCGCCTATTGTCATTGCCTGAAGTCGCAGGTTGGTATATGCGGAAGTTTTATAAGCCATTGCAAGGAATGGCTCAGGTGTTAAATCCAGTATTCGAGCCACTTTTCAAGCGCGTGACGGGTTTCTCGCTACCGAATAAAGAGGTAATGGATGCACCCTATGAGTTTTATGAAGAATTAGAAGCTCTAGAGAAAATCCTGACGGACAATACCACCACCACTGTCCGATTGGTAACTAATCCAGAGAAGATGGTGATCAATGAGTCCTTAAGAGCGCATTCCTATCTCAGTCTCTATAATGTGGCGACAGATATGGTCATCGCCAATCGGATTATTCCTGAGGAAGTCCAAGATCCATTCTTTAAGGTTTGGAAAGATAATCAGAAACAATATTGCGAACAGATTCACCGCGATTTCCATCCTTTACCCATTAAACAAATTCCGCTTTATGCTGAGGAGATGTGTGGAATTGCGGCCCTAGAGCGCTTAAAGGAGACTCTTTACGGTAACGAAGATCCTTCTCAGGTCTATTATAAAGAAAATACGATGCGTGTGGTTGAAGAAAACAAGCAGTATCGTTTGGAATTGTATTTGCCTGGAGTTCCGAAAGAAAAAATTGAGTTAACCAAGACTGGTGATGAGCTAAATATTCGGATTGGCAATCATCGTCGCAATCTAGTTTTACCTCAAGCTTTGTCAGTTCTCCAAACATCGGGCGCAAAGATGGAAGACGATTATCTCAAAATCAGCTTTTCTTAAATAACTGATGTTATGTGAAACCCTCATCCCCTTCTCCCGCAGGAGAAGGGGAGCAGAACCTATATTTTTCTTGCTCTCCTCTCCTGCGGGCTACGGTGTACACACAAGTTGCCAGCTATAGCGCGAGTTACTAATGATCCCCCTCAATCCCCCTTAAAAAGGGGGAAGAAGAAAATTTAATTTATTCTCCCCCCTTTTTAAGGGGGGGCTGGGGGGATCTAAACCCTGAAACGTAGATAGAGAGACTTGTGTGTACATGGTAGCTCCTGCGGGAGAGGGGCTAGGGGTGAGGGCTTTAGAAACTTCAACGTAACACCAGTTAAATAAAAAGGTTTCAGGGACTGCCATTCCAAGTAAGGCTGCTGCAAAGCTCTAATATACAATTTGAATTTAAGAGCAAATTGATTGAGCTTAGAATTGGTAGTCCTAAACAAGTAAGGATCTCTAGAAAGCTTTTGAAGCAATGGATACATGGTTTGCAATCTAAAATCTCAGGCACAAGTTTTTATTGTAAATAGGCTGGCAGATTAAGTTGTACCGTCGATTTATCGGTTATTAAAGCCGACTTAATCGTCGAACTTGAGGGATTTCTCAAAAAGTAAAATCCCTCAAGTTCTTATACGACAAGACTTGTAGAGATCCTTACTTGTTTGGGACTACCAAAAACGCTATGTTTATCTTAGTTCAGCAACGAAGCGATCGCAGCAATCGCGTAACCAATAGGTATAAGATTCGGGATGTTGCTGAATATCAACTTGTAAAGTTTGTAAATCTATCCATTTCCAAGCTTCTGCTTCTTCAGGATTGAGAATTGGTTCGCGATCGCTATATCCCACAAACACATGATCAAATTCATATTCGGTTAAATCATTATCTAATTTTGCCTGATAAACAAAGCTAAATAATTCCTGCAAATCACAGTCAAAGCCCATTTCTTCTTGCAGACGACGATGTGCGGCGAGCAAAGTTGGCTCGCGATCGCGGGGATGGCTACAGCAGGTATTTGTCCAGAGTCCACCTGAATGATATTTATGTTTGGCACGCTGTTGCAATAATAGCTGCCTCTGTGAGTTCAATACAAAAATAGAAAAAGCTCGATGTAATAAACCATCACGGTGCGCTTGTAGTTTTTCGGCAACCCCAATTTGGCGATCGCTGGTATCCACTAAAACAACTTTTTCTTCTAAGAGCGTATTTAATTGCGCCGTTACAGTCATGATATTTATAAAAAATAATATTTAAGAAGCTTGATTTGCAAGCTTTTTAAATATTATCTGGTTTTGTTCAGCGCATCATCTGCGATCGCTTAACTAATCGCCCCTAATCTCAGCAAACCAAAAATCGTTACGAATATTAGCTAAAATGTTGCAGTGCTACAATTGATTAGCGATCGCTCAAATTAACCAGCGCAAACGATTACTCCATTCCCAACCAAAGAATAGGCGTTACAAGGCAAATAATTAGGCGTGCGCGGCTAAGCCGCGCACGCCTAATTATTTGCTGGCAAGGTGGTATGATGTGGATCTTATTGTTTACGAAAGGAGTTGGTTGTGCTGGATTTTATGGCTAAGATGAAAATACGTTTTTAATTGGAACTGTTTGGCTGTTTGCAATTTCTTGACGTACCATTTCTGCCATGAAATCCCATTGATCGTTGGTGGTATTTGTAAAACGGATTTGCCATTCTTGCTCGTCTCGTATTTCATCTAGAAAACGACTGGCGATCGCGTCTTCAGTCCACCATAATCAGCGATCGCGCCATTTGTGAATATTATAATTGAATAACTGATTAGCCGCCGCGATTACCATATCCAATAGCATAATTAGCACCTAATTGTTCGCAATCTTCATTGATAGAATTTAAAGCATTACGAATTTCAGTCTGACGAGAACCACGAACGTTGTCTCTTACAAATCGAACTGTCTTTTGAAGAATATTGTCCCCAGGTAGTTTACTAATTAGCATCTGGTAGTCTCTAGAAGATCTAAAAGGAACGTCTATCATCGCATCCATAGATAGACAAGCATTCTGTGAAATTACAAGCGCTCTATTCTTTTCAGTTTCGGCTCTTTCCTTCTCATCTTTAGCAGTTTTCTCTGCTTTTAAAGCCGCATATTTTGCCTTTACTGCTTCATCTCTTTGTTGCTGCGCTACTTTCAAAGCATCTGATTCGCCCTGTTTCGCAACAACAGCTTGCTTATTTGCATTTTGGGCAGCTTCTTTAGCCGATTTTTCAGATGCCGCCGATTTTTCAGCTATAGTTTGTAGCTCTATAGCCTCGTTCTTTGCATTGAAAGCGAATACGGCAACACCAGACACAATTACTAGAAAAGAAGCTAATGCTCCTATAGTAATTTGTGTTCTTCTTTTTGCTTGGGCTTCTTGCTGTTTTCTCCATTGAAGACTTGCATCAATAAACTCATTTTGCAAAGTAGATAGACCGCCAAGCCTATCGAAAGCTTTTGCTTGCCTCAACACTAACAATTGTTCGAGTCTCGCACCCTTAACCAATTCATCTCTAGCTTTTACCTCATTCTGTTGCTGCTTAATACGATGCCAGCGATTTGCCTCATCCGCCAGATAGTTCTTCAGAATGATCGACTCCTTCTCTTCTTCGAGCCAGCGCTTTAGCTCATCCCAAGAACTCAACAAAATCTCATGGGCAATCTCAACCGTAGCAAATTGCTTCTTACCAGAAGTATTTCTAAAATCTAGCCCTTCATTGCTCTGGTATTCAGTATTGCTCACCAAGAGATTTTCCTTGATGAAGGTTGCTAAAAGTTTCTCTTCAACATCTTTACCTTCAAACTCATTTTGATTGGCTCGCCGACTCACAGGGCGGCTACCACCATCGGCATCAACAATATTCACCAACTTCAAGAAAATTTGCTTGGTGACAGACTGCTGATCGGAGGATAGATCGCGATAAATATTATTGACACGGGTTTGCAAGGCTCCCCTCACACCTTCTAATTGTTTGTAAGTAGAGATATTTAGAGTGCGATCTTCAATTTCTGCTCGTCCATCGCCACCAAAATTATTGCATTCGGTTTCCCATAAGAGATTGAGCGTGTACTGCAAAAGTGGTAAATAGCCACGCTGTCCCTGCACATCCTTAATAATCTGTTCCACTAAACCCGTCTCAAACACCACCCCATTTTTTGCGGCTGGCTGCTCGATCGCTTGACGTAGTTCATCTGGATGCATCTCAGATACGAGATGTAAATTATTTCTATTAGCGATCGCACTCAATATCGGATAAAAACTAAACTGCTCTAGAAAATCCGCACGCATTGCCAAAACAATCCGCACAGATTTGTTCCCAGACATAAAGACTTTAGCCAATCCATTAATAAAATTTTGTCTAATCGTCTCGTCGCCACAGTTCGTAAACAACTCCTCGAACTGATCGATAAACCAGATCCAACGCTCCTCATTTCCCTTCAACTTCTCAATGACTTTTAGTAATGTATCTGGCGATCTACTTAGCGCAATTCTAGCATCGCTTTCACTAAATCTGTAATCTTTCTCTTCGCTCAATAAACATCGATACAATGACTCAAACGGATCTTGCCCTGGAGTAAAAATAAAGTCTTTCAGTCCTTGACTAGCCAGAGATTGCTTTAATTCGGGAATCACCCCCGCACGAATTACCGAGGACTTACCACTTCCCGAAGCCCCAGCTACCAAGGTCAAGCCACTGCTATTAATTGCATCCAGCAGCCTTCTAATCAACTTATCTCGACCATAAAAGCGATCGCGATCAGATGCATTAAAGCGATTTAAGCCCTTATAGGGAGACACCTTAATAAGCTGTTGCTGCGTGACTTTCAGCGCCGATATCTGAATAACTTGAGTTTCAACAACAATATTTTGAGTTGGCGCAAAGGTAATAACATTGCTGCTTCCTTGAATATTTACACCTTGTAAAACATTCTCTTGAGTCTGAGATCGTGGGTTAATTCCTTGATTGTCGTTCATTTTAAAAAGTTCCCTTAAACTAATTCCATTCTCAGATTCAGACTAATTGTTGATAGGAAGATCAACACTGCTTAACAACGCTTATTAATTTACGGTGCAGGAAAGCCATATAGCTTTGCAACTAAAGAAGCGACTTTTATGGTCGGCTCTGCTAATGTCAAGACACCAGTTAATCCCTGTTTTAAAGTTGCCACAGTCTTTTCTATAAAGGTTGGATCTGGCGTTGCCTTTTTCAATTCAGCTTCCAACTTCTCAACTTCCAGCTTGACAGGCTCTTTAAGCAAAAGATTTATTTCCTTGTTGTCAGCGATGCTTGCCTTGAGGTGACTCAAATTATCCAGTACCTTTTTGATCTCAGGATTTGATACATAATTTTGATTAAAGTTAGTATCAACATTGACATTGCCACCCTGATTCTGAACAGGTGCAAAGTTAAGAGCATTATTGTTGCCACCGCTAAAGTTAATCCCACTCAAAGTATTACTTTGGCTTTGCCCTGAAGCAGAAGGTTTACTATCGGTTGTATCTAACAATTGACTAATTTTTGCCAGCAAATCTGACTTATCAGCCGCAGACATCGAAGTCACAACTGGGCGCAGCATACTCAAAACCATTTCAACTTGAGACATCTCTAGTTATTACTCACAAAAGAAAATCACTGCAAGCAAACTTTACCATAGCGCCGTTTAACAATTATAGTAAATTCGTGACGACTCCCAGCCCTAACTCGCGGACGAGTATAGGGTGGGCTTCTCAGTCACCCCCCGATCGCCGCATAATTCCCTAAAAAAACAACGACTACAAGTTACTTATAGGGATGATGCAAAGTCACGCCTGATTCAGCATCAAAGGCGTAGAGCTTATGAAGTTCAAATCGCCAAAAACTGCGATCGCCAATTTGCCAATGATATTCCAAACTGATGTCGGCGGAAACTCTGGCTCTGATTTCACTATTAGCGAGTTTTAATAGCACAATGGTTTCCGATCCGAGGGCTTCGACCAGTTCGACAGTGCCTTCTAAATGAGCATTTTCGGCATCGGTCGGTTGCAAGTCTTCGGGACGGAAGCCGAGGGTAAAATTGCGATCGCATCCAATCTGATTAATTGCTAAATTATTAATAGAAATGGATTTATGCAAACTTTCACCATGCAGATCGCCGTTGCGATCGACCTGTACTGGCAGAAAATTCATCGGCGGTGAACCCATAAAGCCAGCCACAAAAACATTGGCAGGTTTACGATAGATATTTAAAGGCATATCCACTTGCTGAATGTCGCCTTTGTTTAAGACCACAATGCGATCACCCATCGTCATTGCTTCCACTTGGTCATGGGTCACATAGATCGTGGTGACTTGTAATTGCTTTTGTAGCTGCACAATTTGCGATCGCGTATCACTGCGTAACTGAGCATCAAGATTGGATAGCGGCTCATCCATTAAAAAAACTTGCGGATTGCGGGCGATCGCCCGACCAAGGGCAACCCGTTGCTTTTGTCCGCCCGATAATTCCTTGGGTTTACGGCTGAGTAAATGAGAAATTTGCAGGGATTCGGCAACCTGCTGTACTCTTTGATCGATTTCAGATTTTTGTTTTTTAGTGGTGGGTGATAGCCAAGCGAGGGGGGACAAATTGCGCGATCGCTGCCGCCTTAAGCCAAAGGCAATATTGTTATAGACGGTCATGTGGGGATAGAGCGCATAACTTTGGAACACCATCGCAATGTCGCGGACTTTGGGCGGCAGGTGATTGATTTGGCGATCGCCTAAATATATGGAGCCGTCGGTTAGTTCTTCTAAGCCTGCGATGAGGCGCAATAATGTACTTTTGCCACAGCCTGATGGGCCCACTAACACCAGAAATTCGCGATCGGCTACTTCTAGATCAATCTCTCGGAGAACGGTATTTTCTGCAAATTTTTTGGTAACACCACACAGACGAACGGGAGCCATTTTGAATGTCCTGAGATTAAATTAATAAAGAACCAGTTTTTTGATGGTGCGGCTTCGCCGCACCATCAAAAAACTGGGTTCTGATTTTACTGCGAAGCCCTAAGCTAATAAAATCACATGATCGGGAAATTTATTTGCTAATTTACGATCAAAGGTCAAAACCTGTGAATTGATCTGCAATGCAGCAGCTATGAACAAAGTATCGTAAAAAGGATGATTGTTATTCACAGCTAACTCTAGAGCAGCATCGCGAATCTGTGAACTGTGAATCGTCAAATCAACTAAAGCTTCAGCGTCTTGCATTACATCCAACCCAATTTGCAAAGATAGTTGATGAAACTTTATCCACTGCCAAACGACATTCCCTAATTCGGCAAACAAAGAGTCAGGGACAACGATCTGAACCGTAGAATCTAGTGCAGCGATCGCTTGTTCATACTTCCCATCCACATGAAGTAAAGCATAGGCAAACACCATTGTATCGACGATCATCTATCTCCGTCCCACTTTTTCCATGCTTGAACACGATTCTCTTGTTCAACGGGTAAAGCTTCCGCACGGCAACGGATGCGGCTAATTACTTCCGATCGCTTACCATAACGAGATTGCAAAAGATCGCGAACTTCCTGCTCCATCGAAACCCCTTTTTGTTCTGCCAAAAGTTTAATGCGATCGACCAATTCATCGGAAATATTACGAATTGTAATAGCAGCCATTTTTATTTCTCCTTTGAGATTTTCTAAAACCCAGAAACATTTTTGAAAGCGTTGCGAAGCGCTGCTTTCAAAAATGTTTCCCTATTACATAAATCTGCAAAAGGCTTTAGTTATTGCGCCTTGATTTGCAGCATCTTAAGAATATTGATTACCATATCATGATAGCATCTTGCTAGCAATTCCCAACCATCAAATTATGTCCGATCCTAAAGTTAGCGAAGCTGTAGCCAAACTCTACAACACTTATCCATTTCCACCAGAACCAATTCTTGATGAGCCACCCCCTGGCTATAACTGGCGCTGGAACTGGCAAGCTGCCTATAGCTTTTGTACTGGTCAAAAACCTGCTAAAAATGATATTCGCATTCTCGATGCTGGCTGTGGATCGGGAGTCAGTACCGAGTATCTCGTCCATCTTAATCCCGAAGCTCATATTGTCGGCATCGATCTCAGTGAAGGAACCCTTGCTGTTGCCAAAGAACGCTGTAAAAGGTCAGGTGCAACCAGAGTAGAATTCCATCATCTCAGTTTGTTTGACGCTGATCAATTGGAAGGAGAATTTGATCTGATCAATTCCGTAGGCGTTCTTCACCATACTGCCGATCCGATTCGTGGCATACAGGCTCTAGCCAATAAGCTTGCTCACGGCGGGTTACTACATATTTTTGTGTATGGTGAGCTAGGACGGTGGGAGATTCGCTTAATGCAGGAGGCGATCGCTTTATTGCAAGGTGATAAACGCGGTGATTATGTCGATGGCGTGAAAATCGGTAGAGAAATATTTGCAAACCTTCCTGAAACTAATGCGCTCCGTCGTCGTGAAACCGAACGTTGGGCGACGGAAAATCAACAAGATGCGTGTTTTGCCGATATGTATGTGCATCCCCAAGAGCTTAATTACAATGTTAATACTCTCTTTGAATTAATTGATGCCTCAGGTTTAGAATTTCTCGGTTTCTCCAATCCGCAAGTATGGGATTTAAATCGCTTGATTGGCAAAGCCCCTGACTTAATCGAGCGATCGCAACATCTCACTGAGCGCCAACGTTATCGCCTAATTGAAGTTCTCGATCCGCAGACAATTTCCCATTATGAGTTCTTCTTAGCCCGTCCACCGATTGAGAAGAAAAATTGGCAATTTGATCAAGAATTACTCAGAGCCATTCCCGAACCAAGCCCATGTATTTATGGCTGGCGCGATAGTTCTCATTTCTTTGATTACAACTATCAGCTTGTGCAAATTAGTGAAGCAGCATGGAAGTTTCTGTTAGCTACTGATGATAATCAAGGTCAAACCGTCGGGCAGATCCTAGAGTCCGTTGAGGCTACTTTAGAAGATGTGCGATCGCTTCAGCAGCAACAAATCATCTTGTTAACGCTCCAATAGTTATTGCGGTTTTCAAATGAATGTAGTACAGAAAGTATGGGCAATTCATGAATTGCCCATACTTTTTTGTGCCATACTCAACTGAAAACTGCAATAATAATGAGTTAATAATGCACCGCACAAAGCGCGGTGCATTATTAACAAATAAGTTATATGAAGATATTACTCATCGAAGAAGATGAAATCTTAATCGCTAATTTAACTAAACATCTGATCGAACATCACTACATTGTTGATGTAGTCAAAGATGGTGAAACCGCTTGGAGCTATGGCTCTACCTTTGACTACGACCTATTTATCTTCGATATTACGTCACCAAGTTTAAATGGAATCAATCTCTGTCATCGCTTTCGGATCGAAGGATATACGATGCCCATTCTACTAATCACCGAAAATAGCAGTAAAGTCAAGGTGAATGGGTTAGACGCGGGAGCCGATGATTGTGTGGTCAAACCCTTTGACATTCCCGAATTAATTGCAAGGGTTCGCGCTTTATTACGAAGGAGCAATGCTAGTTCTTTCCCTTTATTAGTTTGGGGAGACTTACTGCTTAATCCTAGTACCTGCGAAGTGTCCTACAACAATCAGCCGCTAACACTGACCAATAAGGAATATGAATTATTGGAACTTTTGCTGCGCGATAGTCAACATTTACTCAGTGCGGACGAAATTCTCGATCGCCTGTGGTCTTCCGATGATTTCCCCTCCGAGGCAACTGTGCGATCGCATATTCGGCGCTTGCGTCACAAGTTAGTGTCCGCAGGCGCTCCCTCAGATTTTGTTGCCACAGTTCACGGGCGAGGCTATTATCTCAAAGCACCAGATAAAGCGCCAGATAAAGCGCCAGACTTATTCCTAGAAACAACTAAGCCATCGCAAATCGAAATTCAAAATTCTAACTTAATTCAAAATTCATTTCCAGAAAATTCTAATCAAGCGATCGCCGCCAACCCATCGTTCTCTTTTACGATTAATCAACCTCAAGTCGCGATCAAATTAATGGTTGTGGATGATGATGTGGACTATTTGCGATCGCTTCCCGATCTACTTGCGCCTTGGGAATTTAAAGTCACCACCCTCGACGATCCACAGCAGTTTTGGTCAGTCCTAGAAGCTGTCTTCCCCGATGTATTAGTGCTAGATGTGAATATCCCACCCTTTGATGGATTAGAACTTTGTCAGGCTCTCCGCAGTTATCCTCAATGGCAGCGTTTACCAGTCTTATTTTTAAGTGCGGTGAGCGATACCTATACTCAAAATTTAGCCTTTAGCGTCGGGGCTGATGACTATTTATGTAAACCGATCGCAGATATCGATCTTGCCAACCGTATTCGCCAACGTCTTCAACGTAT
>Ga0316611_1000181_pt1 | contig 24897 bp, 21 predicted proteins | sample MIS2016202_MG_FD_207675 | JGI IMG/M metagenome (GOLD analysis project Ga0316611, IMG submission 207675) | Microbial mat bacterial communities from Middle Island sinkhole, Lake Huron, Michigan, United States - MIS.2016.202 | ecosystem: Environmental > Aquatic > Freshwater > Lake > Sediment... | reverse complement strand
GGCAATTGGGCTTGGAGGACTCGCTTGAGTTCGTTATACTGGTTCATGGGGTTTCTGATGTTTGTGCTAATTCTGATGAAACCCCATCCTGCTCTTCTTTTCAAGCTTTTTGTCCTGTACTGAGGTGTCACCTATACTCGTAAAAAGTTTGACAATTTAAGAACTTACGGCATTTTACAAATATAGCGGTTTTCATAAAGGTGAAGTACGCTATATCCCTTACTGCACAAGTACTTCAAAATCTAGGACGTACTTCAAAATAATGAAATTTGCTCTAATTAGCCCCTCCTACTGATTTAATAGCGATACCAAAGCTTGCGGACGAGGATCACCAGGCTGAGGAGTTGCTGAATTTGCTGGATTTGGGTTTGGAGTCGGGCGTAGAGGAGGCGGGTTTGTTGTGCCCCCTGTTGCCCTTGATGGATCACCGTTGGGGCAGTGGTGAGGATGCGGCGCATTTGCCGTTCCGTGCGGGCGAGGGTGTAGTGGGTGCAGCGTAAACACCGCCGCCACTGGAGAATTTTCCAGAGCAGATAACAATTCAAAAGGGCGATCGCCACATTAAACCCCACAACCCAAGTCACCATAACAGTTTCCTCATCCTCTGCCCATGCTAACCGGCCCCGCCCCCTTGCTTCGGGTTTGGCCATCTTTTCGTTAAAATTAAAGGAACTCGCCCATCCATTACCCCCATGCGCCTCTATACGTCACCGGAAGGAGTCAATAGCAGCTTTTTGCACTGGCTCAACCGAGAAATTTCCCCTCTAGGGGCAGTTCAATCGTAAACTGCATCCCCTCATGCCAGCAATTGAGCGATCGCAACTGGCCCCGATGTTGAGATTCAATAATTTGCTGACAAATCGGCAACCCTAACCCCGTCCCTTTCCCCACCGTTTTCGTCGTAAACAGCGTATCAAAAATCCGCGCATGGATCGCCTCTTCAATCCCCCCCGCATTATCCCGAATCACAATCCGGACAAAATCAGCATCCGGTGGGCATTCAGAAATAATTGTGATTTGATTGGGATGGAGTTCTAGCTCATCGTAGGATCGATCCCGATTATGCTCCTCAAAGGCATCAATGGCATTGGCTAAAATATTTAAAAAAACCTGACTCAGTTGCCCCGGATAACAGCGCACCATCGGCAATTCTGCATATTGCCGCACCACCTCAATAGCGGGCCGGCTCATATTTGCCTTGAGACGATGCTTCAGCAGCATCAAAGCACTATTAATAATTTTATGGAGATCAAACTCAATTTTTTGCTCTCGGTCAGAGCGGGAAAAGACCCGCGCTGAGGTGCTAATCTGTCGCAGCAGATCCGTCCCCTCCTGCATGGCATCCAACAGATTAGAAAAGTCATCTAATAAATAATTAAAATCCACCTCTTGGATTTTTTCCGCAATGGCGGCGTGGGGTTCGGGGTAATGTTCTTGATAGAGCCGGAGGACGCTAATAATATCATCTAAATATTCCCGGCCATACTTGAGGCTACCGGCAATAAAACTCACCGGATTGTTAATTTCATGGGTAATCCCCGCCACCATTTGCCCCAAAACTGCCATTTTATCCTGCTCTAACAGTTGGGCTTGGGATTTCAAAATCGTTTGTTTGGATTCCTGCAAAGTATTCAAGAGTTGGGCATTTTGCAACTGGAGGGCATCAAGCATCTGTTGCTGTTGGTGAATCTGTTGCCGTTGGTGATAATGCTCGATGGTGGCTTTGAGCGTGAGGCGGAGATCCTGGGGTTGCCAGGGGTGATAGAGGTAGCGGGTGGAATGGTGGCTGATTAGCCAGGGGTCGGCGTGGAGGTCTGCCCCTGGGGTGACGAGGAGGATTTTCACCACAGCGGGAAACTGTTGATCGAGGGTTTTGAGGGCGTTCACGCAGTGTTGCGAAGCGATCGCCGCTGTCGGCTGCTGATATTCACAGAGCAGGGCAATAATTTCGCTACCACCGGCCCGGAGCCGTTTCAATTGCGCCAAAGCACTGTCATAGTCACCAACAGCGGCTAAATGATAATCCTCACCATAGTCATCCTGGAGATGCGCCTGGAACTGTTGGCGCGTCTCATGGGCAGAGGCAATGCAAAGAATGACAGGCTTAGACATGCGGCAAAGGTGCAGAGGTGAATAAGGCGATCAAGATCGCAGCAATCAGGTCAATATGATTGACTCAGTTCAGCTTTGGGGCTGAGAAATCCGGACATTTTCACGGATCTACACAGCCTCACCGCAGACCTGATAAATTAAGTATCCGTGACCTTGACCTGTGGACTAAAGTTTCTATGACTGCTCTTGATGATAAAACCATTGTTAAAGACTATTTCAATACCCAAGGATTTGACCGCTGGCGGCGGATCTATGGGGATGGGGAGGTGAACCGGGTACAATTGGATATCCGGAGCGGCCATCAACAGACCATTGATAAAGTTTTAGGGTGGTTAAATAGCGATCGCAATGTAGCAAACTTGACAATCTGTGATGCAGGTTGTGGGGTGGGCAGTTTGAGTTTACCCCTCGCCGCCGCAGGGGCCAAGGTTTATGCCAGTGATATTTCCAGCAAAATGGTGGAAGAAGCCCAGGAAAGAGCAGCGGCAACGCTGAAGCATCCTGAAAATTTGACCCTTGAAGTACGGGATCTTGAGGCGATTCAGGGCAACTATCATACGGTGATCTGTTTGGATGTTTTGATCCACTATCCCCAGGAGGATATTGAGCAGATGATTGGTCATTTGGCAGATTTAGCAACCTCCCGGCTGATCCTCAGTTTTGCCCCGAAAACCTTTGGCCTGACGTTACTCAAAAAGGTGGGGGAATTTTTCCCCGGCCCCAGTAAGACGACGCGGGCCTATCTCCATCGGGCGGTGGATGTGATTACGATTCTGATCGACCATGGTTTTCACATTGAGCGATCGAGCCTGACCAGCACCAGTTTTTATTTTTCCCAACTGATTGAGGCGGTACGGCATTAGGGGGAGTGGGAAGTGGGAAGTGGGAAGTGGGGAGTGGGAAGTGGGAAGTGGGGAGTGGGGTGATGTAGGGGCGAAAAATTTTTCGCCCTTACACAGCCCACACAGGTTCGGTATTCCATCCAATTTCACCCCATCGCGCTAGACAGAATCATTAGATTACTTGCTCTGACGCACCCTACGATTCTTCTCTCCCTACTGCTCTAAATGGTGCGTCAGCCGTGATGCTGCTCTTTTGCGTCCTGGTTGATCAATCTGACGCACCCTACGATTCTCCCTACTTCCTACTTCCTACTTCCCACTTCCTACTTCCTACTTCCTACTTCCTACTTCCTACTTCCTACTTCCCACTTCCCACTCCCTACTCCGTTCTCCATCAACGCGGCATCAATTAAGGGGGAAAGGGGGCCGCGCTGCTCCATGCCATTCACGGCTAATTCACTGTGGCAAAGGATTAAGCGTTCTTCAATGCGGGCGGTGAGATCGGCAAGGATGCGGCTCAGTTTGGCGGTTTGGCGTTCCGTTGCTTCCTCCACTGTCCAGGGCCGGCCGGGATTTTCTCGCAAAAAGCATTGGTGGGCAAAGAGATCGCTGGCTCCTCCGGATTGCCAGAGGTTTGATCCGACATCGAGCCAAAAATGCCAGCGGTGCGATCGCCTCAAATTCCGGTATTGATAAATGGTGGCTAAGAGGACGGCGTTTTCTTCTTTTTCCCGGTGGGCGGGGTAGGCGTTGGCGGTGATTGTCCCCCGCCGGAGCAGTTGAATAAATTGGCTGAGGGTTTCGAGGGGCGATCGCTGCACTCCTTCGTTTTGCCGCAGGCGCGTATCCACCTCCCAAAAATGTTGGGCGGTTTCCATCAAACCCCGCAATACTGCCAATTCTCCATAGGAAAGGGTGCGGGTTTTGTTGAAAAAATGCTCAATGGCTGTGTTTAAAACCACTGGGGGGGGTGGGGCATGGAGGTCGGCCTGCTCGATGTACTGAGTTTTCGCCTCAAGCCAATCCCGGATCTGATCGTAGGCCGTCACCACTTGATGGCCGAAGCGATCCCAGCGGGGATAGTCGGTGACGGGGAGGAGGCGGGGGTGGTGGGGATCGAAGTGGTAGCAGTGATCGGAGAGGAGGCCGGCCCGGACGGGATCAATGGCGGTGGGGGGAATTTGCCCCGGTTGGCGATCGCTCAAGACGACGAGCATTTCCGCAAGGCGATCGCGATCAATCAATGCCCCTAAACCGGGATACACCAAGGTTAACAGCGTTAATAATGCCCGTACTAATGGGGAGGTAATCAGGGGCCGCTGCTCATTGAGGGGTTCGACGGCAATATCCTGTTTTTTAAGGATTTCCATTAGCGTATAACGGGCGATCGCATCTAACCCCGGCCCAATCACGGCAATTTCACCGGGGGCAATGCCTTCCTGTTTCACCGCTTTAATCATCCGCTCCGCTGTCGCTCGCAACAGGGCAGCGCGGGAAATGGGCAAAAATTCCGGCTCCTCCTCCCCTCGGCGGATCTGCAACAGTTCCACCATGGGCGGTAGGGGTATGAGTTCCGAGGGCGATTGAATCACCTTCATCAGGATCGGGGTGAGGGTTTCCCCCAAGCCGCCAGCGGTGGCCAGGGTTTCGCTGTGGGTAAAGGTGCTTTGAATTTGGGCGAGGGCATAGGGATCGGCATTCAGCCCCAAACGGTTTTGGCCGTTGGGGTTGAACGTCACCACACAGGGGATTTCAGCCGTGAGGGCGGTTTGCAAGAAATCTGCCATCAGGGCCGGGTAATCATCCACATCATCGGCAAAGATGCCCCGATAGCGGCGGCAGAGTTGGCGTTGATAATGGCGATCGCCCAATAAATAACGACCATAGAGGTCATAAATTAAGCCATAACTGAGCAAGCCCCGCTCTAAACACCACTGTTGCCAATGGTGGAGCAAATCCCCCCGCTTTTCGCTCATTTCTGGCTTCGTTTCCCAAGTATCCGCTGCTAATCCTTGGATTAACCGGGGGGCAATCTCTGCCGGGGAAAATCCCCCCGCCCCCGCCAATTGCAACAGATCCAACGTATCGCGCACAAACCGATATTCCATCACGCCAGCGGTATCTAAGCCGAGATTATCCAGTTCCTGCTGCCAGAGGGTCGTGGCGAGTTCCTGCTCGGTTTCCGGGCGGAGGCGGAGGGGAAATTGTGCCTTAAGCTGGAGGGCTTGGAAAATCAGCGGCCAGAATAAAAACACTTCATCAATAATGAAGCCGCTGGGGGTTTTAAATACCAAGGGATCGCGACAACCTACTTCAAGGAAAAGGCGATCGCTCAAATCCCGCTGATTCGTCGTATTGGCGGTGAGAATTAACACCGCTCGTGTAATCGGGACAACGGTACGCACGCCCCCCCTGGGGGGAACTCCCAAGGTTAACCCCGCCTCAAGCACCTCGATCAACCGGCTGGTTTTGCCGCTGCGACTGGGGCCGGTAATCCATCGGGAGGGGCAGCGTAAAGGCGATCGCTCAAGATCCCAATTTGAAGGCTTCGAGGATAAATCCATAAATAAACCCCAATTTGAGGGCGTTGAGAATATCCCCCCACAACACCCCCGGCCGGGTGCGTTGGCGGGAGAGGCCATAGGCGAGGCGGTTGACGATTTCAATTAAAACAACGCAGAGCGCAGCCAGAGAAACATCCCAATAGGCCAATTGGCCGGCGGTGGTGGCAATGCCATTGGCCAAGAAAAACCCAAAGAGTAAGGCCAACAGCACCAAAGACAGCCGCCGCCAAGGGTTGTTGGCCCATTGGGTAGCGCGATCGCCCGCATTGTTTAACAGTTGGTTTAAACGTGTGTCCTGCATGGGGTGGGGAGTGGGAAGTAGGGAGTGGGAAGTAGGGAGTGGGAAGCAAATATTGTTCTCTTTGCTCACTTCTCTTTACTCACTTCTCGATCTTAACCATAGCCATGTTCAGCAAGAAAATCGAGGCTCAAGGGGGTTTCTCCTCGGTTGAGGAATTTTTCCACATATTTCCCCAGGATATCCCCTTCGAGGTTGACCCAATTGCCGGGGGTAAGGTGGGCTAAATTGGTGTGGCGATAGGTGTGGGGAATGACGGCGACGGTGAAGTTGTGGCGATCGCATCGGGCGATCGTCAGGCTGATGCCATTAACGGCGATGCTGCCTTTATTAACGAGGTAGGGGGCGATCGCCCCTTCCCATTGTTCCCAAAAATCCGCCACTGGGCCAAAGGTCAATTCCCAAGCCCCAGCCGTCATCAACACCGATTGCAACTCTCCCACCCCATCCACATGGCCCGTCACAAAATGACCGCCCATCTTCCCCCCCACCCGCAGCGAGGGTTCTAAATTGACCGGCGTTCTGGTTTTACTCCGTTGCCCCAAACAGGTGCGATCGACGGTTTCCGGGGAAACCGTGGCGATAAACCCTTGATTGCCCTGGCTTTCCACCGTCAAGCACACCCCATCCACCGCCACACTATCCCCCAGGGCCAAACCCTCAAGTAAGCCCCCATCCGGCTCACAGATCTGAATCTTTAATTGTGTCGGGCCGGCGGTTTCCACCTGGCCGAGGGCCTGTACTAATCCGGTAAACATAGGGCTTTAGAGGGGACTGCTCCTCAGATTAACGGATTTTGCTTGGGAAGAGCAAAGCAAGTTCTCCCACTTCCCACTTCCCACTTCCCACTTCCCACTTCCCACTTCAATCCGAAGTAGCGATCACCTTCGTTGGGCATTGCACAATCGGAATCTCCACCACAAACTCCGCCCCCTGGCCCACCTCAGAATTGCAATACATCTTGCCTTTATGGCGCTCCACCACCACTTGATAGCTAATCGATAACCCTAACCCTGTCCCCTTGCCCACATCCTTCGTCGTGAAAAAGGGATCAAACAGCTTCGAGGCCGAATCCGGTTTAATGCCAATACCATTATCTAACACCCGAATTCGCACCCATTCCCCGTGAATAATCTGCGTATAAATCCAAATCGTCGGATGCTCATCCTTGACAAACTTCCCCCGCTGCCAAGATTCCTCTAAAGCATCAATGGCATTACTGAGCAAATTCATAAACACCTGATTCAGTTGCCCCGCATAGCATTCCACCGGAGGCAAGTTGGCATAGTCCTTTACCACAGCAATGGGATATTCTAACTTTGGAATGGCTGACTTGAGGCGATTATGCAAAATCATCAACGTGCTTTCAATCCCCTCATGGAGATCCACCTGCTTCACTTCCGCTTCATCGAGACGGGAAAAGGTACGCAGAGATTGAACAATTTCCTGAATCCGCTCTGCCCCCAATACCAAAGAATCCTGAAGCTTGGGTAAATCTTCCTTGAGAAAGTCTAATTCCACATCCTCAATCAGATTTTCTAAATCTTCAGAAATATCGGGGAATTCTGCTTGATAGGCTTCGATCAAACGCAATAGATCTTTCGTGTAATTTTTGGCATAGACCAAATTGCCGGAAATAAAATTCACCGGGTTATTAATTTCGTGTGCCACCCCCGCCACCATCTGCCCCACACTGGACATTTTTTCACTTTGGATCAAGTGGGTTTGGGCCTGTTGGAGTTCGTTGAGCGTGCGTTGCAGTTTTTCGCTGTGTTGTTTGTGGCGGAGGGCTTCTTCGGCCTGTTTGCGCTCGGTGATGTCGCGAAACGTACCCGTAAAAAAAGACCGCACCCCCAAATTAGCTTTCGTGAGCGTGACCTCCACGGGAAAAATAGAGCTATCGGCGCGATGGCCGATTACCTCCTGGGGGCCGTTATCGAGAAGGCGTTTAATCAGGATGGAGCGATCGCTCAGGGTTTCCGTAGACCAGCCGATCAATTGTGTAATGGAAAGGCCGGGTAACTGGTGATTGGGATATTGAAACACCCGCTCGGCACTGGGGTTGGCGGAAATAATCTCTAGGGTGGTGGTGTTGAACGTGATAATCGCATCGGTGGCGGTGGTGATAATCGCCCGCGTGCGCGTTACCGCTTCTTCCATCGCGGTCATCACTTGGTTATAGCGGGTCGCAATATGGCCCACTTCCGTAAAGGGCGTTACCGGAACCCGCGCCGTCAGATCCTTCGTGCGGGCTTGGTATTCCATCACCTCAAACAAATCATAAAGCTCAGTTTTGGCATCATGCTCAGACACATTCAGCCCCCGCTCCTCATCATCAGCAGAAACCCGCAGCGGAAACAGCCGATTAATTTGCCAGAGAATCAGAAACGTAATCCCAAAAGCCCAAACAAATCCCACACCTATCCCCAACACTTGCACGCCAATTTGTTGCCAGCGATTCAGCCCCGTACCCATTAATTCCAAGTTACCAAACAAGCCTACCGCCAAGGTTCCCCACAGTCCCCCCCCAATATGAACCGGTACAGCACCCACCGCATCATCAATCTGGCAACGATTGAGAAGATACATGATTGAGATCATCACTGCTGCCCCGATCCCACCCGTCATGAAGGCCAGGGGTGTGGTTAGGACATTACAGGATGCTGTAACCGCCACCAGGCCAGCAATGGAACCATTGACCAACAGTTCGACTTTGGGCAATTTGTGCCGTTGCCAGCCAATTACCGCTGCGGTAATCATTCCCCCCACGCCACCAATAACGGTGTTGACAATAATGCCCGGAACTTCGGCATTAAGGGCTAAGGTACTGCCGCCATTAAACCCCAACCAACCGAACCATAGGAGCATGGCCCCTAGGACAGACATGGGCAGGTTAGAGCCTTGGATGGTTTGGGGGGATTTGTCCTTGGGAAAACGACCGAGGCGGGGGCCAACAATCAGTAAGACGGCGAGACTAATCCAGCCCCCGACACTATGAACCACGCTTGATCCGGCAAAATCAGTAAATCCCCGTTGCCCTAACCAGCCCAACACTTGATTTTGAGCCGCTCCATTCCAGACCCAATGACCATAAATGGGGTAAATCAGACCGGAGGAGATGGCCGAAATGATCAAATAGGCTTGAAATTTAAGGCGCTCTGCCACTGCCCCAGAAACAATTGTGGTGGCAGTGCTACAAAACATCATCTGGAAGAGAAAAAATGTGGCGTTGTGATCACTCCCGCTAAAATCAAGTAAAAAACCAGAGCTACCCCACAGACCTAATTGGCTCATGCCAAACATCAAAGCGTAGCCGAATGCCCAAAAGAGCGTGACTGAAATGCCAAAGTCTGCCAGGTTTTTAACCGCAACGTTAATATTATTTTTAGAACGGGTTAGTCCACATTCAAGGCACATGAAGCCGGGTTGCATCAGGAAGACTAACCCGGCTGAAACAATGATCCACAGAATATCGGTCACTGGTTTTGCAAAGGTGCTCACGGATTTTGTCCCATTGTGTCGCTTGTGTTTAGAAAGAGTTGTGATTTTTTATACATTACTTTTGGTTTGGGCCGCAAATCTTAACAAGATCTCGAAAAGTACCGGGGGGCGATTCGGGAGGCGATCGCCTCCCTTTTTTTTAACAACAAAAGATTTCCCCCCTTTGCTCAGGAGGAAAATGATCAAGCCTTGGGGCCATTTTTTTTCAGCTTGGCTCCCTTCTTCTCTCCGTCGTCGGCAAGATCCGGAATTTTCCCCACTGGGGAGGCAAGACCCTGGGGCGCGATGGGGGCGATCGCCCCCTACCCTTCAACCCATCCATCTCAGGTTCGGTTTTCCCAACATTTAGACCAAAGTCTAATAACCCTCTACCCCCTTCGTGGATTACGCTAAACCCCAATAAGTCTTTTCATTCCAACCCTTAAACTTACTCAACCGTAGCGTAGCGGGGTGGAATACAGCCCCATGCGGGTCTCAAGACGCAACACCCCATTCCACCTCAGCAGATTCTTTAGCAACCCTAAAGAGCACTGAAATCATTGCTAATTCCGGACGGAGGATAGCCACCCATGGCCTTGGATTATTTTGCACCTGGTGTCTACGTCGAAGAAGTTGACCGTGGTAGTCGCCCCATTGAGGGAGTCAGTCTCAGTGTTGCCGGATTTATCGGGTTTACCGAAGAAGTTCGCGGCGATGCCGAACTCTTCAAGCCGATCATGATCACCAACTTCGACCAATACCTAGAGTATTTTGGCAAGCCTGGCTCAGACGGGTTTACCGAATTTAAGCACGTTGGCGAAGACGGCACTGAAACCACCCACTACCCCTATTTACCCTTTGCCGTTCAGGGTTGGTTCCTCAATGGCGGTGGTCGCTGTTGGGTCACGAGCATCGGGACGAAACTGCCCGGCTCCCCCCCACCGCCTCCGGAAGAAACCGCCACCCCAGTAATGACCGCTGGCGGTAAGCCCTCCCTAGCCTTGAACTTGGCAGTGAGTGAAGAAGGGGCGATCGTCCCCGCCGATGGCCCCCGTCTCCGGGTGGTGATTACCGAAAGTACCCCCAAACCCCCTGAAGATCCCGAAGCTGATCCCCCCATTGATGATGGGCAGTTCTTCGACCTCAGAGTTGTCCTCGGGGACAACGTGCTGGAAGAGTACAACAACCTCAGCATGAATCCTGAGGTAGATGCCGCCGTTGCCGATTACGTCGTCACCGCCGTTGCTGAATCGGAATATGTCACCCTCACGGATATTTCCGTCAGCGGTCAAGCCCTTTCTCGCCGGCCCGCCAATGGCCTGTTTGAAATCGCTCCCCCCCCCTACATTTCTCCCTTAGGCAATGCCACCCGCGACATCGCAGGCAGCCGCAACGACAAAAAAGGGATGCAGGGGATGTTTGAGGTGGACGAAATCGCCATGCTTGCCTTCCCCGATTTGATGCTCCTGTTCCAAACCGGCATTTTGGATCTTGATCAAGTCCATGGCGTGATGGAAATGATGGTCAGCCTTTGTGAAAATTCTTTCCCTGGGCCGCCCTACCGGATGGCTGTGGTAGATCCGCCGCCGGTCAAACCCGGTAAAGGCCCCGATCCCGTTGCCCCCGAAGAGCAAAAACCCCAGGACGTGGATGCTTGGCTCACTGCCTTTAACCGTCGTTCGATGTTTGGTGCGCTCTACTATCCCTGGATTAAAGTGGCTAACCCGGCCAATGCTGGCCGGCCGCTCCATGTGCCGCCTTCCGGTCACATGATGGGCGTGTGGTGTCGCGTCGATGGTTCTCGCGGTGTGTTCAAAGCTCCCGCCAACGAAACCCCTCGGGGTGTGTTGGGCTTGGCCTATGAAACCAATATGCGTGAGCAGGAACTGCTCAACCCTAAAGGCATTAACTGCATCCGGAACTTCGCGAACTACAACCGAGGTTACTTGATTTGGGGGGCGCGTACTTTGGTGGATCCCACTAATATCCAATGGCGTTATATCAGTGTGCGCCGTTTGATGAGCTATGTGGAGAAATCCATTGAAATCGGGACGCAGTGGGTGGTTTTTGAACCCAATGATACGGATCTCTGGTCGCGGGTGACGCGCACGGTGAGCAACTTCCTCGAAGGCCTCTGGCGTGCGGGTGCTTTACAAGGGGGATCGCCTGCGGAATCCTTCTATGTGAAGTGCGATGGGGAATTGAACACCCATGAAACGATGATGATGGGTCGTCTCTATGTTGAGGTGGGGGTCTGTCCCGTGCGACCGGCTGAATTTGTCATCTTCCGGGTGAGCCAATGGGCACCGGGAGGCTGATCCTGATCTCCCCTGGGTGATTGCCATGGTTTAAGTTGATTTCTCCTCTATTCCTCCCAAGGTTAGGGAGGAAGGGGGATCAACTCAGTCCGATGAGCCGTTGCGATCGCCCTTTATTTCCTCGGCAACCTACCCAATTTTCGGTAACTTTGCCACGCGCTTAACGATTTGTGCTTGTTGAATCTTGCTGTAGTCAGTGTTTAGAAGGAGGCTGTGATGCCAGAGTTGAATCCAATTCCTACTAGTCGATACTATCTGGAATTTAATGGTTTAGAAGAAAAAATGATTGCCAGTGTGGGAGAGTTTTCCTTTGAAGGCAAAACCACCGGTCATGAAAAGCCGTTAGCCTCCACCAAAGGGGGGAAAACCCTCTGGCAGAGTACTTCCGCCGGTTTTACCGATAACCCCGATTTTTCGGTGGAAACCTATCTCGCTGAAGGCGATATGGATTGGTATAACTGGATGAAAGCCACCATGCCTAAGAGTGAAGGGGGTGAAGGCAAGTGGAAGGAAAGCCGCAAAGATGGCACACTGACTGTCTATAACAGTATGGACGAAGTGGTGATGCAGTGGAAAATTACCAACGCCTGGATTAAAAGCTATAGTATTTCTGATCTTACAGCCGATGGCAGTGAATTTGTCAAGGAAACCTTTGAGATTGTTTGTGAGGATGTGCAAAGAACTTCATAGGATGATTGAGAGGGCGATCGCCTCAGTCAAGGTTTCAAGAAAATCTTGAATGGGCAAATTTTCAAATTGACATACTGTACTGGGAGTCAGAATCATGGCAAAAGACGAACTATTGGCAAATTCAAAGTTCTACATCTCCATTGAAGGGTATGAAGACTTAATTGTTAAAAGTGTGAGTGGAATTAGTATCACCCTAGAAGTAGCGGGTTCCGATAGCTCCTATGGTGTCACAAAAGACGGTAAAAGTTTTGTGCAAGCCACTGTCACCGGGGTTAGTAACTCGAACGTCACAGTCTCCTTTGTGGGCACTGCTGATGATAAACGTTTGTTTACCTGGTGGGATGAATCCCACTCACGGGAAATTAGTGGCGGGGGATCTGCCAAAAAAGGGGAACGCAAAGCAGCCACCGTTACCCTCTATAACCAAGGGGGTGAAGCCGCAGCAGAGTGGCAAATGAAGGGCGTGTTTCCAGTCAAGTATTCTGGCACTCAGTTTAGTCCAGATAGCAATGAACTTTATGTGGAAACCATTGAATTTGCCTATGAAAACTTGCACCGGATTAAGTAAGTAAAACTGTAACCAATCGAAAAAATTGCAACAAGGGAATATTTGCCCTTGTTGTCTTATTTTAATCTTTAAAATCTGGAGGGATTAAAACAATGGCAAGGAAAACCGTTAAACTGGGTAAATTACCGGAAATCCTGACAACGAGTAAGTTTTATATTGAATTGTCCCTCTACGGGCAGCAGGAGATTGACGCTTTTTTCAAAGAATGCCAGGGGTTGAAGCGATCGCTCGAAGTGATCGAAATTGCCGAAGTCACCCCCCAAAAATGGGGTAAAAAAGGAGTTGCCACCTATGGCCGCGTCCGCCGCACCGTCCTCCCCGGCAATGCCAAGAGTGATACGATTACCCTTAAGCGCGGCCTCACTAACTCCAATACCCTCTGGCAATGGTTTATTGCCGTTGAAAACGGCAACTGGAATGATCAATTCCGGGATGGCGATATCACCATTTATGATCAAGCCCACATTGAGCAAGCCCGGTTCCGATTTCGTGGAGCCTGGCCCAGTAGCTACACCATTGGCGACCTCAGTGCCGACGGGAATGAATTAAATATTGAAGAATTAGAACTCACCGTGGCTCAGTTTTATCGTATTGCTTCTTAAGGTTGCTGCTTAAAAAATGATTGAAACCGAGTTTGAATTTACCCTTCCCAAAGGCTACCTAGACCCCGATGGCAATCTCCACCGTACCGGCGTAATGCGTTTAGCCCGGGCCATGGATGAAATTGTGCCGATGCGGGATCCGCGAGTGAAGGGGAACCCCGCCTATGCAACGGTGATTATTCTCTCCCGGGTGATTATTCGTTTAGGCGCATTGGATGAAATTACGCCGATGGTGATTGAAGAACTGTTTGCCGCTGATTTAAACTACCTCCAAACTTTTTACCGGCAAATTAATGAATTGGAAGAGGAGGATTAGGCATCATGTTGTTGCGTGAATCCGCTTTTAAGCTTCCGAAAGGATGGTTAACCCCAGAGGGCGAACTACTCCAAACCGGAACGATTCGCCCCACCACCGGTTTAGATGAATTAATCGCCCAAAGTGATCCCCGTGTAGTTGCCGATCCCCTCTATTTGCCCTTTGTATTACTCTCTCAAGTGATTACCGGCTTAGGCCATTGGACAATAGTCACGCCTACGGATTTAGAAAGTTTATTTCTCCGGGATATGCTCTATTTGCAATGGGTTTATCACCTGATTAATCAAGAGGATGGAGTGCGAGCCAACATGGGGGAATTATCGGCTACCCCTTGGAGCAGCTTTACCAAGAGGTAGCCTATATTGCCCTCCATTTTCATTGGTCGCGGGATGATATTCTCGCCCTCGGTCATCAAGAACGGCGGCGCTGGGTGGCAGAAATTAGCAGTCAGTTGGAATAGTCACCCAAAATTAATGGGTCTGAAGCCCCGCCCTTTTAGGGCGGCTTTTCTCGTCCAATTTATTGATCCAGTTTTTCCTGTCTATGGTATGATGGCATCATTAAAACTTAATGTTTTGGCGGCTGGGCAAGCCGACCTGAATGGACAGGCGTTAAGCAGTGTTAGACCCCGATCAGGGGCAGTTGCTTGTCTGTCTACCCATCAGGAGTCTACTTAATGTAGGCAGACTGGGGATCCCCGTGCCTTTAGGTCGGGGAGGATGTCAACTTGGGCAATTCATTGCCGGGCGAGCAACAGATTTTAGAGATGTCCCCTATAATAAGCGAGTCGTCTTCGTTCCCCCTGCTTCTGGATTTTCTCAATGGTAGATTCCCCCCGCAATGACTCCCGTCAACCCAAGCCACTCCTCCCCCAGGCTGCCCGTGCTTGGCTTCCGGCATTGCTGTGGGGTGGGGTATGGCTGGTTTCTGTGTCTGCCACTGTATTGGCAACCTTGAGCTTGCTCAGTCCAGGAAAACCGGAGGCTGTGTTACCCGAACCCATTGGTTTAGAGGGTGAATTACCCCTTCGTTCCGAAGATCGGATGATTGGCGAAGATGATGTGGCTTTAGAGGTTATTCCTGAGCCTGAAGCGGTGCGCGATGGGCAAAGCCCGGTCGGAGACCATCGCACACCTATCGCCCCCATCGCCACCCCTATCCCCTCCGCACAACAGCACCAGACCCCATTCCCGTTAGGTTTGTTGGTGTTATTAACCCTGGGTTGTGGCTCCCTTTCCTTTGTGATTACTTGGATCATCCGCTCTGCTCCGGCGGCTTTACCGGCTCAACCCCCCCGACCCTTCACACCCCCCAAACGGCTGATTCTCCCCCCCACGCAAAGGCCTCCGGTTCAACCCATGGGCCAGTCAGAACGGGCCATGGCTGCTTCCCGGCCAAGGGTGGCTGCGTCCCCTGCTCCCCGTGTTGCCCAAAAACAATCTTTCTCCCCTCCGGTGCATCAAGGCTTGCCACCAACAGGACAGCCCCGGGTCACAATTTTGGCACCGGAGGAACTCACTCCCCTGGATGAAATGCCCCTTCCCCCTGATGACAGCCTTAATTTAGCGGATCAATTGGACATTCGCCGTCGTTATAGTTTGTCTGCTCTGATTCGTGATTCGGAGTATTGATTTACGATGTGGCAATCCCTCTGGCATTGGCTGAAACGATGGTGGCAACGGTTATGGGGCAAATCGCCTCAATCGCCTCAACGGGTGGAGAGCATCACGCTGCCTGAAGTGGTGGCGACTCCGCAACCTCTGACAGCAACGGATTATGAGTTTATGTTTAATCAACTGTTGGAGGGTGTGGCCCATGGTTGGCAAACCCAACGGGTGGAAAAGTTTTTTAAACAGGTGGGCGATCGCGCCACTGTCACCGATTGGGTGAATTGGATCAGCACCTTTAGCCAAACTGTCCTCAATTCCCCTCAGCCCAATGTGGAATTGGCGCGACGTTTAGAACTGCTGGCCATTCAAACTCAACATATTCCCCATGTTTCCGAAGTTGGGGCCATTTCCTATGCCCTATCGACACAAATCATGCTGCGACAAACCGGGGGCGTAATCTGGGAATACGACGGCCCAGATCGTTAAGGAGCAATCTATTGAGTCATCGCCAAAGCATCGGGATGATAAGATTGAATCCCCTTCATATATTGCACCCGCTCAAACGCACTTTCATTAGGACAATTAATCTGACTCATACTCCCCTGCATTTGGCGCACCGATTCATATTCATGCTCCTCCATCCAATGGCGCATTTCCGTTTCCAATGTACTCAGGTAGGGGATGCCATGGCGCAACAGCACCGAGCAAACCTGCGTAATCTTCGCCCCCGCCATCAGCAACTTAATCGCATCCCGACCGTGGCCAACCCCACTTGTTGCTGCTAAATCCGCATTAATCCGCCCAAACAACAGCGCAATCCACCGCATCGGCAACCGCATCGCCTGGGGCGTACTCAGCAGAATATTGGGGCGCACCACCAATTCATCAATATCAATATCCGGCTGATAAAAACGGTTAAACAGCACCAAACCATCAACCCCCGTCTGATCCAACTGTTTGGCCATATAGGCCATGTTCGTGAAAAAGGGACTGAGCTTGATGGCCACGGGGATGGTGACAGCGGATTTCACTGCTTGGGCGATCGCCACATATTCCGCCTCCACCTCAGCCCCCGACTGTTCCGGGTTCGTAGGGATATTATAGATATTTAACTCAATGGCATCAGCCCCCGCCTCCTGCATCTGTTGGGCGAACTCCGTCCAGCCCCCCACCGTCGAACCATTGAGGGAAGCAATAATCGGAATCGCCGTCATCGCCTTCGCCTGTTGAATATGCTCTAAATAGGTTTGCGCCCCCAAATGGAACGTGTCCGGTTCAGGGAAATAGCTCAAAGCCTCCGCAAAACTATCCGTCCCATAGCTGAGGTGATGGTGCAATTCATGCTCTTCTTGCTCCAATTGCTCTTCAAAGATGCTATGGAGAACGATCGCCCCCGCCCCCGCATCTTCCAACCGTTTAATATTATCGAGACTCTCACTCAAAGGAGCCGCCGCCGAGGGGACTAACGGAGATTTCAGATTAAGACCGAGATAGGTAGTAGTTAAATCCATGATCAAGTTGGGTAGGGGAAAGGGGATGTAGGGGCGAAAAATGTTTCGCCCTGGGGATGTAGGGAAGATCTGTAGAAGATCTGTAGATCTGTAGGGTGGGCAATGCCCACCTAACGCTAGGTAGGCAATGCCCACCCTACTAGGCTTGGGAGAGGGGTTTGGGGTGAGGGTAGGAAAGATGCGGGCCATTAGCCCGCATCACAACTCACAACGGCAACGGACTATCTGATTCACTGGCCGCTGGGTTCGCCAATTGCCGCGCCGCGAGATATTGATACATCTGCCAACGGGTATCCACATCCTCCTGAGCCTCTGCCCAAAGGACTTTGGCTTCCGCCGGTTTGGTTTTTGTCAACATCTTGAAGCGGTTTTCGGCGTTGAACGTTTCGCTCACCAGCTTTTTCGGAGCGCGACAATCCAACTGCAAGGGGTTTTGCCCCTGGGCCACCAAATCCGGGTTATAGCGGTAGAGCAACCACCGCCCACTTTCAACGATCGCCTTTTGATGACTCATCGCCGTTTGCATATTAATGCCGTGGGCGATGCAGTGGGAATAGGCAATGATCAGCGACGGCCCATCGTAGGCTTCCGCCTCCAGGAAGGCCCGCAGCGTATGCTCATCCCGCGCCCCCATAGCCACGGAAGCCACATAGATATTGCCGTAGGTCATGGCAATTAAGCCCAGATCCTTTTTAGCCGCCGGTTTGCCGCCAGCGGCAAACTTGGCCACCGCCCCCCGTGGGGTTGCCTTCGAGGATTGGCCGCCGGTATTGGAATAAACCTCCGTATCCATCACCAAGACATTGACATTGCGGCCACTGGCCAGGACATGATCCAAACCGCCGTAACCAATGTCATAGGCCCAGCCATCCCCGCCGATGATCCACACGGATTTTTTCACCAAATAATCCGCCAAACTGAGGAGTTGTTGCGCCGCTGGCTCTGACATCTGGCTAAGATGCTGTTTCAACGTCGCCACCCGTTCCCGTTGTTCCCAAATTTCTGCCTCGTCTACCTGTTGGGTATTGAGCAGGCCACTGGCGAGATCGTCGCCAATTTGGGGAGCCAATTGGGCCACCAATTCAGCGGCAAATTGGGCGTGTTTATCCAAGGAAACCCGGAACCCCATACCAAACTCCGCATTATCTTCAAAGAGGGAGTTCGACCAAGTGGGGCCGCGGCCATGGGCATCGGTGGCCCAGGGCGTGGTGGGGAGGTTGCCCCCATAGATGGAGGAGCAACCGGTGGCATTGGCGATCACCATGCGATCGCCAAACAATTGCGACACCAGTTTGAGATAGGGGGTTTCCCCACAACCGGCACAGGCTCCGGAAAACTCAAACAGCGGTTCTTGTAATTGCTGTTGGCGGATTTGATTCAGTTTCAAACCCTGGCGATCGGGGTTGGGGAGATTGAGGAAGAAATCCCAGTTTTCCCGCTCCGGCTCCCGCAGGGGAGGTTGTGGAGCCATGTTCAACGCCTTGAGGGAGGGTTGAGATTTATTTTTCGCGGGACAAACATCCACACAAATGCCGCAGCCGGTGCAGTCTTCCGGGGCAACTTGGATCGTGAATTTCTGACCTCGGAAATCGTGATCCCGGCTCTCAGTGGCTTTAAACGTGGCCGGGGCATGGGCCAACTGATCCGGGCTGTAAACTTTGCCGCGAATCGTGGCATGGGGACAAACGATCATACATTTGCCACATTGCACGCAAACATCGGGATCCCAAGTGGGGATGAATTGGGCGACGTTACGTTTTTCCCATTTGGAGGTAGCCGTGGGATAAGTACCATCGCAGGGCAAAGCACTGACGGGGAGGTCATCCCCCGCTTTAATCAGGATTGCGCCTTCCACATCCCGCACAAATGCCGGCGCACCAGGGGCCATGGCGGGTAAACGGCGCAGGGGGGAATCGGCAATGCCGAGGGGAACCTCAAAGAGATTATCTAACGTATCATCCACGGCTTTCAGGTTCATGGCCACGATCGCCGTCCCTTTCTTGCCGTAGGTTTTTTCAATGGCGTACTTAATTTGGGCGATCGCCTCGTCCTTGGGCAACACCCCCGACAGAGCAAAGAAACAGGTTTGCATCACCGTATTGATCCGCCCCCCCATGCCACTATCGCGGGCTACCTTGTAGGCGTTAATCGCGTAGAACTTCAAGCCCTTACGGACAATCTGCTCCTGGGTTTCCATCGGCAGTTCACGCCACACATCTCCTGGTTCGCTCGTGGTATTGAGGAGGAATGTCGCTCCCGGTGCAGCATCCTTGAGAATATCGAGTTTTTCCAGGAAAATCGGCTGGTGGCAGGCAATGAAGTTGGCCTGATTGATTAAATAGGTGCTGCGGATCGGGTTAGGGCCAAACCGGAGATGAGAGACTGTCACCGCCCCGGATTTTTTCGAGTCATAGACAAAATAGCCTTGGGCGTAGTTCTCCGTAGCGGAACCGATGATTTTAATCGAGTTCTTATTCGCTCCCACCGTGCCATCAGACCCCAAGCCGTAGAACATCGCCCGCACGACGCTATCCGGCTCGGTGGAGAAGTTGGCATCATATTCTAGAGAAGTATGGGTGACATCATCGTTAATCCCGACGGTGAAATGATTTTTCGGTTTCGCCGCTGAGAGGTTGTCAAAAACGCTCTTCACCATCGCGGGGTTAAATTCCTTGGAGGAGAGGCCATAACGACCGCTGACCACTTTCGGGAAAGTCCCCTCCCAAGCCTCCACCAAAGCATTCAGCACATCTTGATACAGAGGTTCTCCCGCACAACCGGGTTCTTTGGTGCGATCCAGAACGGCGATCGCTGCCACCGTCTCCGGCAAAGCCGCCGCAAATTTCGCCACATCCCAAGGGCGATAAAGGCGCACTTTCAGCACCCCTACTTTTTCCCCCTGAGTCATGAGGTAATCAACGGTTTCATGCACCGCCTCACACCCGGAACCCATGAGCACAATCACCCGCGTTGCATCCGGTGCGCCGTGGTATTCAAAAATTTGATAGGTGCGTCCAGTGAGGGATCCCAGCTTATCCATGGCGGCCTGCACCTGGTCAGGGCAAGCGGCATAGAACGGATTGACGCTTTCCCGTGCTTGGAAATAGACATCGGCATTTTGGGCTGTGCCCCGCAGCACGGGGCGATCGGGGGTCATGGCGCGATCGCGGTGGGCTAACACCCAATCCATCGAAATCATCGCCCCCAACTGCTCATCACTCAAGCTTTCAATCTTTTGAATCTCATGGGAAGTGCGGAAGCCATCAAAGAAATGCAGGAAAGGAATCCGAGTTTCTAGGCTGACAGCATGGGCCACGAGGGCGAGATCCTGGGCCTCCTGGACGGAAGCAGAGCAGAGCAGACCAAACCCTGTGGCCCGGGCCGCCATCACATCACTGTGATCGCCAAAGATAGATAATCCTTGGGCGGCGAGCGATCGCGCCGCCACATGGATCACACAGGGGCTAAGTTCCCCGGCAATTTTGTAAAGGTTGGGGATCATCAACAGCAACCCCTGAGAAGCCGTGAAGGTCGTTGTTAACGAGCCGGTTTGGAGTGCGCCGTGAACGGTTCCGGCTGCGCCGCCTTCTGCCTGCATTTCTACGACAGCGGGGATTGTGCCCCAGAGGTTCGGCTGTCCTTCACTCATCCAAGCATCGGCCCATTCTCCCATCGGGGAGGCGGGGGTAATGGGGTAGATGGCAATAACTTCATTGAGTTTGTAGGCAACCCGGGCAACGGCTTCGTTGCCGTCGAGGGTGATGTAGGTTTTGGTCGTCATGGTAAGACCTGCTGAATGAATGATCGATGCCAAGTGAGGGGGCCGAAAGGTTAGGTTTAATCTTTGGCGCTCCTCCATGGCAATCAAAATAAAACGGGTGGATAGGGTGAAGAATTAAACAACAATAATGTTGTTTTCTAATGTTGAAGGGTTAAGAATGTAATCGATGAAGCCTGGTGCAATGAGGACTATCACAATAGGGTGAACATAGGTTTATGATGACACTAGATGGGATGTAGGCGCAGAAATACTTATCGTTTTTTAATCTTTGGTTTTGGCTTCATTAATTGTAATTATTGATTACAATTGCTTACATTTTGGGTGGGAAGGGGGGAACAGGGAACGGGGAATAGGGAACATTGGTGCAAAGCTTGTTATAACGGAGCCAAAGTGTGAGGGTAATGGCGTGATGACGAGTACAGTGCGGATCAGTACCTGGCGGGTGTTGGGGGTGGCGGGGGTGCAGGCGGCGATTACGTTGGGTTGGGTGTTGTATGCCCTCTATTTGCCGCAGTTATTGGAGAGTTTAGGCTTGGCGGCGGAATGGGCGGCCACCTTACTGCTGATTGAACATGGTTTAGAGATGGTGATTGAGCCGGTGGTGGGGCGGATGAGCGATCGCGCCCAACGCAATTTAGGAACCCGCTACCCCTGGATTGTGGCGGGAGCGTTGGCGGCGGCGACTTGTTTCATCGGTTTTCCCTTGGTGGTGTTGTGGGGGGGGGTTGCGCCGTGGTTGTTGATTGTGGTGGCGTTGGCCTGGGCTTCAGCCATGGCGGTGTTTCGTAGCCCGGTGATGTCTTTATTGGCCACCGCTGCCCCGCCGCTACAATTGCCCCTGGCCGCCGCTGCGTTAACCTTGGCCCAGCAGGTGATTGGGGCGTTGCGGTTTACCGCCTTTGGGTTGATTTTAAGTTTGGGGCCGGGGTTTGCGTTTACGTTGGGGTCGGTGGTGTTGTTGGGAGCGATCGCCTTTCTCCGTTGGGCCATTCCCCCCCAACCCGATGCCCCCGTTGAAGAGCTTGAGGGGGTTTCCCCCCCATCCCTTCAACTCCGAGAGATCCTCCTAATTATCGGCGTGGCTCTCTCCCTGGCCTGTAGTGTGCGGTTTAGTTTTGGCACGTTGGGCCCAGCTTTGGGGGCAGTTTTCACCCCTGACCAAAAAAACCTCGGCATGACCGCCTTTGGTTTCACCATCGCCCTCGCTGCCCTGCCGGTGGGGTATCTGGCCACCTGTTGGGGCAATGGGGTGACGATGATGCGGGGGGCGATCGCCGTCGCCTTGGGTTTATTAACCCTAGCTTTCTTCCCGCAAGGGGTCGTAGTGGTGATCACCTTAGCTATTGTCGGCATTGCCCTCAGTGGCGTACTCAATGGGGCGATTCCCTTTGTGCTAAATCTCGTACCGGGGGAAGATAAAGGGTTTGGCTTGGGAATTTATTTCGGGGCCTTGGGGGGCGGGTTTAATTTTTTCAATCTGTTCACCCAATCCTTGGGTACAACGGCAATGGTGCAGGGGATAGCGGGAGCGATCGCCCTTTCCCTCCTGGCGGTCTGTGTGGGGAGCAGCCCAGGCAAGGCGATGCAAACCGATGTAGGCTAGATCCCTATGGCTGTTGCTTGAGAACTTATGGATTTATTGCGATCGCTCCCCATTGGCCTCTACCTAGAGGAGCCTGTCACCTGGCTACACCGCCTCGATCCCCGCGTTAAATTAGCCTGGCTGATGACGTTCCTGATTGCGCCGGTTTTAGCCAACAACAGCTATCGCCTCGGCCTGGTGATCTTGCTGATCCTCCTCACCCTCACCGCTGGCATTCCTTGGCGGGCCTGGAAACAACAAATGGGTTGGCTCTTGATCCTCGGGAGTTTAGCCTTTGTGATTACCTGCATCTTTGACGATGGCCTCGCCCTGATCAGTCAGCCCCGCCTCCCTGCCCTGGAAATCCCGGATATTGAACCCACGGGCCTGCAATTTGGCGACTACAGCGAGATTCAACCCACCCCCTACCGCTACGTCCTGCTCACCTTGGGGCGGATCACCGTCACCCGCCACTCCTTCGATCTCGCCGCCCGCTTTGCAACACTCCTCTTCACGCTGATCTATAGCAGCAGCCTTTATCTGTTAGTCACTGCCCCAGAGGAAATTACCGTCGGATTGGAAGCAATCTTTAAACCCTTAAACCGTTTCAAAATCCCTGTTACGGAAATTATTCTCACCCTCACCCTCGCCCTCCGGTTTATTCCTTTAGTTTTGGAAGAAGTGCAAAACCTGTCGCGATCGGTGCGGACAAGGGCAATTAATTGGAAAAAAATTGGTTTAAAACAAACCGCCCAAATTTGGCTCGTCGTGGCGGAGCGATTGGTGGAAAATCTGCTGCTACGGGCGGAACAAATCGCCCTGGCGATGAATGTGCGGGGTTTCACCACCCCCAACACCCATAAGGTGCAATGGCATCAATTGCAATTGCGCGGTGGGGATGGGGTGGCGATCGCCCTCCTCCTGCTCCTCTGGTGGGGCCGGCTCACCTTAGGCTGGTTAGCTTGACACTCCCCGCGAAGACAGCGACGGGGATTCTTGGTTCATCGACCGGACTTAACCGAGCAGGATTGCTCCAACCCAGCCAGAGGTCTAATCTCCCCAAGCGTATGACTTCCCGTGTGCCCCACGGTAGTTAGTCCCAGGCGCAGGATACAAACCCGCTTCACTATCGACTCAGCACGATGCCGCTCGCAGACTAACCCTTTCACATTCAAGTCTTCCTCGGCGACCAAATCGTTAGATTGGATGACGCAGTCGGCAATCCGCCCACTCATTACGCTGCCTGCTTACCCTTAAATGCTTCCAGGCCTGTCGGTTTTTAGCCTTGTGATCGTTCCTGGACGTTTGAAATCCAATCTAATCAGCCTAACACGACTGGCCCAAGGAGGGCGACTAAAGTCGCTCCTGTCGTCTTTCATCCCCGCAATAAATTGACGGGGCTTTCAGACTCCCGCACTATTTTCGTAAAATTCCCCCCATTTCCCCAAAATTCCAGGGGCGAAAAATTTTTCGCCCCTACGATAAGGGGGATCATCATGGTCAACATTCCCACTGCTTGAATAGCTTCTTGCCATGGGAATCGCTGAAGTTTCAGAACTTGTGGGCGTGCAATACCTCCATCACATCGCAAAGATAGGCAATGCCAGAATAATTATCAAAAAATTGGGCTGCCACCTCGTCAGAAATTTTCACCGCCATCTCTCGATTCGGGGTAAGGATCTCGAACTTGACATTCGAGTTAGTGTCGGAAACGCTGGGCTGTCCTGACGATCGCACATTACGACTGCCTTTACCACCAGCATCTACCACCGTGTAACCGGTAGCCCCGGCTGCATCGATGATCTTACCGATCTGTTTCAGCAGTACTTTTTCCGTGACGATGACAAGCTTACTGGCGCGTTGGGTCATTTGCGTTACCTCTTAATGCATTTTGTTTTGATTATTCAAGACAAGACTTCATGGTTTTACCTTGAACCCCATCTTAAAGTAGATGCCCTTCAGTTTATGCCAAAATTTGACAAATTTACTACCCTCGATTAACTCAGATTAGCGGAAGCATTTTATAAAAAATACTTATCCTTTGATGGCAATGACCCATCTTAAGCACCGCAGTAAAACCACTCTAGTCGGGGATTTCCCTGCATAGTCAAGCATTTTTACCAAGACGAGTATTGTCATCCTGATGGTAGTAATCACCTTTACTAATTCATTGAAAATGCCCAGGGAATACAATTTATCTTGACCCCAGAATCCACCGATTTTCTGAAATAAAAGCAAAACTTATGATTTAAATTTAACATTTCCATGGAGGGCGATCGCCTATTGTTCAGGATTTAAGGATAGACTGAATCCCATAGAAATTCGGGACTGAACAAATCTTGCCCTAGGGAATGTGCTGGGACATACCCACATATTTCCACCCCATGGAGTCGCCATTTTCGCGCTACTTACAGGTTTTTAGATCAAACCAGTGGGAAATTGTTGCGCTCCGACCTTTTTAAAGCTCACTGATCACAATCATCACTCCTCATCATGAGGGCACATCGAAAAAAAGAAAAAAAGTAGCCCCCAGGGAAAAATGTGAGAGGCTAGAGGAGGAAGACTCAGGGAGAAAAGCTCATGGCAAAGGGATTTGGTCGAGTCAAGCGCCGCCGAAAAAACC
>Ga0316611_1000175_pt1 | contig 25317 bp, 25 predicted proteins | sample MIS2016202_MG_FD_207675 | JGI IMG/M metagenome (GOLD analysis project Ga0316611, IMG submission 207675) | Microbial mat bacterial communities from Middle Island sinkhole, Lake Huron, Michigan, United States - MIS.2016.202 | ecosystem: Environmental > Aquatic > Freshwater > Lake > Sediment... | reverse complement strand
CTTTGAGTTGGCGCTTTTGTTCTGGGGTCATCTGAATGAGGGAGTAGCTATGGGAGGTAGCTTAACCGCTGATGCCCAAAACTAGGTAAGTACATATCGACTATTCGCCAAATTGAGATGCACCCGGAGTCTCAATATTAAACAAAATTGACCCATCGAATAAGTTATCACTCACTGACAACCCTCTCTACGCACATGAAATATACTCCACCTCAGCTAAAATTTCATCCTTTAGATAAGGACTCAAAGACTCCGGCGTTAACACATCCACCTTCCGCCCCAATAACTCCTCCAGAAAAAAACACAAATCCATAAAATTACTAAACGTCTTCATCCCTGGCCGAAACACCACCAACAGATCTACATCACTCCTCTCCGTCATCTCCCCCCGACCAAAAGAACCAAACAACCCACAATGACCCACCCCAAAATCCTCCAGCACCTGACGATGTTCCTGGATTAACCGAATCACCTCCTGCTTATTCACCACCATCATCATTGATCCTCATTCTCATGATTAACCCTCTAACCCAATAACCCCTCCAACCGATCCAAATCCCCCAAAATCTCCCCCTCCAAATCCCGCAACTTCCCTAAAATTGCCCTCGGAGACTCATAAACCACCTCCTCATACATCACCTCCTTATAACGATTGATCGACAAATCATAACCATTGGCCGCAATCTCATCACGAGATACAAAAAAAGCGCGATCGCTCCGATCCCGATCCTGCCCCACATCCCGACCTTGCCAACGCCGCAACAAATCCGGAATATCATTCTCCTCAATGGGCTGCCGCTTATCATCCAACGACCAGCCATCCGCCTGCATATCATAAAACCAAACAAAATCCGTCCCCGCTGACTTCACCCCCACCTTCGTAAACATTAAAATCGCCGTCGAAACCCCCGCATAGGGCTTAAACACCCCCGACGGCATCGACACCACCCCATCTAACTTATGCTCCTCCACCAACGCCTTGCGAATCCCCTTGTGAGCCGTCGAAGAACCAAACAACACCCCATCCGGCACAATCACCGCACCCCGGCCCCCCCGCTTCAATAACCGCAAAAACAACGCCATAAACAACAATTCCGTTTTCGTCGTCTTGATGATCTTTTGCAGATCCTTGGCGATCGTCGCCTTTTCCACCGACCCCTTAAACGGCGGATTCGCCAAAATCAACGTAAACGCCTCCTCCACCCCGCCATGATCCTCCGATAACGAATCCCGCGCCTCAATCATCGGATTCTTAATGCCATGGAGCATCATATTCATGCTGCCAATCCGCAACATCGCGGATTGCTGATGCCGTTGTTCCAAAATGTTGTCCACAACTTATCAACTTTAGATTTTAATTCGCCGGTGATCATGACTGAGGAAACTCCAGAGGAAAGGTGAACGGGGCGATCGCCCTTAACGGGTGGATCGCCCCTGTCTATTATGCCCACCAGGGGCGAACCAAGGGAAACCTTGCCCCACAATCCCCAAACTTGCCCCTACTTCAGCAACGGCAACACCCAAGCCAGCACCATACTCACCAAAATCATGATTTCCAACGCTAACATTGTCGTCATCGGCTGAAACCATCGCAGCCAATCCCCCCGTTGCACCCCCGCCCACTGTTGGGAAAGATGGGCCGGCCAATGCCGGGGGCTATCTTGATCCCGACATTGAGGGGTGAACATGGAGAGCAAGAGGGGTGTGCCGCCCACCTTGGCATTGAGCAAGAGATGAAGGGCGATCGCCCCCACCATCACCAGCCAGGAAATCAAATGAGCATAGTACCAACCCGCGTTTAAGATGCCACGGGGCAACCAAGTTTCATCCATCATTTTGCCGCTGAACAGGGCAAAGGCTAAGGCTAAGATCGCCAAGGTATTGCCGCCCCGGTTGAGCGTGTACCACCAGATCGGTTTATTCCCTTGGGTGAGTTTACGGAAGGAATCCGGTTGCCAAAGCCGTCTTTGCCCCCGATGGAAGGCATAGATCACAAAGGCGGGAAAGATCAGCAATGTCCACAGCCCAAACGTGCCATGGAGGCTCTCAATGGGGCGATAGTTGGGCAGGGGAATTTTCCCCCAACGACCATCGTAGGTGTCGTAAGTCCAATAGGCGGTAAACAGGGCTGCAAACAGGGCGAGGGCTGTACCACTATGCAAGAGCCGCAGCAGTAGGGGTTGATAGGGACGAGTGGGGGCAAGCTTGGGAGACATTTTTAAGCTTTTTTAAGCTTTGGGGCGGGTAAATTGCAATTGTAGCGCAAGGAGAATTAGGCCGAGGGCGGCAATGCCCAACACCGCCGTTGCCAATGTGGAAACCCCCATTACCAACGTGCGCACCGCAACGGCAATATTCGCCGCCGTCGCGTTCACTGTGGGCAGCGGTTTACTCGCAAAGGCAATGATGATTTTTTGGGTGAGGAAATAGAGGGCAGTGGCGAGGGAGCCGGCGATCGCCGCTCCCGTTAAACAGCGCAGCGGAGTCGTCGGGGTTGATTCTGTCATGGTTTTGAGGGGGATGATTACGAGGTTGAGGATGGCAGCGTCTCATCTTAAGCCGTCTTCATTTTTGCCCATCCCGGCAGGAATTTCTACCGCTATACCCCTGATCCCCCATCCCTTCCCGCTCCAACGGAAAACTCAAAGCTCAAAATCTTCATGGAAAGCTTGCCGGGTTAAGGGTTGCCGAATCATTAACCCTTCCCCCCCCAAGACTTCTAAAGGTTCCGATTCCACCGCTAACCAGACGGGTAGATTGGGATCGAGGCTGGTGGCGGTGTAGAGGATTTGAGCAACTCTGCCGGTCATGGAGGTAGTGCCGCCGCCCGTGGTGAAGTCGGCGGAAAGGTTAACGTGAACGCCGTCGGCTTTGACTTCAATGCCCCGTAACCTTGCCTCTGGGGGGATGGTGGTGCTATGGGCGGCATCTTGGGGGCCATCAAGGAGGGTTTCGAGGGCGGCGGTGAGTAGGATCTCAGGATTGTTGGCCTCGGAGCCGGTGGGGTTGAGGGGTTGGGGAATCAGTTCGAGGCGATCGCTCTCTGTATCGAGCCAATACACTTCTGCTGCTGGGGTTTGAACCGAGGCATCCGGTTCTTGGGGGGGGGCTTGGGGGGCGATGGGGGTGGCGGGGGCTTCTGTCCCCACCCCAGGCTCACCATCTTCACTGGGGAGCGGCGTGGCGGTGGTGTCGGGGGTGGGGCTGGGTTGGGGTTGGGGTTCAGGGGTGGAGGGGGTGCAACTGTTGAGGGCGATCGCACTCACGAACAGCCCACAACTCAGCCAAAGGGAAAGGGGGCGACGGTAAAACATGGGGGGATTCTCCTGAAAGCTTAGGGGGTGAGGCGGACAAAACCGACAATGGCTAATTGTTCAGACTCTACGTTCAATTGTAAGATCCGCACCAAAAGCCCTTGGCGCTCCAAACTGGTTAAATCAAAGGGACGTTGGAGGTTTTCAAGGGCGATCGCCTCCACAAAGGGCGGTAAGCGGTTGCCATTGAGGGTCAGTGCTGGCTCAACGAGGGCGATTTGATGGCCCTCCTCCACCGCTAAAGCCCCCGCCAAGGCCACCACAATCGTCTCCTGGGAAGATTTCACCGTAGCGGTAATTTCCACCCGCCCCGTTGCCGTGAAATTGACCGCCAGATCCGCCAGTTCGTACTGTTCCCCCGGACTCAACCGCGCTCCCACCCGTGCCACCACTGCCTGCAACCGTTCCTGAAATTCCGGTGCGGCCAGGGTGGCGTTTAAATCATCTTCATGGATCACGAGGCGGGCGGCAGCATTGAGGGGTTCCCGCAAACTAGCGCGGGGATTGCCCCCCCGCCGCAGGGCGGCTAGATCCACAGAAACGGGATCGGTTTCTAGTTCTAGGGTGTGGAGGCGGAGATAGGAAGTCAGTTGGAGGCCATGGCTGGCGAGGCGGATGCGATCGACTTTGCCCTGGAGGACTTGATGGTTGGGGCGGTTATCAATGCGCACCGTGATCGACTCGCTACCGGGGAGGCGATTGTGAAGTTGACTCTCCATCACCTGATCGAGAATTAGCCCAGTGGGGCCAATGCCCGCCAATAAACCGGAGAGTAAAACAGTGAAAAATTCCATGGGCGATCGCCTTCCTTAATAACATTGCCGCCAATGCCCGATTAATCAGGCATCTGCGTCCCTAACACCGTCTGCACAAAATTCTCCAACTGCTCCGGAGGGCAACATTCAATCAAGCCCCGATAGGCATCGAACAGCCGCGCCGCCCCATCCCCCAACAGGGGGCTTAAGCCCCACACATCCTGCACCCAATCCTCTGGGTCAGTTTCGGCGAAAATGAGGCGATCGAGAATCTGAACAGCTTCAGCTTTGGTCATAGCAGGGCAAAAAATCCACAATCTAACTTAACATCCCCTTTCCAGTTCAGGCAAAATCATAAATTCCCCTGTACCATCCGGCTCAAAGGGAAAAACTTGCACCACAGCATCCAGATTGAGCATACCGTAGAGGTGGGGGAAAGTTCCCTCATTGGGGATAGTATCGGTTTGCAGTGGGTGATAGGTGCGATCGCCATCAATTTGCAACAACACCAAACCCCGTTGACCGCTAAAAAAGCGGTTCGCCGTTAAAATTACCTGGTCTAAATAGGAACAATGGATAAACCCTTCCTGTTGTAGGGATTCATGATCATAATACCCCAGTTCTTGGGCCTGTTCCCAAGCATGGCGAGTGGTAATGTGAAACACCGTTTGCATCGAGCCAATCGCCTCAAAAAAAGATCATCCTGTTGACAGTGTAGTTCACACCCTGGCCCCCCATACCCCCAACTTATTATCAGGTCAATTCCATGGGTTTTCTGCCTCTAACCGCTGGCATGGTGGCGATCGCCTGCCTCACCCCCACCCTCACCCTCGCCCAAACCATCACCCCCGCCCCCGATGGCACCGGCACAGCGATCGAATACCAGGGCCAAACCTATCGCATCACTGGCGGCACGCAGGCCGGGGCGAATCTCTTCCACAGTTTCCAGCAATTTGGCCTCAACGCCGGGGAAATCGCCCAATTTCTCAGTCAGCCGGGGATTGAAAATATATTAGGGCGGGTCACCGGGGGCAATCCTTCGGTCATCCAAGGCATTTTGCAAGTCAGCGGCAGCAATGCCCATCTGTACCTGATGAATCCGGCGGGGATTATTTTCGGGCCGGGGTCAAGCTTAGATCTATCAGGCAATTTCACCGCCACGACAGGCGATCGCATCGGTTTTGCGGGGGGTTGGTTCAATGCCTTTGGCCCCAACGATTACCCAGCGTTAACCGGCAATCCTCAACAATTGAGTTTTCTGCAAAATGCCCCCGGCAGCATTATCAACGCCGGAGATCTCATCACCTCCGGCAATCTCTACATTTCCGCCGGAACGATCCTCAATACCGGCAAAATTGAAGGCAAACACGTCATCCTCACCGCTGTACCGGGTCAAAGTTTAGTGCAACTCGCCCAGCCGGGGATGATCCTACGTTTAGAAGTAGATCACAGTCAGGTTCAAGGGGGAATTACAGCCTTAGATTTGCCCCAATTATTAACCGGATCAGAGATTACGCCTCCCCAAGATATCAATCCAGGGGAAGTCATCATCACAAATATTGTCAAAGGAGAAACCGTAGATTTGATGGCAACAGCGCAGGTCATCCCGACAGATCCGACATTGATCCGCACCGGGGACGGGAGCAACCACAATCCAACGGTGGTGTTATTTCCAGAAAATCTTGACGATCCTTGGGCCGTAAATATGATTGATAGTCGAGTTGATCAAGCCCATGACCTGCTCTATGGCGGTAAAGCCGGGACAATTTCCCAGTTGATTTTGCCAGAAGAGGAGGGGGTAGGGGCAATGAATGCCACCCTAGGGCGGGTGACTGCGCCCATAGATGAATTGAATATTATTGCAGAGGGGAATCAAAGCTATCTCTGGTTGGGTCAAACTTGGCTAAATTCTGAAAATATTGGCAATTACCAAGCTGAAATTGAGCAATGGGGCGCAAACTTGGGGCCGAATGCGGCGCTGTTCATTTACAGTTGTTTTACGGCGTTGGGGGCAATTGGGGAAGGATTTATCAATACCTTAGCCGATTTAACCGGGGCAACGGTGGCGGCTTCGACGAATGCGACGGGGAGCGCAAACTATGGAGGCGATTGGAATTTAGAATATCAGACGGGAAATCTTGAAATTGTTAATCCTTTTACGGTGGAAACCTTGAGCCATTGGGATGGCAAGTTAGCGACGCTGACAGTGACAAGTTCCCTAGATGATGGCAGTGCTGGAACACTGCGGGAGCGGATTGCGGCGGCGTTGGCGGGGGATACCGTGATTTTTGATATGGCGCGGACGGTAACGTTGGGGGGAACTCAAATTGCTTGGGCAACGAACAACCTAACGATTGATGGTAATGGCTCAACGGTGAGCGGCAACAATGCCTCACGAGTGTTTAACACCACAGTAACTACTACAACATTTCAAAACATCACGATTACGGGGGGGAATGCTGGAGTGGGCAGTGGCGGCGGGATTAATAGCCAGGGATCGGTGACGCTAAACAATTCTACTGTTTCTGGTAATTTGACTACTTTGTGGGGCGGTGGGATTAATGGTGTCGCGGTGACATTAAACAATTCTACTGTTTCTGGGAATTCCTCAGATGGCAACGGCGGCGGAATTTACAGCGAGGGAGCAGTGACGCTGACCAATTCTACTGTTTTTGGTAATTCGGCTGGTGTCAACGGCGGCGGGATTTTCAGCGATGGGACAGTGACGCTGAACAACTCTACGGTTTCTGGTAATTCGGCTAACTTAGATGGGGGCGGGATTTACACCCTTGGAGTAGTGACGCTGACCAATTCTACTGTTTCTGGTAATTCGGCTAACTTAAATGGGGGCGGGATTTGGAGCAATGGAGAAGTGACGCTGACCAATTCTACTGTTTTTGGTAATTCGGCTACTTTTGCGGGGGGCGGAATTTTCAGCGATCGAGCAGTGACACTGACCAATTCTACTGTTTTTGGTAATTCGGCTAATTCTGGAGGCGGGATGCTCGTCACCTTTGAAGCAGTGACGCTGACTAATTCTACTATTTCTGGTAATTCAGCATCTTCCCGTGGTGGTGGGATTGAAAGCCTTGGAGCAGTAACGCTGAACAATTCAACGATCGCCTTTAACACCGCAGGAACCCTTGGCGGAGGACTGTCATTTAGTGGGAACAACCCCCACAGCATTAACAACACCATTAACAACACCATTATCGCCAACAACACCGCTCCAACCGGCCCCGATGTGGGCATTTGGTCAGATACACACACCTTCAACATCAGCCATAGCCTCATCCTCAACACCAGCGGCATGAGTGCTAACGGCAGCACCGGCATCCCCACCAACGGCGTAAATGGCAACATCGTTGGCCTTGACCCCAACCTTGGCCCCCTCCAAAATAATGGCGGCCCTACCCAAACCCATGCCCTCCTCCCCGGTAGCCCCGCCATCAACGCCGGTAATAATGCCCTTGCCCCAACCCCAATCGATCAACGAGGTCAGCCCCGAATTTCTGATCTGATCGTCGATATGGGAGCCTATGAACTGCAAGTGGTACCCCCAGTATTACCCCCGGAACCTCTCCCAGAAAACTCAGAACCCCTCCCAGAAAATCCCCCCATTCCTAACTTAACTTCAGAAGGAATCTGTTTCCCCAATTGTGAACCTGAAGAACCATCAGAAGCAGCCGTCGAATCTGTTGAACAGCTTCAAACTGATACATCTGAACAAAGCACTTTAGATATCGGTGTAGAAAACATTGAGACACAAATTACCCAGGAATACCAAGATTATTTAGGAGTAGATCCTGTTCCCGAAATGACATTGACTGAAGCCCAAGATATGCTTCAGCGGATTGCCAAACAAACCGGCCAAACCCCCGCGATCCTTTACATCACCTTTGTCCCTACGGGCTTAGAAACCAGCGAAGATTTCACAGAATCACTCCTTGCCAGTGCTACTCTCGACGACCCCTTCCCCCTCGCCCAACGGAGCCTCAGCCCCGCAGAAACCGACGAACTACAATTAGTCCTCGTCACCCCCACCGGCACACCCATTTTAAAACGCCTCCGGGTCAACCGTCGCCAAGCCACCGTAGCCATCTCCCAATTGGCCCGCGCCATCACGCGCACATCCGGGCGTAGTTACCTCCAACCCGCCCAAGAACTTTATAATTGGCTGATCGCCCCACTGCGATTAGAACTCACGGATTATCAAATTGATCACATTGGTATCATTGCCGATACCGGCCTGCGCTTCATTCCCTTTGCCGCCCTCCATGACGGCGCACAATTTTTAATTGAACAGTACAGCGTTGGCCTCATGCCCAGCCTCTCCCTCACCGAACACACCTATCAATCGATTCAAGGTTTGCCAGTCTTAGCCATGGGCGCTTCAGAATTTACCGCCCAAGCCCCCTTACCTGCTGTGCCCCTGGAATTGAGCATGATCACCGAGCAAATCGGTACCGGCGAAAAACTGATCAATGAAGATTTCACCCTGCAACAGTTACGAGCAGCGCGCGATCGCCTCCCCTACCCCATCATTCACCTCGGAACCCATGGGGAATTTAACCCCGGCAGTCCAGCGGATTCCTATATTGAACTGTGGGGCGATCGCCTCACCCTTGACCGCATCCAGGAACTAAGCCTCAACAATCCCCCCGTGGAACTCCTCGTCCTGAGTGCTTGCCGTACTGCCCTAGGCAGTAGCGAGGCAGAACTCGGCTTTGCCGGGTTTGCCGTCCAGGCCGGCGTGAAATCGGTGTTAGGGAGCCTCTGGTATGTCAGCGATGCGGGAACCTTGGGGTTAATGAGTGCATTCTATCAACAGCTACAAACCGCCCCCATCAAAGCCGAAGCCCTCCGCCAAGCCCAGTTAGCCATGGCTCAGGGCACAGTGTATCTTGATGGGGTTAATCTGGTGAGTGGCACGCAAACCGTATCCCTGATCCCTGAATTAGCGGTTTTAGGCCGGGTGGATCTTTCCCATCCCTATTACTGGAGTGCCTTCACCATGATTGGTAGCCCTTGGTAGCAGACGATCCCACCATGATGACCTCCCCAAACCTCCCTAGCATCGGTTCAAATTCCAGGAAACCTAAAGATAACCTTTAGATTTACAACCTTGACCCGCTGTCTATTGCAACACCCAGAAAGAATTTGTTAAATAAACAGCATATTCGTAACATTGATTAATAAAACTCAGGCTTCCAGATGACGGATTTTTTCTCGAATACCGTAGCGCTCTCGCGAACTCAGTTTGCGCTTACTGCGATCTTTCATATGCTCTGGCCTGTTTTAACCACAGGCATGGGTATCTATCTCGTGATCATCGAAGGCCTCTGGCTCAAGACCCGTAATATTGATTACTATCACCATGCCCGCTTTTGGTCAAAACTCTACGTTTTAAACTTTGGTATTGGTGTCGCTTCCGGCTTACCGATGGCTTTTCAATTTGGCTTAAATTGGGCTCCATTTTCCGAAGCCGTCGGTGATTTTTTTGGGACAATTCTCGGCTTTGAAGGCACAATGGCCTTCATGTTAGAGGCAAGTTTTTTAGGAATTATGCTCTTTGGCTGGGGCCGGGTTCCTGCGGTAATTCATTGGATCGCAACCATTCTCGTCGCCTTTGGAGCCAACCTTTCCACCTTCTGGATTTTATCTGCCAATTCTTGGCTACAAACGCCAGCGGGGGGAGAATTTATCAATGGTAAATTTGTCGTAGCAGACTATTTTCAAGCCATTGCCAATCCCTTTATGGTAAATAGCTTTTTGCATATGTTTTTTGCCACACTGGAAACATCCCTGTTTGTGATTGGCGGGATCAGTGCTTGGTACATTATTAATCAGCGACATCAGGCATTTTTCTCGCGATCGCTCAAGGTTATTCTCGTGGTTGCCCTGGCCGTTGCCCCCCTGCAAATCTTTGTCGGGCATCTCAGCGCCGAGCAAGTTTATCAATATCAACCCGCCAAACTCGCCGCCATGGAAGCCCAATGGGAAACGATCCCTGCCGGACAAGCCGCCGACTGGAGTTTAATGGCCATCCCCAATGATCAAGCCGAGCAAAACACTTGGGAAATCAAAATTCCCGGCGCATTGAGTTACATCCTGGAACTGAAGCCCACCCTCGATCAACCCGTGCAAGGTTTGAAGGCATGGGAGCCAGAAAATCGCCCTCACATGGTGGGATTAATCTACTATTCATTCCGGATCATGGTGGCAATCGGCTTATTCCTGGCCGGTTTGGTCCTGACAACCGTCATTCAATGGCTGCGAGGCAAAATGACCCCAGAGGCGATCGCCCAGCAAAAATGGTTAATGCGAGCCTGGCTTTTCGCCGGCCCTTTGGGATATCTCGCCGTTGAAGCCGGTTGGATTGTCCGCTGCGTTGGTCGCCAGCCCTGGATTGTCTATGGTGAATTACGCACCGTTGATTCTGCCTCGAACCTGCCCCCAGGTGAAATTCTCTTTTCCCTCGTGGGTTTAACCAGTATGTACACCGTCTTTTTCTTCGCTGCCCTATACTTTGGTAGCCGCATCATCCGCAAAGGCCCCAACTTAGAACTGCCATTGCCTTTCAATGTGCTACAACCCCTCGACATTGAACCGGCCCAACATACACCCAACCGCCGGCCCACCGAAGCCCAACAATAGCCTCAACAGCCTCAACAACAACCATGGAACCCCTTGAACCGTTACAACAATTTCTCCCCCAAGTTTGGTTTTTTATCTTGGGACTGTTTCTCTTTCTCTATGTGCTGCTCGATGGTTTCGATCTAGGCGTGGGAATTCTCTCCCTCACCGCATCCACAGAAGAGCGTCGCAGCATTTTGATGACCAGTTTAGGGAATGTTTGGGATGCCAATGAAACCTGGTTAGTGTTGATGGGTGGCTCCCTTTTTGGGGCATTTCCCCTTGCCTATGCGACGATCTTAAATGCATTGTATCTACCAGCGGTGATTATGGTAGTCGGTTTAATTTTAAGGGCAGTCTCCTTTGAATTTCGAGAAAATGCCGACAACAAATTAGTCTGGAATATTACCTTTGGGGTGGGAAGTTTCCTCGCTGCATTGGGCCAAGGATTTGCCCTAGGGAGCGTCTTTGAAGGAATTACTGTAGATCCTTTGGGTCATTTTGCCGGTGGCATTTGGGATTGGTTAACTTGGCGCTCTGTAATTGTGGCCTTAACCCTGATTCAAAGCTATGTGTTAATCGGCTCAACGTACCTGATTTTAAAAACGACCGGCGATCTGCAAAAAATCCACTACAAAACCGCAATTATTGCCACTTGGACAACCCTAGCGGGGGCTTTATTTATCACCGTTAGCACACCGCTAATGTCAGAGCAAGCCCGCAGTCAATTGTTTACTGCCCCCCTGATCTATATTTTTGGTTTAATTCCCATTTTGGCGGTGATCTGCGTTATTCTCCTCCTCAGGAGCTTGTATCAACGCCGGGAAAACAGCCCACTGGTTTATACTTTTTTAGTGTTTTGTCTGTCTTTCATCGGTTTGGGGTTTATGATTTTCCCGAATATTATTCCCCCCAGTATCACAATTTATCAAGCCGCCGCCGCCTCCAGTTCTTTAGTGTTTATGTTGACGTTTATCGGCTTTTTGATTCCGATAGTCTTGTTTTATAACATCTACAACTACATTGTTTTTCGGGGTAAGATTGTCAATGAAGGAGAGTGATCATCCCTTTACTTTTTTCAATATTTCTTTAGAGTGGATCTCACTTTGAAAACCCCCCTTCTCCCGCCTTGGGAGAAGGGGCTGGGGGATGAGGGCACTGACCCACCCTAGGATTCTTTGATCAATGGGTAGGGTGCGTCAGAGCGATTAATCTCTGATGCCAAAGAGTAACTTAACGACTGACCCACCATTTATTGAAGGTTCTTCAGCAAATAGGGTGGAATTGGCTCAATTGGATACCGAATCTGCGTAGGGGCGTTGGCGTAAGCCTGCCGGAGGCACAAAAACTTTTCGCCCCTACATCAAGGGTTTCAATTTTGGTAGCCAAGGAGGTTAGGACATCGCGTAGGGTGAGCAATGCCCACCCGGAGAGGGTTTCGGATTTCTGAACCGTCCTAACAATACTGACTAATGCCATAATATTATCACCTTAAACGCTGAAGACCCTTATTGAGCAACCTGGGGAATGTCGCTTGAGCGGTTGTGGTCGGTGGGAAAATTTTTTCGCTACCCTGAAGGAGCAGACCTACCCCATTGTCAAGGTCAGGATCTGCGTTCGATGTTGCAACTAGGAGGGTTGGATATGTGGCAGTTTATTTTGACGGTGGTGATCACGGCGATTAGTTTGATGATTATTGCTAAATTGCCTTTGGGCATTGAGGTGGATGGATTTAATAAGGCCCTGATCGCGGGGTTGGTGTTTGGGGTTTTGAATGCAACAGTACTACCGATTTTCTCAATCCTGGCTTTACCGTTCACGATCTTAACGTTCGGCTTGTTTAGCTTGGTGGTTAATGCGCTCATTTTTGCCCTAGCCGCTGCCCTTGTGGAGGGTTTCTCGCTCAAAAATGGGTTTTGGAGTGCGTTACTGGGTACAATTGTTCTGAGTATCCTCAACTCGGTGCTGATGCAAATTTTTAACGCCCTTTTCTAGTCTTCAGTCCTCGCCATGATTCCCCTGATCCTCTAAGCCAGGGCGGAGCATGGCGGGGATGGCGCGTTTATCGAGGGCTTGGAGCCAGAACCAAGCGAGAACGCCGATAATTAGCCAGACCCAGCCGGTGAGCGATCGCAGCAACAAAAAGCCCCCCACGGAAAACATCGCCCCAAACAGGATCAACGAAGCCGCGATCACCCGTTGCACATCTAACCCTAAATCCTGACCGGGGGGGATGCCGGTGCGCTCCCGTTGCCGTCGCCAACCCCAACCCGCTGGCCGCACTTTTGTATAAAAAGCATCCAGGGTTTCATCGGATTCCGGGGGCGTGAGCAACATCACCGCAATCCACACCACCGCCGTAATCCCAGAAATCACCATCAGCCGTAGGCCAAAATCAGGGATGGCGGCTAAAAGTTGCGGGTTTAAGCTCGTGGCCATCCCAATCACAAACCCGCAAATCATCGCCGCCCATTCCGCCGCCGCATTGATCCGCCACCAGAACCACCGCAGGATCAACACCAACCCCGGCCCCGTACCAATGGCAATCACGAGGCGAAACACGGTGGCTACATCGGTGGCAAAGAAGGCCGCCGCCCCCCCCAACACCGTCACCAATACCGAAGCCAACCGCCCCACCAATACTAATTCTGCTTGTGTAGAGTTGGGACGGAAAAAACGCAAATACAGATCATTGGTGAGGTAAGACGCGCCCCAGTTAATCGAGGTGGAAACGGTGCTCATGAACGCTGCCAGCAGGGAAGCCACCACCACCCCCAACAGGCCGGTGGGGAGAAAATCGAGCATTAACTGCGGGTAGCCCAGTTCGCGATCGCTCAAATCGGGATAAATCACCAACGCCACCAAGGCCACCACAATCCAAGGCCAAGTCCGGATGACGTAATGAAGGATATTGAACCACCAGGCCGCTTTTTCCGCTTCCCGCTCATCCTTGGCCGCCGCTAACCGTTGAATGAATTCGCCACCGCCATCGCTACGGCGGAACGACCACCATTGCACAAATAAATAAGCGGAAAATGTGGTGAGGCTAATCCCGGCGGTATCGCTCCATTGGAAATTGGCCGTCAGCGGTACAAAGGAAAGGGCATCAAAATCGGTGCTGGCTTGGACAGCGGGGATCAGTTCCCCCATGCCGCCCACATGGTTAACGGCAATAATCGCAACAATGATCGCCCCCCCCAAACCGAGGAAAAACTGGAAAAAATCCGTCGCCACCACGCCCCACAAGCCCGAAAACCCCGAATAGATTAGCACAAAGATACTCACGCCGATCACACTCCAAAGCTTGATGTTGCCCTCCGGCTCAATGCCCACACTCTGCCAAAGCTTGAGGGCATCCACCACCTTCACCATCGCCAACATCGCGTAACCAATGCCAATGCAGTTAATCGGTAGGGCAAAGAGAAAGGCTTTTGTGCCTCGCAGGATGGCCGCCGGTTTGCCGCCGTAGCGCATTTCTGTCAGTTGGGCATCGGTGACAATTTCCGATCGCCGCCACAACCGCGCAAAGATGTAGATCATAATCACATGGGCAATGCCGAAGCTCCACCATTCCCAATTGCCGACAATGCCCCGCGTCCCGACGATCCCGGCAATATAGAGGGGGGTATCAATGGAGAAGGTGGTGGCGGCCATGCTCGTACCCGCTAACCACCAGGAGAGCGATCGCCCCGACACAAAGAAATCCACCAAACTTTTCGATCCCTTTCGGCCCAAATACAACCCCAATCCCATGGAGAGGACAAGGTACAGCAGCACAATTAACCAGTCAAAAAGTTGCATTGTTGTTCAGGGGGGATCAGCACAATCAGGGGGCGGGGTTGCCCAAGCCCTAAAAGCATAGCAAAAGGGGGAGCGATCGCCCCTATCCATGCGGACTTAACCCTTAGCCATCTGGAGCCATTGGAAAACCTGGGCAACGGTTAATTTTTGGCTTGTAGGCGGCTATGTCTTCCTTGGGGCATGGGGGAAATTGTCCCCTGGATATATTCCTGGGCGGGTTTAGTTTCGGGTTGGGTGAGGAATTGCTCTAGGATGAGGGTTGGGGGAGCGAGAACCATGGGGGAGTAGGAAGTGGGAAGGGATGGGGAAATGTAGGGGCGAAAAATGTTTCGCCCTCCCCTCGAAAAACCTTTCGCCCCTACATCCCATCTATGCGCCGCTGCGGAGTTTATCCAACACGGAACGATCTTCTAATGTGGAAGTATCCCCCGCCACCTCTTGGCCAGAGGCGAGATTCCGCAATAAACGGCGCATGATTTTGCCCGATCGCGTTTTGGGAAGCACATCGGTAAAGCGAATTTCACCAGGACGGGCGATCGCCCCAATTTCCTTGGCAACGTGCTGCTTCAACTCCGCCGCCAACGCTTCACTCCCTTGATAATTGCCCTCCAACGTCACAAAGGCAAACACATCTTCGCCCTTCACCTCATCGGTACGGCCCACCACCGCCGCCTCTGCAACCGCAGGATGGGACACTAACGCCGATTCAATTTCCATCGTTCCCAAGCGATGGCCGGAAACATTAATCACATCATCCACCCGGCCCATCACCCAGAAATAACCATCAGCATCTCGCCGCGCTCCATCGCCAGCAAAATAAAAATGCTGCCCATCCTTGGGTTGAATATGCTCCCAATAGGTATGACGGAACCGTTGATCATCCCCGTAAACGGTGCGTAACATACTCGGCCAAGGATGTTTAATCACCAAATAGCCCCCCTCGTTATCCCCGACGGAATTGCCATCAAGATCCACCACATCGACGATAATACCGGGGAAGGGGAGTGTGGCCGATCCCGGTTTTGTTGGGGTTGCACCGGGTAAAGGGGTGAGCATAAAGCCGCCGGTTTCCGTTTGCCACCAAGTATCAATAATCGGGCAACGTTCCCCACCAATGACCTTGTGATACCACATCCAAGCTTCCGGATTAATCGGTTCCCCAACGGTTCCCAATAAACGCAAAGATGACAAATTCCGGGCATTGGGGAGATGTTCACCCATTTTAATAAAGGCGCGGATCGCCGTGGGGGCGGTGTAGAAAATCGTCACGCCATACTTTTCAATCACATCCCAAAAACAGCCGGGATTAGAAGGGCGCGGCACGCCTTCATACATTAAGCTGGTGGCTCCGTTGGAAAGGGGGCCGTAGACAATATAACTATGGCCCGTGATCCAGCCCACATCGGCAGTACACCAATAAACATCGGTATCTTTGAGATCCAACGTCCATTTACAGGTGATGTGGGTGTAGAGGTTGTAACCGGCGGTGGTGTGGACTACGCCTTTGGGTTTGCCCGTTGTGCCGCTGGTGTAGAGGATGAACAGCAGGTCTTCGCTCTCCATGGGTTCAGCGGGACAGTTAGCACTGGCTCCGGCTTGGAGGTCGTGCCACCAATGATCGCGCCCCGGTTCCATGTGGGTTTTATCTTTGGTGCGTTGAACGACGAGGACGTTTTCGACGCTGGGCACGCCATTATCGGCTAGGGCTTCATCGACGGCGGGCTTGAGGGAGATGGTTTTATCTTTGCGATAGCCACCGTCAGCGGTGACGACGAGTTTCGCTTCGGCATCAAGGAGGCGGGTTTTTAAGGCTTCCGCACTGAAGCCGCCAAAGATGACGTTATGGGGCGCACCGATGCGGGCGCAGGCCAGCATGGCGATCGCCGCTTCGGGAATCATCGGCATATAAATGCCAACGCGATCGCCCTTTTTCACCCCCAACTGTTTAAAGACATTGGCCATTTGGCACACTTCCCGATGGAGTTGCGCATAGGTGAGCGTGCGGGTATCGCCGGGTTCTCCTTCCCAGATCAGGGCGGCTTTATTTTTGCGGGGGGTGGTGAGGTGGCGGTCTAAACAGTTGTGGGTAATGTTGATTTTGCCCCCTTTAAACCATTGGGCATGGGGGGGTTGCCAGTCAAGTACCTGTTCCCAAGGTTGGAACCATTCCAGTTCTGTTTGGGCCAGTTCCCCCCAAAAAGCGGCGGGGTCAGCGGCAGCTCTGGCGTAAATTTCTTGGTATTGGGCGAGGGAGGCGATCGCCGCTTGTTGCGCAAATTCAGCAGGGGGCGCAAAGGTGCGATTTTCTTGCAGGATCGACTCAATAGTAGGTTGGGTCATGGGTCAAAATACTCTCAATGCTCTCTAACCCACGATACGACCTTGCCTGGCCGGGGGTGGCGTTTGTTGCAGAAAGATTAACGTATGGCCCTGATCCTCATGATTTGGCCCGCACTCTTGAGAAATTGCGCTCAAGAAAGGGCGAAACCCGCTTTGCTCTCACAGTTGATCAAACCTCAGAAACAATGGGCGGGGCTGGGGGAATCGGCGGAGCAAGGCTGAAATCGCGAAATTGACGGGCTTGTTTTTCAATCCGGGCAGCGAGGCGATTGCACACTAGATTGCAAAGATCATAGATCAAAGGATCTTCCACACGATAATAAGCCGAGGTTCCCGCACTGCGACGACTGAGGATTCCCGCTTGCAACATAACCTTAAGATGTTTAGACACATTCGCCTGACTGGTTTGCGTTGCATCCACCAGTTCTTGAACACACTTTTCCCCATCCCGCAGCAGATTAAGCAGCTTGAGGCGCATGGGTTCACTCAATACACTGAAGTATTCAGCTAACTGCTGAACAACTTCTTGGGAAACGGGCTTCGAGGTGACGTGCATGGAGTCTTCACGAAATCAGTGATCCCCAAATCTTAGCAGTCCCACCCCTTGATCACAATAGAAGGGATCCCGATTTCGCTAAATCTTCTCCCCCCTTAGCTAGGGTTGATGCGCATTAAGGGCTGACCAAATTCCACCGGCTCACCATTTTGCACCAAAATCTCCATAATTTGGCCATTAATCTCCGCTTCAATCTCATTCATTAACTTCATTGCTTCAATAATACAGACCGTCTGGCCATTGTTGATCCGATCGCCCGTTTCCACAAAAGGCGGTTCTGTGGGAGCCGGAGCGCGGTAAAACGTCCCCACCATCGGCGAGGTAATTTCCACCCATTTTGGATCCACCGTCGGCGGGGGGGTATCCACCACCGGAGCCGGGGCAGCCATCGGGGTAGGGGCTAGAGCGGTGATGGGTACGGGGACGGAAGCCATAGGGACTCCCTGACTTTGGCCCTTTTTCACGGTAAGTTCAAAGGCTTCGCTTTTGAGACTAAATTCCGTGATATCGGTTTGGGCGATCGCCCCTAACAACTCCCGAATTTTTTGAAAATCAATAGACACCAACAGTCTTATCCTCAACACGAATGAATGCAAACAAACCCAACCCAATGGCTCCCATGGCTGAATAATCCGCCAATCCCGCCCCTGGGGGCTTAATTTTCCCGACCGAGATAGCTATCGGTGCGGGTATCAATCTTAATTTTTTCGCCAATGGAAATAAACAGGGGAACCATCACCTGCGCTCCGGTTTCGACGATGGCGGGCTTGGTTCCCCCCGTCGCCGTATCCCCCTTCACACCGGGATCCGTTTCCGTCACGGCTAAAACCACCGAGTTGGGCAATTCCACCTCTAAAACCCGAGTGCCCCAAGTGACGATATTAATTTCCATTTCTTCCTTGAGGTATTTAACGCGATCGCCCACCTGTTCCGGCGTGAGGCGCATTTCCTCATAGGTTTCCATATCCATAAACACCAGTTCATCCCCTTCTCGGTAGGTGTGCTGCATCATCCGCTTTTCCAGGATCGCTTGGGGAACCGTTTCTCCGGCGCGGAACGTGCGCTCCACTACACTGCCGGACTGGACATTTTTTAATTTAGTGCGCACAAAGGCTGATCCTTTCCCCGGTTTGACATGGAGAAATTCCACCACCCGCCACACTGAGCCGTCTAAATCAATGGTTACACCGGTTCTAAAATCATTGCTCGAAATCATGGGTTTTCCGCAGGCCAAGACAATTCGCCCTCCATTGTACCCCTGTTGGGGTTCCCCCTTTGGCAATCAATCTCAACTCCGAGGGGGAGAGGATTGTGGGAAGATGGGAGAAACCCGCAGTCATCCACATTTTTTCAAGTTTTGATTTAATTTTTATGTTCTATCCAATTTTGCAATTTTGGCAGCAGCTTGGGCATTGGGCCCGGTGTCAGGCTCAATCCGCCTTGATTTTGGGCTTTAGCCTTGGGGCGATCGCCTTTTTAAGCTTCGCCCCCCCCGCCACCGCCGGCCTCGCTCAAGGCAACGCCATCACTGACCCCGCCGCTCTCCTCCGCTATGCCCTGCCCTTGGATAATCCCGAAGTGCGGAAACTCCAAGGCCATTTAGAAGACATTGGCGATGCTCTGCGCAGTAAACGCTGGCCCGTCGTGGAGAGCAATATTAAATCCGCTAGCCGTAGCCTCACCTACGGCGACAGCAAGATTTTAGCCAGCGTGGGGGGCGATCGCCAACCCCAAGCCGAAACCCTCCTCAACCAATTGCGCAACGAAATCGAACAACTACAGGGCGCAGTAGAAGCCCGCGATAAAGATGCCATTTGGACGTTACGCCGCCAAGCCTTGGCCCAGGTCAGCAATCTTGAAGCCCTGATGGTGGCTCAATTCCCCTTTGCGATCCCCGCCGAATATGCCCATTTACCCCAACTCAAGGGCCGGGCAACGGTGGAAATTGAAACCACCCAAGGCCGATTAACCGTAGTTGTAGATGGCTACAGTGCGCCGATTAATGCCGGTAACTTTGTCGATCTCGTCCAACGGGGTTTTTACGACGGCCTCCCCTTCTTCCAAAACCAAGACTACATCGTCCAAACCGGCGATCCTGAAGGGCCGGAAGTGGGGTTTATTGACCCCAACACCAAAACCTACCGCGCCATTCCTTTGGAAATTCTGGTTAAGGGTGAACCCCAACCAATTTATGAAATTACCCTCGAAGATGCGGGCCTCTATCTCGCAGATTTAGCCCTGCCCTTTAATGCCTACGGCGCGATGGCCCTAGCTCGCCCCAGCGATGACCCCAACGGCGGCTCATCCCAGTTCTTTTTCTTCCTCTTTGACCGCGAACTCACACCGCCTGGGTTTAATGTCCTCGATGGTCGTTATTCCGTCTTTGGCTATCTGGTGGAAGGTCAGGATGTATTACGCAGCCTCAGCGGTGCGGATCAGATCCTCAAGGCGCGGGTGATCCAGGGGGCAGAAAATTTAGTCCAGCCCAGTTAAGTTGCCGATGAGTTAGGACATTGCGTAGGGTGGGCAATGCCCACCAGGAGAGAGTTTCGGATTTAACGTCCTCATAATACTGACTACTGCTACAATTTGCCGATGAGTGCCACCCTTGCTGATTGGGGAGAGCATCGCCTCCTCCGCCGTTTACAACGCTTTTCCCCTCCGGCGGTGGTGGGGGATGATGGGGCGGTGTTAAAGCCGGAAGAGGGGCGATCGCTCGTCGTCACCACCGATGTTTTGGTGGCGGGTGTGCATTTTAGTGAGGCCACCACGCCCCCCGATGCCGTGGGTTGGCGGGCCATGGCTGCCAATCTTTCCGACCTAGCGGCCATGGGGGCTACCCCCTGGGCCGTAACCGTGGGCCTGAGTTTACCCCCCCATACCGAAATTGCTTGGGTAGAAGCTCTCTATGGGGGAATGCAACGGTGTTTAGACCGCTACGGCGGCGCGATCGTCGGGGGAGATCTGACGCGATCGCCTACCCCCACCCTCGCCATCACTGCCTTCGGTCAAGTCGATCCCGGTCATATTCTGCGCCGCCAAGGGGCGCAAGTGGGGGAGGCGATCATGGTGACGGGCTACCACGGCAGCGCAAGGGCCGGCTTGGCTTTGTTATTGGGGGAAATGGCGGCGAGGGAGGGGGGCGATCGCTGGATCGCCGCCCATCAATATCCCCAACCCCGTTTAGATGTGCTGCCGCCATTGCAAGCATTAACCCTGGGGGCAAACATTGCCGCGATGGATAGCAGTGATGGCCTTGCCGATGCGGTGGTGCAGTTGTGCCGGGCCAGTGGCGTGGGGGCCGCATTAGCCACCAATCAGATCCCCCTCGATCCCGATTTAATCACCGCTGTCGGGCGAGATGCCGCCCTAGCATGGGCGCTCTATGGGGGCGAAGATTTTGAATTAGTCCTCTGCTTACCCCCCCCGATTGCCGCTGCTTTGGTGGCGGCGTTGGGGCCACCAGCGGCGATCATTGGCACGATCACCGCCGCGCTGAATGTGGTCATTGGGGAGGGCGATCGCCTTCAACCCCTCGATCAAGCCCAAGGTTTTCAACATTTTCCACCACAAAAACCTTGCTATAGCTAGCCAAGGGGTTAGTAGTAGGTGGGCAATGCCCACCAGGAGAGGGTTTCAGATTTCTGAAACGTCCTCACAATGCTGACTACTGCTATAGTTGCGGTTTAAACTGGCGTAGCCCCATGGAACCCAATCCACGATCGCCCACCCCTCAACGATGCCACATTAAACGGGCAACCCCTAAGCCCGCCAAGGCACTGAGGATGATTAACAGAGGGAGGGCAATGGCCCCCGGCAATCCCCCTGAGCGAGGGAATAAAAGGGGAGGCGCAAGCACCGTTCCCACCACCGTTGTCGTTCCTAACCCCAAACTCGCCGCCACCACCGCCCGCTCCAAAGCTTGCTGCTGGCGGGATTGCTCAATTTGTAATAACCCCATCATCACCCGCAGGGCATCCTCTAGCTCGCGTAACCCTGGACTCAGTTGGTGATAATCCCGCTGCATGGGGCGGAGATAACGGCGAATGGCAAAATTTTTAAACCGTTCTAGGTATTGGCTATCCTCGGGTTCATGGGGGTTGGGGTTGTGGGAATGATTGAGTTTTGCCACCAAACGACAGCGGTCTTGATAGCTTTGTAGATCTGCATCTAAGGTGTGAATGTGGGTATTGAATTGGTGTAACGCTGCCCCATATTGGGAGAGGAGGATGAGGCTGTGGCGGAGCAGATGGGTGAGGCGTTGGTGGGAAAGGTTTTCCTGATGAACTTGCTGGTTAACCTGATGGCAAATTTTTTCCACCTCTTGACCATAGTTGTTGAGGGTTGTCTTTAAAACCAAGCTGCGGCTGTGAGCCCAGGTGGCGCGATGGCGGTAGAGGCCGAGGGTGAGGAGGTGGTGGTAGAGCTTATCGAGGCGTTTGAGGCTGGCTCCCAGATCGAAAAGGCAGATGTAGAGGTGGAAATGGTGATGATTATCTGTGATCATGCAGCCATCGGCCATGGCGCATTCCTCTCCCCCTGGTGGCCGCCACAGTTCAAAAAAACTCGCCCCCATCAGCCGCCCTTGACCAATCAGATCCTTAGACCAATCTGGTTCGCTGGTGAGAGCGAGAGCGTGATAGCAATCCTTAGCCACATATTCCGGGTTTTGATCCGCCGCCGCCAACCGCCCCACCAATAACCACGATCGCCCCCATTCCCCAGGGGCGATCGCACTTTCGGTGATCAATTGGGCTTTAATGCCCGCAAAACAATCAATCGGTTTGGCCTGATACGTCCATTCCGCATCTTCGCTATCCATGCCATTAATTTGCAAGGCATAGGCATCGGGGAAAATGCGCTGATAAAGGTAGCCATTTTGGGGCGGATATAACCGTTTTGGCTGTTTATTCCCTAGGGCCTGACGATCTTGATGGGCGTACCCATCGCGTTGACTTTCACGGGTTGAGTCACGGCCATCGTAGAGAAATAAATTTAAGGCGGGGTAGACGAGACAGGGAGCGTGATCCATGGCAACAAGGGCGCAAATCAGCAAGACCCAACCTCAGGATCCCTGAGGGGAGTCTTTAGACCCTTTCCGGTTTAATGGGCCGTAAACCGGAAAATTGCCTGATTGTCAATGGCCGCCGTTGCATTGAACGTTCCTAAATGGGTTTGGATTTCTGGGGACAGTTGGGGGAAATGGAAAGTACCATCTCCTCCGGCCAAATCCGGCCAAAAATAGCGCAAAGCCTTTGCCGTGGCCTCAATTTCGGCGGGATCTTGCAAATTAAAGGGCGGCCCCATCACCAACCGGGACATAAAGGGGAATGAGCGCTCTGCAACCCAATCCCGCGATAACTCTGGTAAATGTTCCCAACCGGGGAGGGATTCAACGCGGTAGGTTTTGACATTGAGGTGAACTTGTTCCCCTGCCTGTACCAATTCAATAATCCGATAGGGGTGGGGATAGCCCACGAGGGAGCCGGTGAGGATTTCCGTTAGGCCCTGGTCTTGGGACACATCTTGAATATGAAGATGGCCGGTGAGGAGCAGTTGCACACCGTTGGCCCGCAGTAATGACCGTAACCGGGCGGCATCGTCGAGCATATAGCGACGGCCGAGGGGATGGGTGGATTGGTGGGGTAAATGTTCAAGAACGTTGTGGTGGATCATGACAATGATGAAGCGATCGCCCCACTCCGGCAGGGAAGTTTCTAGCCATTGCCATTGCTCTGGGTCTAAGCAACCTAATTGTTGGCCTTGGGGATCGAATTGATTAGAATTGAGGGCGATTAATTGCACCCCTGGCACGAGTTCGCAACTATAGTACAACTGCTGGGGATTGCCATAACCAAAGGGTTGATAAAGGGTTGCAAAATCTCCCATGCCAATGGCGAGATCATCCCCCACAGGACGGATCAGATCATGATTGCCCGGTACAACATAGGTAGGAAAGGGGAGTTTTTTCAGGCGATCAATCAGCCACCGATGATTATCCCTTTCCCCATCTTGGGTGAGATCCCCCGGTAACAGCAGGAAATCCAGATCCAACTGCTCCAAATGGGCTAAAACCTGCTCAAAGGCGGGAATACTCACTTCCACCAGATGAAACCGGGGTTTATTCTGGTTAATGGTATGGGGGAGGGCAATGTGGAGATCGCTGGCGATCGCAAACCGGCACAATCGATTCATAAAACAAAAGGGCAATATTCACCCCCATAAATTAGCACTTCAGTTCTAATCAAGAAAAGAGGATAGAGAAGAGAGGATAGAGGAAATGGAGATTTCCCACTCACTCCTCACTTCCCACTTCTCACTTCCCACTTCCCACTTCTCACTTCCCACTCCCCACTCCTCACTCCTCACTGATAAAATCAGTTTAGATGTTTTACTCACTGCGCTATGGTTGCCCAAATCCCTCGCCCCGCCGTAACCATCACTTGGGAACCCCTACCCCCTGACTATGTTCTCCCCGATGATCCCGTGGAAAATATTCAACAGCCTTGGCTTGCTGCTGCCCTCACCGAAGCCCTCGATCGCGCTGGCCGCATCACCCCCGAAATGCTGATCGCCTCTAACTTCGGCCTCGTCGCCACCGTCAACCGCAATATCACCGTTAAAGCGCCGGATTGGTTCTATGTTCCCCAAGTCCAACCCGTTGCCCCCGGTGAAATTCGGCGCAGCTATACCCCCGGTGTGGAGGGCGATCGCGTTGCTGTCGTGATGGAATTCCTCTCCCAAGGCGACAATGGGGAACTTTCCCTCCGCGCCACGCCCCCCTATGGCAAGCTCTATTTTTATGAGCAAGTCCTCCAAGTCCCCACCTACGTCACCTATAACCCCTACGAGCTAATCCTTGATGTCCGCTGCCTCACCCAAGGCCGCTACGAATTGCAAACCCCCACCCCAGAGGGCCAGTTCTGGATTCCGGAGTTAGCGCTCTATCTGGGTCTATGGCAGGGGGAACGACAGAATCAAGATATCTATTGGCTGCGGTGGTGGGATGGTGAGGGCAATCTCTTGTTATGGGGGAGTGAATATCAAGCCCTCGAACGAGAGCGGGCGAATCTTGAACAGCAACGGGCCGAAGAGGAACGCCAACGGGCTGATCTCCAACAACAACGGGCGGAACTGCTAGCGGCCAAGTTGCGCGAATTGGGCATTGATCCGACAACCCTTTAATGGGTAGATCTTCAAGTGAAGAGAGGACTAAAGTCCTCACTACAAATGCTCGTCATCAGAAAAATTTTAAGATGGCAAAACTCAAAATTAACACCACAAGAAAACCCCAAGCCAACCAATCAAAATAATTTTCAATCCATTCCTTCAACGGCTCTCCACCCCAAAAAATCAAGCTACCCACTACAAAAAATCGGAGACTTCTTCCTAAAACCGAAGCCAACACAAATTGCAGAAAATCGAACTTTAAAACACCAGAGGTGATAGTGAAGACTTTATAGGGAATTGGAGTAATGGCGGCAATAAGGACTCCCCAAAAACCCCAAACGCTGTACAGTGATTTTACTCCATCGAAAGTCTCACGACTCGGATCAAACACATTCAAGATGGGCTGACCAATGGTTTCAAAGGCAAATAAACCAATGCCATACCCCGCTATCCCACCGAGTACAGATGCGACACTGCAAATCGTCGCAAAAGTAAAGGAAAGTTGTGGTTGACCGACACACAAGGCAATTATAAAGAACATCAGGCGGAATCGGAAAGAATGATGATTCTGCAAAAGACAGTGTAAACAAAGCCCAGTTACCGTAAGGAGTTTCACTCGGGTGCATCTCAATTTGGCGATGAGTAGATATACTCATGCTAGCCACGGCATCCTAGAGAACTCTCCATTGAGATAGGCACTGCGGTGCTTCAACACCTGGGGCACATTCTCCCGCTTCCATTGCGC
>Ga0316611_1000173_pt1 | contig 25671 bp, 21 predicted proteins | sample MIS2016202_MG_FD_207675 | JGI IMG/M metagenome (GOLD analysis project Ga0316611, IMG submission 207675) | Microbial mat bacterial communities from Middle Island sinkhole, Lake Huron, Michigan, United States - MIS.2016.202 | ecosystem: Environmental > Aquatic > Freshwater > Lake > Sediment... | reverse complement strand
CCTTCCCGACCGGGCAACAGGTCTTTGATTTTCTCCCATTGGTCATCTCTGAGTGCGTATCTTTTCATCTCTTAGGCTTTTTTCAGTTCACCTATTCTATCCTCTCTAACTGATGACAGGCCCTAGCCACAGACCCCCAACGCTACATCCTGTTACTGAATGACTATCAACAGGTGGTGGACTTTTACGGCCATGCCATTGATGATGTGTTTCCCCCCCATCAAACGCGATTTTCCCCTGAAGAGCGGGAAGTCTTGATTCAGGCGTTGCGCGAACTGCCGAATCTGGCCCAAATGCAAGCACTTGAAGGGGCTAACTGGCGATTAGATGAGGTGACGCTGACAGCCCATGAGCAAACGCGGAGAGCGGAGATCGCCATCGAACAGATGCAAATGCTCGAAAAGGTGCTGATGATTCTGATTAGTTTGGGGTCAGGGGCGATCGCTGGCGGGTTAATTTGGCAAATGACGAAGGCCATTCTGCAACCCCTCGAAGCCCTCACCCAAACCGCCCAACAAATCACCATCGCCCATGACTACAGCCTCCGCGCCCCCATCCAAACCCACGATGAGATTGGTATGCTCGCCAAATCCTTTAACCGGCTGATTGGCGAAATTGATGAGCAAACCCAGCAACTCATTGCCGCCAAGGAAGCAGCGGAGACCGCCAACCAGGCCAAAAGTACATTTTTAGCGACGATGAGCCACGAACTGCGCACGCCCCTGAATGCGATTAGTGGGTTTGCGCAACTGTTGGCCACGGAACTCGATGCCCCCCATCACCAAGAACAACTCCACACGATCCAACGCAGTAGCCAACATCTCCTGACGCTAATTAATGACATTCTTGATTTGAGCCGGATCGAAAATGGCAAACTAGAACGCACAGACCAAGAGGTGAATCTCTGGGAACTGTGGAAAATGATGGAGGGGATGTTTCGGTTTCGGGCTGAACAGCAGGGTCTGGGCTTTGAGATCGACATTGCCCCTAATGTGCCTTTGACGATCAGCAGCGATCCCACCCGGCTGCGGCAAATTTTGATTAACCTCTTAAGTAATGCGATCAAGTTTACGCCCATGGGGGGGATTACGCTGGCGGTTTGTTATGAGGCGGATCCCCCGACACTGATGCTCACGGTTACGGATACCGGCTTGGGAATTTCTGATGCAGAATTGGCTTTGCTGTTTACCCCCTTTACCCAAACGGAAACCGGTCGCCGAGCCCAACAGGGGGCGGGTTTGGGTCTTGCCCTCTGTCGTCAGTTTGCGGAATTATTGGGGGGAACCATTACCGTTGAGAGTGAGGTGAATGTGGGGACGGTGTTTAGGGTGCGATTACCCTGTGAGGCGATCGCCCCGGCCCATGCCTCGGGGTTTGCCAGGGATACCGAACAGTATCAACAGTATCAACCCATTGGCATTAGCGGCGAGGAATTGAGCGAGTTTGCATCGGAATGGCTTGAAGAACTGTATCAATACGCCGTTTGTGCGGACTTTCAAGCGATTACTGACCTTCTGGATACCACAGAAAACAATTCTGCTCTTTCTGAAGCACAGAAAACTATCATAGGACTAATGCGACAATGGATAACGGATTACCGTTTTGACCAAATCACGGATCTGCTCCGGCTTTCAGAGGCTCCTCAGGAGGTTTCCTGAGGGGGTTCGTGATTGCAACCCAATTGGTGATCCAGTCCATCGGTGGTTTCACAAAAAATAGACATGGGGCAACCAGATCTACAAAAAAACATCATCATTGTTGACGACACACCGGCTAACCTGCGTTTACTTTCAGCAATGCTGGGGGAACAGGGTTATCGGGTTCGCAGTGTCACCAATGGCGCTATGGCGATTAATGCCGCCCAAGCAAAGCCCCCAGATTTGATTCTGTTGGATATTAATATGCCGAAGATGAACGGCTATGAGGTTTGTCGCCGCTTGAAGTCTCTTGAGGCCACGGCGGATATTCCGGTAATTTTCCTCAGTGCGTTGGATGATGTCCAGGATAAAATTACGGCTTTTCAGGCGGGGGGTGTGGATTATGTAACCAAGCCTTTTCATTTTGAAGAGGTGTTGGTGCGGGTGCGCAATCAGTTGGCTCTCCGCCAAGCTCAGGCGGATCTGGCTCAAAAATCCATGATTCTTGAATCCTTTAGTGATGCGCTGCGGGCTCTGCATCGCCTCAGCACGACGGATTATGATTCTTTTCCGGCCCGGTTTCAGGATTATCTCAAGACGGGCTGTGAGTTGTTGCAATGCTCCCGTGGCGGGATTAGTCGGATCCAAGCGGATGATTACACGCTTCTTAAAACTATTCCTGAACCGGCGGGGGAGCAGATTTTGCCGGGGGATCTGAGCTTTCCGGTTTCTTTGAGTGAGACCTATTGCTATGGGGTGATCCTGGCGGCAGGAACGGTGGGGTATCCGGATACTGCTGTTTTAAATCCCACGGGGGAGTTTCCGCCCCAAGCTCAATGGCCGTTTCATGCCTATTTAGGAACACCGATTTGGGTGAATGGGGTGATCTATGGGACGCTGTTTTTCGCGGATGATGTGGCGCGGGAGCAGCCTTTTGCGACCCATGAGGTGGAGTTGGTGGAGTTGATGGCGCAAAGTTTGGGGCGGGCGATCGCCAGCTACCAAAGCAATGCAGACCGCCGCCGGGCGGAGTTGGCCTTTCGTTTGGAAAAGCAGAAGTCGGAAAAGTTACTCCTCAATCTCCTGCCTCAAAAAATCGCCCGTCGTCTCAAGCGGGATCAAGCGTCGATCGCCGGGCATTTCCCTGAGGTGACGGTGTTAATGATTAAGATCGTGAATCTGAGTGAGTTGACGCATCCCTTGTCGGCAGCGCAAGGGGTGCAGTTTTTAAAGGAATGGTTTGGTTGGCTGGATCAACGGGTGGCGCGTTTTGGGTTGGCAACGATGCAATCCTGGGGCGATCGCTATGTGGTGGTGGAGGGTGTGCCGGTGGCGCGGGGGGATCATGGGGAGGCGATCGCGGATCTGGCTCTGGTGATTCACCATGAGCTTGAGGATTTTCAGCCGGCCTGTTTACAACAATATTTATCCCCCCAGGAACGGCTGCAAGTGCGGATGGGGATACATACAGGGGAGGCGATCGCCGGCATCATCAGCAGCAGAGGCTTTAACTATGACATTTGGGGCGAAGCCATCAATACCGCCGCTTGGTTAGAAACCACAGGAGAAACCAACAAAATACAAGTTTCTGAACAAGCCCAAACCCATCTTCTCCATCAATATCACCTCACCCCCCATACTCCCAGCCCCAAAACCTACTGGTTAATGGCCAAAAAAGGAATCTAATCCGCAATCCAGTTTTAGCGTCAATTGGCGTAGGGGCGAAAAATTTTTCGCCCCTACATCACTTGCGCGATCGAACTCAGCAGATCCCAGATCACCGTGAGAACAATTATACTCACATTTCGCAGATTAAGGCCAATGATGCTAGGAAACGGTGCGTCAGACACAACTCAAGCATCAACATCATCATTGATCCGGTCTGACACACCCTACGATTCAATAGTAGGGTGCGTCAGAGCGATTAAAGCGATTAACCTATGATGCCAAAGAACAGCATCACGGCTGACGCACCATTGATTGAGCAACCTGTGGAATATCGGCTATAGCCCATTGATCCAAGAAAAATGGGGAACGAATATCGTTCCCCGTCGTAATCATGCAGTTAGAACTGGAGGCAAACCCCCATAGACCTATTCAGCAACAGGAGCAGGAGCTTCATCCACCGCAGCCGGTTCTTCAGCAGGAGCAGGAGCTTCATTCACCGCAGCCGGTTCTTCAGCAGGAGCAGGAGCTTCATTCACCGCAGCCGGTTCTTCAGCAGGAGCAGGAGCTTCATCCACCGCAGCCGGTTCTTCAGCAGGAGCAGTGGTATCTTCGCCCCCGAAGGAGTTGATCGTGGAATTGATTTCTTCCACTTCAGTATCCGAGAGGCTATCTAACCCAGTGAAAGCAGGGCCAACGGCTTCAGATTCATCAGCAACTTCATCTGCATCATCATCAACTTCAGCAGATTCATCGTCGCCGTCATCATCCCCGTCGTCGTCGCCGTCATCATCCCCGTCATCATCCCCGTCATCGTCGCCGTCATCAACATTGACATCATCAGCATCGTCATCCGCATCAGGAGCATCCGCATCAGCCTCACTCACAGAAAGGGTATCAATGAGTTCATAAATGGATGCAGCATCTTCTTCAGACAGTTGGCGCACACCAAACAAACCAGGGAACATCCGGCTACCCGGCCCGCTTTGTTCAAAAGCACCCACACCCACATTGTCACGAGTTGCCACAAAGATGCGACGACCGCGCTGTTGCACGAACTTCACTTGAACGCGACCATTGCGGTTGCTCCGCACCTTAAGGTTAAAGCTAGGGGCAGCAACAATCTCAAACTGAGCCGTCGAGCCACCTGCAAAAATGCTATTCGCAGATGCACCCGTATTCACAAACTGAATATTATTCAGAATGTTTTGGATGAAAACCTGAGCTTGAGACACAGATTCAGAACGACGGCTCCGGAACGTAAAAGAACCGCTTTGATCCGCGAACCGAGAACCATTAAAGACCAACGTCATGCCACCGAAACGGACATTATTGCGTTGGAAAGCACTTTCGCTAATGTTTTGGACAAACACAAACCGACTATCACGGGAAGCCGCCTGATATTGAGACAAGCTGTAGTTCGCTTGTAAATTTGTCCGGGTGATACTGCCAGCACCTGCTGCTGCCAAGAAATTAACAGCCCCGTCACCTCCCGTATTCCCTTTGAATTTATTACTGCCTTGTTCAAACTCGAAAGTAGTATTACGACCAGAACCAGCAACCCCAACCTGACCCGGGCCAAAGAGGGCTAACACACCGTTAGTTTGCCCGTCAATTTTGTACTTCATGGGTTGACCCGCAACAAGCGTGTCATTGGAGGTGACTTGAGCATTCCCTACGGTAATATCCACAAAACCATTGGGGGCTTCCAACCTGAAGCTGTCACGACGACCATTGCCGAAGGTGGAGATTTCAAATTTCTTGTTGGCTTCACCGGCAAAGTTAAACCCATCCGCCTGTTGGCTCCAGGCTGTTGGTGTGACGTTTTCACCTTCAAACTGGAACTTGATCTTGCGGGGCATCTCAAAGGCGATGGGCGCAAGAGCAGCAGAAGAGCCACGGAATTGAATATCAGAAGGAAGATCGATGAAACCAGCGGTGATGTTGGCATTCAGATCACCAATCCTCATTTGACCGCTATCGGTTTTGACGCTGCCATCACTAGAGGTGACGTTAGCGATGGGAATGAAGAGTTGAGGCAAGCTAGCAGCGGAGATGAGCGAGCCAACAATGGGGTTGCCGATTTGGCTGAAGCGACCGACGTTGTAGGCTAAAGCGGTGTCAACGTTGGAGAAGGGGATTAAAGAACCACCAGCACTGAAGCCAATCCCGGAAAGTTTCCCGGTAATTAAGCCGGTATCACCAGGGGTAACTTGGCCAGCGGTCTGACCCACATAACCGCCGGTAGCGGTGGGGACAAAAGCCGGATTGGTCAGAACACCGTTGGGGCTGACGATTTGCAGGTTACGGATCGCGATGTCGAAGAGACTGGTTTGATTCGGACTGGTAAAAAAGGCAGCGGTTCCTTCAATGCTGCCGCCAGTGACTTGCACTTGAGCTTCTGCGGCGGGGGCGGCAACCATGGCGAGGCTACCCAATAAACCCAAGGAAAGCGCGGTGTTGCGAGTAAGTTTAGACATCATGATGGAACAGGCTCCACAAATTGAGTAACGGGGGATAGAAAACGGTTGAGGGACTCCAGAAGAAAATCAGAGCAATCTGCGTAATCTTGCGGATAGCAAAAACCCAACGTAATAGCCAAACTAAACTATTCCAGAAGCACGCGGGACAATTTTGCGTTGTTATGGCTTTTGACCAGAGAGGGAACCGAAAGGTTCCCCCATTCCAAAAGTTTTTGACAGATTCCGGAAATTTCAGCCAGTTTAGAAACTGAACGTCGTCCGCACGGCTCCAATCAAGATATCGCTGTTACTCCCTACATGGAAGGGGCTGATCACCCACACCAGGCCCGGCGTAATGCTGATGTTGTTGCTGAGTTGCCAACGGTAGAAGGCTTCGACGTGATAGGTCGCGCCTTGCTGGCCACCGGCAGCGGCGTTGAGAATATCGCCTCGGTTGAGGAAACTGGGGACGTTACGGGCTTGGCCTCCGGTGGTGGTGTCGGGCATGGTGCTGCGGGTGATCCGGGGGGGTTGACCGAAGTACAAGCCCAGTAGGTTCCCTTCGCCGCCTAAATCGGGGAAGTTGAGGAAGGTCATCCAGTTGAAGGTTTCGACACCTCCGTCTGCCAGGATGTAATCCGAGAAGGTATAGCCGGCCCAACCCCCTAGGGTGATCCGGTCAGAAGGCCGGAACTCTGCCCCGAAACCCAAGGCGTTGGTTTGCATGGGGGCGCGGAAGTTAAAGGCGGTGCTGGTATTCCCGATGATCAGTTGGTCATCCCCAATGCCAGTGAGGAGGCGACCGTAGGGAGAATAGGAGTTGATGTATTGCAGGGAAAGGTCGATGTTCGAGGTGGGAGAAGCGACGAATTGGGCTCCAAGGGTGGTGCTGTTGTTGTCTCCGCCAAAGATGCCACCGTTGAGGGAGTCAGCGGGGAGTTGGGAGGCATAGACAGCTTGGAAGCTCATGTCTGGATTCAGTTGCCAGTCGATTCCGACACCGGCACGGCCACCGCCAATGCCCATGATTGGGTTCCGTTGAGCAAAGCGGGAGAGAGGCCCGCTACCTTGGCTTTCAATGCGGTTAGTTCCCCGGAACACGTTGACCGGGCTGATGCCTTGGGGGCCGACCATGACGGCAAAGTTGGTGCCAAAGAGATGGCGATAGTTGAGGTCGGATAATTGAAGTTGGTTGTCGGTGTCTCCTTCGTAGGCGAGGCTGATGTAGTTGGCGAGGGTGTCGGTGAAGCGGTTGGTGGTGCGGCCATCCCCAGCGTTGAACGTGGTGAGGAGGAGGCTGCGGGGGCTGAATTGGGTGAAGAGGCTGAGGTTGGTGCTGTGGATGAGGTTGATTTCGTTTTCGGTGTCTTCCAAACGAGTCCCGGCAAGGTTAAAGCTGCCTCGGCTGCGGCCCTGTACTCCCATGGTGACTTGGCCAAAGAGTTTGGTGGTAGTGGAAAATTGATTATCCTCCAAGGTTTGGACGCGCTCTTCGATGTCGTCTACTTGGGTGGTGAGGTTGGCGAGTTCGGCTTCAAATTCTTGGACGAGGCGACCGATCGCCTCAAGATCTTCTTGGGTGGCAAAGCGATCGCCCATTTGGGCCAAACTTTGCTCAATCACCTGCATACAGGCATTGAGGGCGGCGGCAAATTCATAGCGAGAGAGGGCGCGGTTGCCCTGGAATGTGCCATCGGGATAACCCTTTACACAACCATAACGGTTGACCAAATCCCGCAGCGCGGCATAGGCCCAATCCGTGGGGGCAATGTCCCGCAGTTCAAAAACGTTATTAACCTGGCCCATGGGGGTATTGCTCATTTCCGCCACCAGTACCGAGGGGGTTATAGCGGCCCGAATGGGACTCTCCACCGTTTTCGATTTGGTGTCATGGGTGGCAGTGGCAATCAGTTGAGGTTGAGGGGCGAAGGCGCGAGGATCGATCGCCAGGCGTTCAGGATAGGAGGCTGGAGCTTGATAAGCAACAGTACTGGCCAATTCACTGGTTTCGGTGGTGGTTTCCGTCTCCGTGGGGGGAGAGGCTGCTTCAACCACAGGACTGGCTTCAGGCTCAGTTTCTAAGCTGGGGGTGGCGGGGATGTTTTGGGGATCGGATTTTACCGAGGGATTGGCGATCGCCCCTTCGGAAGCCATCGACCCTAAGGCGGTCAGCAACAGCGTTAGAGAAAGGGTGGTACTGAAATAGGTTTTTTTCACGAGAACTCCTCAAGACACCTGTACATGGACAATAGTTAACAGTCTAAATCAAGTCAGAATCAGAACGGTTGAACAGTTCTGTAACTCCAATTTTGATGATCTTTAGCTTAATTCACAAAAAGGGATTGGCCATCAGAGTTGGACTCCAAAATTGCGCATTTGTTCCGCAATTATGCCTAAATTTAGTCCCCCACGATCGCCACGACTAGGAAGGTCGTGCATCGCGATCGCCATATTTAATTAAAAGGGCGATCGCGCCACTCACTGCAAAAATTAACACAATACTCAGGGCAGAGCCAAACCCCCAATTCCGGGACGCACCCAAAAACTGATTATAAATTAACCGCGAAAGGGTCATACTCGAAGCCCCCCCCAGCAGTTCCGGATCGACAAAATCCCCCAGGCCCGAAATAAACACCAACAGGGAACCGGCCGCAATCCCCGGTAGGGTTTGGGGAATTGTCACCCGCCAAAAGGTTTCGAGGGGATTCGCCCCCAAATCCGCCGCCGCTTCCAACAGTTCCCGATCTAATTTTTCCAACGAGGCATAGAGGATCAAGACCATATAAGGAAGATAACTGTAAGCCATGCCAATAAAAACCGCTGGAGTGCGATTCAGTAAATCAAGGGCTGGGAATCCTAGGGTAGTGAGGATTGTATTTAAAATGCCCGTGGGCCGCAGGATCGTGATCCAGGCATAGGTACGCAGCAGTGAGGAAGTCCAGAGGGGGAGGATAAACCCCAAAAGGAGGAGGTTGCGCCAGCGGCGGGGGGCGATTTGGGCTAACCAGTAGGCGACGGGAAACCCCATCAGGAGGCAGAGGAAGGTTGTACCGCTGGCCAAGAGGAGCGATCGCCCCACAACGCGCAAATTGATCCCATCAAACACCCGCCAATAATTCCCCAAGCCGCTAGGGTTTACCAGATCGCCGGGTCGAATCCCTGGCACAAGGCTGAGTTCAAAGATTACCAATGTGGGCAACACCAACAGCAGCACCAACCACAATCCCGCCGGCCCCAAAAGGATCGTCATCCCTAGCCAACGTCGGGTCGGTTTTGCAGGCACGGGCTTGAGATTGGCACTGGCATTGGACATGGGGAATGGGGAACGGGGAATGGGGAATGGGGAATGGTTTTCCACAAGATAGCGGATCTACCAATAGCCCGCCTAGGGTCTCTTGCCACTCACGGCGGGGCGATATTTAGGGGTTGAGGGCGGCGATCGCCGCTTTGATCAAACTATAAAAATGGGGCTTGGTCACATCCACGGGGGTAGCGGTGGCTCGGCTTTCCCCCAATAATCCCACCCGTTGCCCCTGTTGGATGGCTAAGACTTGGTTTTGATCGTTTTTAATCCGCAACTCTTGGCCAGCTTGGGCAAAACTGCATTGATAGGAGCGGTTTCTGTGGGTGAACGTGGTTAGGGATGGGTTAGGGGTGGCGGCACGAATGCCGATAATTTCCAGTTGGAGCGTCGTTTGACCCTGCCAATGGTTTTCATCCAGTTTATAGGCCAAATCCACCGGACTGGGTAGGGGGAAATAATCGCCTTTGCGCCAGGCGATCGCCCCTAACACCCGATCGCCTTGGGCCAATTTCAACCGCAAATGATTCCCCTTCACCACCTGCTGCTCCAAAATCCGCACCCCAGGAGTCCAAAACATGGGAATAGGCATCCCCATCCCCCAAGGTTGCAGGCTTTCAATTTCCGCATAGAGTTGGGGTGTGAGTTGATCAAAATCCGCCTGAACATCAATGCGGATCAAGGGTTTGAGGTGTTCCAGTTCTAGGCATTGGTGGGCAAATTCGCTCAACTTGTTTTGAAACGTGGGGAACTGCTCCACCGTCACCGAAAACCCCCCCGCTGCTTGATGGCCGCCATGTTTGATCAGGCAATCGTGGCAAAATTCCAAGGCTTCGGCAACGTGAAACTCTGGAATACTCCGGGCCGACCCTCGGATCGTCGTCGCATTTTCCTGGGTACAGATAAACACCGGCACGCCGTACCGCTCCACTAACCGGGAAGCAACAATCCCGATTACACCATGATGCCAATCGGCTTTGTAGACGATCAGGACGCGATCGCGCTCCCAGGGCAGGGGCGTATCCTCCACCAAAGCCACCGCCTCCTGCTCAGTCTGTTTACACAACTGCTGTCGCTGCTGGTTCATCGTGCCGCAGACGATGGCCCGATCAAGGGCGATCGCCGGATCATCCGTGGTGAGCAGTTCAATCACCGTGCAGGGATCACCAATGCGACCAATGGCATTAATCCGTGGCCCAAGGCGAAAACCAATCATATCGGGGCGCATCGGCTTATGGCTCTCCTCCGATCCCGCCTGCTGAATTAAGGCTTGTACCCCGGCCAGGGGCGATCGCGGCAGGGATTTTAACCCCCGTTTCACCCAGCGACGATTCACCCCATTTAAGGCGGCCAGGTCGGCGATCGTCCCCAACGTACAGAGATCCAACAGCGTCGCCGTTAAACCCGTTAATTTCCCCACCGCCTGACCTGTGGCCACCGCTAACACATAGGCAACGCCCACCCCCGCCAAACTGCGATAGGGGGAATGCTCCGGTAAAAGTTTGGGGTTAAGGATCGCATCGGCGACGGGCAATTCGGGGGGGAGATCGTGATGATCGGTAATAATCACACTCAAACCCAAATCCACCGCCAACTGCACCGGCTCATGGGCCATAATGCCGTTATCGACGGTGATAATCACCCCGACCCCCGATTGAGCGCAATCCTCGACAATGCGGTTATTCATCCCATAGCCCTCATGCATCCGACTGGGAATGGCATAGTCAATCTTTGCCCCAAAATGGCGCAGGGCGCGGATCAATAACGCCGTGCTGGTCATGCCATCGGCATCGTAGTCGCCACAAATTAGGATGGGATTATCGTGGGCGATCGCCTCCTCCAAAATTGCCACCGCCCGCCCCAAATCCGCAAACTCCTCCAAAGGGGATGGTAACTGAGCCAACTCTGGATCAATGTGGGTAGCCGCCGTTTCTGGGGTCTCCAGGCCGCGATTGCACAACACCTGAGCCAGCAACGGAGAAAGCCCCGTCGCCGCTACGAGGGCTTGCACCTGTTCCGGTGCGGGGGGCGCAATCTGCCAACGTTGGTTAGGAAGTTTAGCCATAGGATTACAACGGCGGGAAATTACCCTGCCAAAGTTGGAACCAATCCTGCCAAGCGGATTCGAGGCGGCCATGGGCAGCTTGGGGATCATTCCCCAAAGGGGTATACATCAACGTCCACAAACAGCGGTCATCCCGCCACCGTTCCCGCCCCAACATCCAGGGAATCACCCGCTCCAGCACCATATCGTAAAGTTCCTGATTCCGCTCATACTGTTCCGGCGTAGCAGAACTTAGCCCCCTGGGATTGATACAAGTACTAATGTAGGCATAGCCGCCGTAGGCGATCGTGGCAAAATGGCCCGATTCGGCCCGTTGGCGAATCCGAGCGGTAATGGCCTCCTCATTGGTTTTAGCGGTGAACCGTTCATGTTCGCGGGTGAATAAATCCACCCCCCCTAACGTCTCCGTCACATAGCGAATTTCAATATCAAGGGGAATGTCCCCCTGACGGTAGCGATAATGGCGGCCAGCGCGATAGCTTGACCCTTCATATTCCGGCTTTTCCACCGGCTCAAGCGCCTCACTCTCTTCTAACTTCCAACCCCTTAAATTAAGGTCTTCGGGAAATTCATACTCCCGCAAATTGCCCACGTTGGGATTGACAAACACCGCCGCTGTCACCCCCACCAACAGGAACACATTTGCCGCTAAAATGCCCAGCCGTAAGGGTTGGGGCGGATCTGGGGTCAGGGGGGATTCCGGTGGGGTTTCATCCAGGGGGGTAATGTTGGCGGGGGGATTGGGGGCTTCGATATCGCTAGGTTCCATGCTCAGAGGGGGGTTCAGCAGCAGCTTGGGCAGATTCAGATGTGATAAAGGGGAAACAAATTAACCCAAAGAGGATAACGCCAATGGCCCCGAAAATTTGCGAGCCGCTGCCGACGTGCCAATAATCAAAGGTTTCGGTATTGAAATTATTGATTAAGTAGGCCATGACGGCAACACGGAAGCTATTGACGATAAAGCCGAGGATAATGGCAATCACGGGGGCTAGCCCTTTGCCTAAGCGGGTGGTGGTAAAGATGATTAAAAAGAGGAAACTGAGGCGGAGTAGAAAGTCAATAATCCCTGCCCCGGAACAGCCTTCATGCACCCGCACGATGGATCGGGAAAGGTTGATATAAACGCCATCGGTGAGGACAGGTTGCATTCCCACAAGGCTTAAACCCAAGGTGGAGGCCGCTGCGGTGAGCATTGTGAAGCTATAGCCGGTGATGCTTTGGATCAGACTTTCGAGATTGCCCGCTAAAAACCGCTCTCCGGGTAGGGCCAGAATGGCAAAGGCTAATAATTCTTTATGGTATTGTCCTAAACCTCGCCAACTGGAGGCCAACAGGGCCAAGCTGAACCCGAAAATCAAGGGGACGGCTTGGACAAAAATGCCGCCGCTGGAAATTTGGAGAATTTTCCAAAAGGTGAGGATGAGGAGGGTTGTGGCGAAGAGGCTGGCGGAGAGGGTGGTGCGAAACTTAAGGGTGGCCTGTTGATCCCAGACCATGGAGGCGATCGCCCCCCAGAAGATCAAACTAATACTAAAGCCCTTCATGTCCCCAGTTTGATCCGTCAGGGCAAGGTGAAAGACCATTAAGCCCCCTGCTAAAGCAAGGAGCCAATAGCGGGAGTCCAGGGCGAGTTTCAGGGTGTCGTTACGTTTGAAGCTATCTAGCATCGGCTCAAAGGGTTTTAGGTCGAGTCTTGTTTCCCAGTCTAGGCGGTGGTAAATGTCTAGCAACCCTGATGGTCAAAAATTCAGCAAAAATTCACCTAAACCCGTTTCAATCAACTTAGCCTATCAAGGCGCGTTAAATTAGCGTCAGTCTTTTTTTGCATTTTAACCCCTATGGTTCAGACTCCCACGCTCAAGCCGGCCTTAACTTGGCTCCCCTTTGCCGATGTTCTCCCCCAACCCTTGCAGAAGCAACGGATCACGGTATTACAGATCAACCTCGGCCGCCGCTGTAATTTGGCCTGTACCCATTGCCATGTGGAGGCGGGGCCCCAGCGGACGGAGGAGCTTTCCCCGGAAATTTGTGAGCAGTTGATCACTGTGATTGAACAGTTTCCCCAAATTGAGACAGTGGATCTCACCGGAGGCGCACCGGAAATGAACTATGGGTTTCGGCCCTTGGTGGAGGCGGCGCGACGGGCGGGTAAACGGGTGTTGGTGCGATCGAACCTGACGATCTTTTTTGCCCCCGGTTTTGAAGATTTGCCGGATTATTTCGCGGCGCAGCAGGTGCGGGTGGTGGCTTCGTTGCCCTGTTATTTGGAGAAAAATGTCGATCGCCAACGGGGGGCGGGGGTTTATCAGGGGGCGATCGCCGCTCTCCAAGCCCTCAACCAACGGGGTTATGGTCGCGATCCCCGTTTAGGTTTAGATCTCGTTTATAACCCCAGTTTGCCCCAACGGGGCAATTTCCAACTGCCCCCGCCGCAGGAAAATCTAGCGGCGGATTATCACACCTATCTCCGGGAGCATTTTGGCATTGAATTTAACGATCTCTATACGATTACGAATATTCCCATTGGACGCACGCAACAATATTTAGAGCGTCAGGGGATTGCGGCGGATTATCAAGCTTTTCTCGCGGCGAACCACAATGGGGAGACGGTTAATCATTTAATGTGTCGCAATCAATTATCAGTGGACTATGAGGGCAAAATCTATGATTGTGATTTCAATCAAATGGCTGGGGTGGAGGCGGTTTCGCCCCAAGGAAAGCCCCTCACCATTGGCGAACTGTTGGCCCGTAAAAGTCTAGATTTAATCAGCGAAATCCAAACTGCTGACTATTGCTATGGTTGTACGGCTGGCTGTGGTTCAAGCTGTGGCGGCGCGTTGGTGTAGCAGGGTAAGGGCGAAAGATTTTGGGGCGAAAGATTTTTCGCCCCTACTTTCCATTAAAAGATCGACCTTCATCAGTAGAGCGTAGGGTGCGTCAGATGGAGCTAATTATCAAGGAGCTTTACGGTTGTTCTGACGCACCATTACCTAACACAAAAAATCATCTTTAATCTGATTATGACTTCACAACCCTCGCAATCCTTAACGCTTAAAGTTACCAAAGTAGTCGGAATTATTTTCGCGATCGCTGCTTTAATTTTTCTCGGCAAACAACTCAACGTGCAACAATATTTTTTACAATTTCTAGATCAAATCGAGCGGTTGGGGATTTGGGGGCCGGTGGTGTTTATTCTGCTTTACATTGCGGCAACGGTGTTGTTTCTCCCCGGTTCGATCCTCACCTTGGGGGCGGGGGTGGTGTTTGGGGTGGTGCAGGGGTCGATTTGGGTTTCCATTGCGTCCACGTTGGGGGCAACGGCGGCGTTTTTGGTGGGTCGCTATGGGGCGCGGCGATGGGTGGCGCAACAGATTGAGGGCAATCTGAAATTTAAGGCGATTGATGAGGCGGTGGCTGAGGAGGGTTGGAAGATTGTCGGCCTGTTGCGGCTGTCGCCCATTTTCCCCTTTAATTTGCTCAATTATGGTTTAGGTGTCACCCAGGTTTCGCTGCGGGATTATTTTTTCGCGTCTTGGATTGGCATGATGCCGGGAACGGTGATGTATGTCTATTTGGGTTCTTTGGCGGGGAGTTTAGCAACCCTGGGGACGGAATCGGAGCAGGGTTCGGCAGTACAGTGGGCGATCTGGATTTTGGGATTGGTGGCGACGGTGGCGATCGCCCTTTATACCACCAAAATTGCGCGGGCGGCATTGGATGCCCAATTGGAGAAGGATCAACCCTAGGGTTTACTGCTCGTCCCGACGATGCCCCACGTTTAACACCCGCACAATGAGCACCCGATCCTCCACACTGTAAATAATTCGATAATCCCCCAACCGAATGCGATATTGATGCGATCGCCCCTTGAGTTTTTTGCAATGGGCAGGACGTGGCTCTACTGCTAAACCCTCAATGGCTGCAATCAAATCCCGTTGCACAGCCTGAGCCAGCTTTTTAATCCGCCTTTGGGCCGCAGGCTGAATGATTACTTCATAGCTCATTTTAAGCCTAACTCTTGCTTAAATAATGCTAACGAAATCTCCCCGGTTTCTTCCCTGGCCAATTCTCCATCAAACCCATCCATTTCATCCTCCAAATCTTCTAAGACTGACTCTAAATCGACATCATGCTTAAACTGTAAATACTGCAAGAAATGATAAAGCTCATCCACGGCCATTCTAGACAATGGTGGCAACTCTAAACTAATTGATGAAATCAGCGGTAATGTTTTCATGATCTTGGCCCTCCATCCCATCAATGCCAATTTTTCCATCATAGCGCGGCATTGTTTCTGGTGTCGAGCCGTGGCTCGTTCCGCTGCCATTGTAGAGGAGGGTTGTCTATTGGGGTTCTTTGGCGGGGAGTTTAGCAACCCTGGGGACGGAATCGGAGCAGGGTTCTACAGTGGGGGATCTGGATTTTAGGGTTGGTGGCAACGGTGGCGATCGCCCTCTATACCACCAAAATTGCGCGGGCGGCATTGGATGCCCAATGGGAGAAGGATCAACCCTAATGATGTTAGTGAATGGTGCGTCAGACACAAACCAATCGTCAAATATTATGATTAATCCTGTCTGACGCACCCTACAATTCAAGATTAGGGTGCGTTAGAGCGATAACCCATGATGCAGAAAAGTAGGTTTAGGTTCTTCAGGAAATATGGTGAAATTGGCTCAATTGGATACCGAATTTGCGAAGGGGCGAAATTTTTTCGCCCCTAGATCAAGGGTTTCAATTTTGCATAAATTTAGCTGATCACCTTAAACTTTGAAGACCCAACCCCACCGGCTTTATTCCGGCTCAATCCCCAACGCCCGCAACTGCGCCGCTAGTCGTTCCGCCCGCTCCCGCTCAGAATCGGCCCGTTGCCGTTCCAACGCCGCCCGCTGTCGCTCCGCTTCCGCTTCAGCCCGGGCCGCTCGTTCCGTTGCCATTTCAATCGTCGTGAGAAACCGTTCCCCATCCGGGCGGTAAAGGGTTAAAAATTCCGGCGTAAACTCAAAACGAATGCCCAATCGGGGACTCGTCCAATGGGCAATTCTTTCAATCTCAATGAACTCCCCATCTACCTGTTGCAAACCGACAAACTGGTGATCATCCGGATCATAGATGTAGTATTCCTCCACACCATAGCGCTGATAAAACCGCTGTTTTTGAAACACAGCCGGGATCCGATTGCCCGGTGAAAGAATTTCAAACACCACCTGAGGAGCAATATTGCCCTCCTCCCATTGACGATAGGAACCGCGATCCCCCTTAGGCCGACCAAAAACAACAAATACATCAGGGGCCACCCGAATCTTCGGCTCCCCTTCCACCGGATACCAGAGCAGATCCCCCGCCACAAAAACATCCGGTTGATCAGCAAAGCAACATTCTAAATTTTCCTTAATCAGGACAATCCATTGGAACTGGCGGGTATTGTCTGCCATCGGTTGACCATCAGAATCGGGGTAAAGAGTGGGACGATGGGGGGAGAGGGTCATAGGACAGGAATCGGCACATTTGCTCTATTATGCCAAAAATTCCCCCCGTAGGGGCGAAAAATTTTTCGCCCTTTCGCCCTTTCGCCCTTCTTCCATTGGCGCAGCAAATCAACTCAAATATAAAAATAGGTTTAAACCCGGAATTGTGCGGGATAATGTCCACAATAATAGGGCAATATAAAACAATCCTAACGCCCATTGATACCATACCAACGCCGCCACCCAGCCGGGTAAATGTTCATCCCGGAGGCGGATATCATTAAAGCCAAACTTAAACACATTGTTGAGGCTGAAATCATAATAATTCAGCCAACTCCAACGGCGATCGCCCAAAATTGGCGTATAGCGATCGCGGAAAAAAGGAAATTTCGGAATAATCGGCAATCGCACAATTAATAACCGCAATTGGCGCATACTGCCATCTTCCACTAAATAGGTTTGATCTAAGGCGGCATGGTAACGACCCTGGAGATAGAGGGGCAGGATTAACCCCAAGGGGACGGGCATCAAAAGCAGGGTTAAACATAACAGCGTCCAGCCCGGTTGTAGCGATCGCTGCCACAATAACCCCAAACCGATCACGGCTAAAAGCGTAAAACTGACCCCCATGGCTAGGGTTTCCCCCCGACGGGGTAAAAGTGGCTTAGGCAACCAGCGGCGCACCCGATCCACGATCCAGATCATGAGAGCAAAGGTGGCCACCGTCAGCAGGCCGATGGTGAGGACTAATCCGGCATCGGTTCCATAATCTGTGAGCAGGAGCAATATACCTAATCCCAAGGCTTGGCAAAGAGCGGTGCTGGCGATGGGCCAACGATACCAGGGCAATTGGTGAATCGTTGTAAATAATTGCTTCACCTGGAGGCGCGATCGCAATACCTCCAATTGATTGGCATCGGGGATCTGTTCCCCCCGCCGAAAACTGCGGATCAGTTGGAGTAACAGGGCTTCATTACCAGGGAGTTGATGCACTTGGAGGAGAGAGCCGATGTGAGCGCGATCGCCCACGAGCCGCGCCGCTTCCGCATCCAGCACCAAACCATCCAACTTCACCCCCATGCCAGGGGTAAACTCGATATTGCTCAGGTTGAACGTTTCCAACAGCTTGACATCTTGAAAGTTAAGCGGTGCGGCGAAATGACTGCCGCGAAAACTCACGCCCTTGTTAAACGTGGCATCGGCACAGTTTAACCCTTGGGGAAAAAAGCTTTTCATCCAAAGGGCGCGATCGCCCCAATGGGTTTGGCTGAAATCTCCCCCCGCCTGCCACCGAGAACCCGACCAATTCCCCCCCTGAAGAAATTCCGCCCCCTGGGCCACCACCGGCCAGAGAAAAATCCCCCCCCGAAACTCCACCGGGCCATGAAAAACCGTATGGTTGAGCCGTAGCCCCACCTGTACCAACTGCAGATAGGGGAGGGTTTGGAAATCAGCCGGGGCAGTTTCAGGGTCGGGGAACAGTGCCGCCTGTTGGCTGGGGGTGAGCAATCCCCCTAGGGCGGCGGGGGCGAGTTTAACGCGAGTCGCTAAATCCGCCACCCGCCAATCCCCATAGATCACCGCATCACTCAAATCCAACACCACCGGCTGAGGGTTGCGTTTTAACTTGGGAGCGAGGGGGGTGAATAATTGCGATCGCCCCTCCTCCGTGGTGAGATCAATCACCAAATTCGTTAAATCCACCCGCTCTTTCCCCTCTTCCATGGTGGTGTGGGTGAGGCGCTCATTCAAAATTTCCGGCGTGAGCGTTTCCAGGGCAGAGGCCGGGGCCATCAGCAACAAGCCCAAACAGAACAGGATCAACCCCCGCCAAAACTTACCCATGGTAAACGCAGGGCAAATCAGCGATGAATGCGGTGTATTGCTGTTGCTTCCTGAGCGGGTTACTCACAGGGACTTTGTTAAGGCCATGGGGATGATCACTCATGAAGCCAAGGCGACGGGGATCAGGGCTTCCCCGGTGAGGCTAAAGGCCCGCACCGCTGTAATTCGCACCGGGACGGTTTTGCCCTTCAGTTCGGCAATATCCCCCGCAAAAAAGGTGAGGCGATTGCCCCGGGTGCGGCCCATCACTTGGCGGGGATCTTTAAGGTTAGCCCCTTCGACTAAAACCTCTTCGATGCGGCCTTGATATCGTTGCGATCGCCCCATAGCTTGCACCTCCACCAAACGATTCAACCGTTGGAGGCGATCGCTCTTCTCCACCTCACTCGCCTGATTCTCCCACACCGCAGCAGGCGTTCCCGGCCGGGGGGAATAGGCCGCCGTATTAATCAGATCAAACTCAAGATCCTCAACGAGTTTCAGAGTATTTTGAAACTGTGCCTCTGTTTCACCGGGAAAACCCACAATCGCATCCGCACTAATCGACGCATCCGGCATTAATTCCCGAATCTTGGCAATAATGCGACGATATTTTTCCTGAGTATAGCCCCTCGCCATCGCCTTCAGCACCTCATTATCCCCCGATTGAAAGGGAATATGGAAATGTTCACAAACCTTCGGCAATTCCGCACAGGCCCGAATCAGCCGCTCCGTAAAATAGCGGGGGTGACTCGTGGCAAACCGAATCCGCTCAATCCCCGGCACATCATGAATAAAATAGAGCAAATCCGTCAACGTATGTTGATGGCGGCCATCCACCGTACTCCCCGGCAAATCCCGGCCATAGGCATCAATATTTTGCCCCAACAGCGTAATTTCCTTAAATCCCTGTTGGGCCAAACCCTCAATTTCCGCCCGAATCGCCTCCGGTGTGCGAGATTGCTCCACCCCCCGCACCCCCGGCACAACGCAATAGGTACAGCGCTCATTGCACCCATAGATCACATTCACCCAAGCGGTGACATCGCTATCCCGGCGAGGCTTCGTAATATCTTCCACAATCGCAATCTCTTCCGTGGCCACCACCTGCTGCCCCGCAAACACCTGCTCTAACAAATCCCCCAACCGATTCGCGTGTTGCGGCCCCATCACCAAATCCAACTCCGGAACCCGCCGCAGCAGTTGCTCTCCTTCCTGTTGGGCCACACATCCCGCCACAATCAGTGTTAAATCCGGCTGACTCTGTTTACGCTTGGCCTGCCGCCCCAGGTAGGAATAGACCTTTTGTTCAGCATTATCGCGGATCGTGCAGGTGTTATAGAGAACAACATCGGCACTGTTAGGGTCATCAATGGCCTGCATCCCCATCTCATCAAGAATCCCGGCCATGCGTTCAGAGTCGGCTTTGTTCATCTGGCAGCCGAAGGTGATGACGTGGTAGGTACGGGGGGCAGTCATGGGCGGAGGGGGCGATCGTGGTCTTCAGATCCGCTATTGTAGCATTTTCGGCTAGAGCGACTGAGGGGGGCGATCCTTTCTTATAACTTTGCCTGTTTTACTGCTCTATCTATTCCTTCCATGTATCTGATAAAAGTATCAATGTATTCTACAACATCACTAAATGAGATATCACTAGCTGAATCATTGTGATGAATAACATTATTTCTTTTGGCAACTACCGTTGCTATAAGATCTTTATTTTCAACAAACACCTCGTTTTCATGCAAATCAATGCCTAAAAGTTTAAAAAGCTTTATTGTCTTGTAAGGATTGGCTGAAATTTCCTCAGAAATATCCTTTTTACTCAAATTGATTTCCGCAAAAGCAAATTTTAGATCTTTATCCTTTACTTCTTTTGAGATTCTCCAGTATAAGAAATTGTTAGGCGTTTTTGACGAATTTATTCTTCCACAAATCTCTTGAGAGAAATCAAAAGCTATATCTTGTAAGTACGCTTCTAAGTAAGTGCAAGCACTTATCAAATAGGCTTTAACAAAAAAGTTTATGTTGTCAGAAAATAAAGGATCAGGGTCATTTTTAAGTACTCGATTCTGGGAGGACACTATGATACTTTTTAGGTCATCCAAAAGCCCTTTGTACTTTGAATAAAAATCATGATCCTGCATTTATAACAGCCTCAAGTAACTCATCCCATTTCATTCGACGCCGTAAAATTCTGGACTTATCCTGAAGGCCACCACTAAGATTTTTTTTAAACTCATCACTATCACAAAGCTTTCTGTAAGCTGCTTTTAATTTTTCTGCATACTTCTCAATTGTTTCTTCAGGAAGCTCCCCCACAGTAGTCATAACCAAGTCATAATGAACCAGACCTTTTCTTTTTTTTCCAACAAGAGGATTAATAAAAGCTTCATCCCCAAATACCTTTTTACAGTTTTTTAGTGCTCTATTAAATCGCAAGCGAAATTCATTGATTTTGTCTTCATTGATGTTAGCATTCTTTTCCATGAAGTTATCAAGAAATTCCTTGAAAGATCCAGTTGATCCAGTCAAATTTTTATCTTCTGATAAAGCAAAGTACCTCAGAATTTGCTCCTCTGGCTCCAAGGAGTTTTTAGGTTTAGAGTTTTTTGAAACACCAAAATTAGCTATTTCTGGATCTTTTGCCAACTCTCGTAAAAGTGAATCGAGTGTTCCTGGATAAATGGCATGTCGTATTTCCTGGTCGGACAGTTTTACAGCCCCTTGGTTTAGACGAGAAAAAATTTCTCTAATCAGTTTTTTGGGATTATCTTTCCTTAAAATAATACACCTGATAGTGGTAGTTTCTAGCTCTGACCTTAAGTTTCCTAATTCTGAAAACTTTTTGCCCTCCAGTTCCTTATAAGTCGTCATTCCTTCAAGGCAGAACTCATCTTTAAAAAACTTATTTATTGTTGTTAGACGCTGAACACCGTCAATCACTAAGTGTGAGCCATTTTCATCTTCAGCAAAATAACAAGACGGGAGAGGAATTCTCATTAGGCAGGATTCAATGAATTTTGAAGATCGGCCCCACCCATCATTATCCCATTTGTACTTTCTTTGAAAGTCTGGATCTAATTTTAACTTTGTTGGATTCGCATTGATTCTATTCACTAGGGTTTCAAATGGGTAGTCTATAGGATACAAATTAAGGATTCTATCTTCAGCTTGATTGCTCATAATTTCTCTAACAAAGATTAGGTACGCTTAGTGACCTGTGAAAAGATTGCTAGTGCAACCTTTACGATCCAAGAGCTTCAAGACTTAACCTACTGTATACAGTAGGTTAAGTTGTATAACTGATACTGGCCAAGAGTTTTAGGGTTGAGAATCTTACCGAAATTTTACAGTTGTCCAGCACTGGCGGTTTAATCCCGACATTATGGGTATTATAGCACAACTGTCGGATAACGTCCCAATTAAGGGACTTTTACCGCAGTCAGCATCATGGAAAGCCCACGGCAACCTAAAGGGTGCGATCGCCCCCACCAAACTACCCCCTTTCAATATCCCGCAAAATTGCTGAATTTTTCAGATCTGCCATTGTAACATTTTCGGCTAGGGAGGTTAAGGGGGGGCGATCGCCCTTGCTAACAATTGAAATGAGCGGTGGCAGATTACCTGAAACTAAGCACCAGCAGTTTTCGACCACTGCCGTGATGTGTTAGCTGGATGGCAACTGTTCAATAAATGTCTGGTAAAACTGCTCATGGGAACCTGAATAATTGTCCATTCCCTCCTTTGTTAAATATCCACTCTTACCCGTGTGTGGATTTTTGACATAGCTATAAATTACCTTTGAATAATCAGGATTTTCACGCCAACTTATGTTAAATGCTGCATACTTGGGAAAAAAAGTCATCTTTGTGTAACCATCAATGTGGTCGTGAATCCACCAGGCTAAAGCCGTCCAATCTTGAGTCTGTTCATAGTATGGAATAAATGAAGTGACAACAATACAGGCTGTTGCCCCCATATACCCTTCTGAGTCTCTCACATCCCAAATATGTCCTGCATAGTTAGACTCGTTACTGCTGCAATTATACTGATTCTGATTCTCTGCACCTTTAGCATTCACTACACAAGAACGATAAGCAGAGCGAACACTGATGCGACCAAGGACATCTTGAATGGGTTCAAGTACCTTCTCACACAGGTTTTTACCTGCTGCGATCGCTAGTTTAGGATCATCAGGAATATTAGGAATACCTTCAATTTGCGAAATTTCCGAATACAAGAACTCCCGCATAAAAAAGCTTTTTGAAAGCTGGACTCTCCCTAACTCTTCCAAGGCTTTAAGCGTTTGCGGTTTCTTCATAAGTTAAACCGTAGTCACTAATTGAACCAATTTTACTCTATTTTCTGAAAAACCCGGCACTGTTTCAACCAATGTCTAGCGGTCTAACGACCAAGCTCACCAACAGCAATGGAGCGCAGCACCTTGTTAGTCATGGGTCACTTTTTTGGGTTTGGCATGACTTCTATGATTGAACTTTCCTTTGTGAACATCTCCTTTCGGTTCCACCACACGACTAGGCTGGCAACGACGATTAACAAGTATGTGTCATAGGGTTGGGCATCGGGAAAGATCGGGTTCATCAACTGGAAGTGAAAAAATGCTGACAGCAAAATGCTGCCATGGGACTGATTGAATAGTGCCGTCACGATCACGCTTATCGCCAAGCACCCAGTAAAGAACGCTGTGAATGACCACTCGCTCTGCTGGGTTCCGCTCAAGAGGAAGGCAGGGAAATGCCACAGCCCCCATATGACACCAAGAATCAGCCCGGCCCAGATTGGAGCAAATTTCTTTTGCAAAAGAGGAAGTGCAAAACCTCGCCAGCCGAACTCTTCGACAGGGCCTTTGATGGCTGCCAGAAACAACTCAATCAGTAACGCTTGAAGGGACACAAATGGAAACGGTTCAGAAAAAAGGTTCCCTCTGATAGCGGAGCCGCCAATGAAAATGAGTGGAATTCCAATAATCAGAAAGGCATACCAGGCTGCGCTACATCGCCAGAGCAAAGCCCTTCCGAGGAAGCGCCGCAGGCCCACGAGACCACCGCTACGGGTAACAAGAGTGAATGCCGCGATCGCAGGAGCATACACCGCCAGAAAAAAGAGTGGATGGTTGCTAGTGAGTTGACCAAACACGGTTTCCATCGGTTCAGACAGAAAGATGTACAAGCCAAGGATACTCCAGGCCAAGCCGAACGAAATTAACAGAAATGGAATGAATAAACGGAACGGTATCTGGTATATTTTATACGCTGTAGTATTTGGGTTCATGGTTGCTTCTTTCTCGGCTAACTATTGATTAGACCGCACCCACAGGATAACTCTTGCTGAAGGGATAGGGATATTGTCCAGCACCAGCGGTCTAACTCCGATATTCGGGGTATTATCGCACAACTGCCGGATAATCCAATTCTCCAAAGTCAAGTGACAGAACAAGGGGCTTAAGTCCGGGTCTTTGGCAAATAGGGTGAAATTGCTTCAATTGGATACCGGATTGGCGTAGGGGCGAAAAAGTTTTCGCCCCTACAGGGTTTCAATTCTGCATAAATTTAGCTTACATCACCGGCAACAAAAAGCAGAGCGAGAACGATCAGCACTTTTTGCTGTGTCTGTGCATAATTGTTATGTTCTTGTAATTACCAATAAGCAGGATCATTGAATTCCTTAACGCATATTGGATTGCCATTTATAGGTTGAATTGGTTCTCCCGTTAACGACTGACCAAGCCAACCCACTGGCATTGAAAGCTTTCGCGGTGCCCGGATTACGTTTTCGGACAACGGCTCAAACCCTACCCTGGAGTAGAAAGATGGATCGCCATATGTAACAGATACTTTCACAGAACGTTTTTTAAGTTCACTAAGTCCATAGTTGATTAACGCCTGTCCTACGCCTTTTCTCTGATGTTTTGTGCTCACTGCCACCGGAGCAAGCATATAAACAAGAATGGATTCGTTAAACCGAAGGCGAGTAAAGAAAATAGCACCAATAAGTGATTCGTTCTCATCTGTGCCAAAACAAATTATTTCTTCGTTGTCGATATTTGAACATAACTCTGAGGCAAGATTACCGATCAGTTTACCTTCTTCTTTTCCTTCGGACGATTCAAAAACAGAGGTAAAAAGCTTAGATATTTCATTTTGATTTCTTTTATCGAGCGCCTTATAAATCATACCTTATCCTGCAATCGTATTTTCCTAACTTTTTTGAACATAACGATGTATTAGACCGCATCCACAAGATACACCTTCTGACGGGGTGTTGTCCAGCACTGGCGGTTTAACTCCGATATTTGGGGTATTATCGCGCAACTACTGGATAATCCAATTCTCCAAAGTCAAGTGACAGAACAAGGGGCTTAAGCCCGGGTCTTCGGAAACTAGGGTGAAATTGGCTCAATTGGATACCGAATTGGCGTAGGGGCGAAAACTTTTTCGCCCCTACGGGGTTTCAATTTTGCATAAATTTAGCTTATCACCTTAAATTGTGAAGACCCATGGATGATCGGTGCGTCAGATCCATTGATCCATGATGCCCACAAACAGCCTAACGACTGACGCACCATCCTAACCCACACACATCGATAATGATCGAGAAACCGGCGGAATCTCCGCTACACTGGAGAAGAATCCCCTAAATGCGCTATCATCTCCCCCCGCCGCCATTTCCCTAAACACAGCTTTATGAACACATCGCCATCAATAAAAGCAGATATCTTAGTCGTTGACGATACCCCCGATAATATTCGCTTTTTATCATCGATCTTAACAGAAGAAGGCTATAGTGTCCGCCCCGCTATTAGCGGTAGAATTGCCATCCGTGCCGCCCAAACCATTACCCCCGACCTGATTTTACTCGATATTAATATGCCCGATATGGATGGCTATCAGGTCTGTCGCATTATTAAAGGAAATCCTATCACCCGCAATGTGCCGGTGATTTTTTTAAGTGCCTTAGATGATATTCAAGATAAGGTGAAAGCTTTTGAAGTCGGCGGCAATGATTATATTAGTAAACCTTTTCAACTCCAAGAGGTCTTAATTCGCATTGCTAACCAGTTAACTATTAATAACCTTCAAAAACAAGTTCAAGAACGGGTAGTGCCCAATATGTAATGATAAAGGGGTAAAACCTGACACCGTTGAACTTCCATGCCCACCTGCCCAACCTGTGCATCAACCCACACCGTTAAGAATGGACGAATTCACAACGGCAAACAACG
>Ga0316611_1000172_pt1 | contig 26039 bp, 39 predicted proteins | sample MIS2016202_MG_FD_207675 | JGI IMG/M metagenome (GOLD analysis project Ga0316611, IMG submission 207675) | Microbial mat bacterial communities from Middle Island sinkhole, Lake Huron, Michigan, United States - MIS.2016.202 | ecosystem: Environmental > Aquatic > Freshwater > Lake > Sediment... | reverse complement strand
TCACTAAATATAATAGAATGATTCAATCATATTCTAAAGACCACTGGATTGATGCTGCATGTGTAGGTGAGAGCGGTTCTAGTGTCAATATTAATGGTGTTACGTGTTTAAATGTTAAATCAATGGGACGAGGCAATAGAAAAGTACAATTAATGAATGCGTATGGTTTTCCTAGAGGTTCTAAACCAAAGGAACACAAAAGGATTAAGGAATTTAGCACGGGCGACTTTGTTAGGGTTGTTATTTTAAGAGGAAAGTATATTGGAAATTATACATCATATATTAGTAGCATTAAATATGATGGATATCTAACGTTTAAACATAAAGATATTAAAATAACAACAAATTACAAAAATTTTAAATTAATTCAGTATAATAATGGCTTCACCTAAACCATTACATACAGCACGATTAAACACTCATGCTGCCATCGCTCACGACAGAATGTTATGCAGTCGTTCGTGCTTTTCTCCCACTTCCGTTATGTGGGTACGCAACTCACTGTCGGGTCGGCATCCGTTCATCACTTCGATGAAGATTTACCAATAAAAAATGTGTATTTAGAATAGAAAATGCCGCACAATCATTTGAATATAGTGATTGTGCGGCATTTTCATGTACAATGTTTTTTGTACTCAACTAATTACCAACAACAAACGACTTTTCCTTTTTCTAAAAGTCTTTTTGCTCTTATTTGTATTTCTTCACAACAGTGATCTTGCGATGCCACCTTTGCAAGTGCTTTTTCGATACTCATGCCGCCATGCGACACTAACCAAGTGCACTGTCTAACTACTTCATCAATTTCATTGATTTCATCCATTTCTTGAATTTCTTGAGTGGTCATTTCAGTGTTCATGGTAATTCTCCTTTTTCTTTGGGTTGTCACCGTTGCGTTGTTGCATTGGTGTGTCGTTGTGATGGTTGCCATTATAACGGGACGGGCGGATCGTGTCAATGTCATAATTCATATCCCACGTCATTGTATCTGTCATGCGTTGTGACGTTTAAAACAGGGCTAGAATCAATTTTAGATTTTAGATGTACAAATCTATCGTTTTGGGATTATAATCAAATTTAGCCTTTTCTCTTATGCGTTAAACCCTAACCACCTGCGTGCTTGCGTCGATGCCGCACGCGTGTGGAATGGTAAACGCTCGTGAGAAATTTTTTCACTTTGAAGTTATATTGTTAAATTAAGTTTGAGAAAAAATGTGTTGAGGTGAGAAAAAAAATATATTATTAGTCCTCCCAAGTAAACGATCCCATATATCTCCTATTGCATACAGCACGATTAAACACTCGTGCTACTAACGCGCGCAACTTTTATAATTATTTGAAATTGAAAACGAATCTCGACTTTCTTGTTAAAACATCATTAAAAATCCTAGAACTGTGTGATTAACATATTTCATTTTACGGGCTTCCTAGAAATTATAATCTTTTTAATGATAATTTAATATAAAAACGTGAATTTGATTTTATTTTCAGCGAATTACAAAAAGTGCGCGCGTTAGTAGCACGAGTGTTTAATCGTGCTGTATGCAATAGGAGATGTGCTTGGCTTTGGTCTCAGTTGGTGTACATATAATATATTTTTCTCACTTCAACACATTTCTTCTCAAACTTAATTTATTAATACAAATTTAACAATATAACTTTAAAGTGAAAAATTTCTCACTAGCGTTTATCCTTCCGTAGTAACACGAGTAAATACTCGTGTTGTATGCAATAGCGTGCGGCATAGACGCAAGCACGCAAGCGGTTAGGGTTTAACGCATAAGAGAAAGGCTAGATTTGATTATAATTCTAAAATGACAGATTCATACATCCAAATCATAAAATCGAATACATCGTCAATTAGATTGGTTTAAATCGAATACGAATTATGATATTGACACGGTACGACCGTTTCGTTATAATGTTTCACACGCCACGATTGCATCGTGTCAATATTGCATTGTGTCAATACTTCGTACAACATGATACTACTGTGGTAAAAAAATCGGTTGACATGTTTAACCGATGAGTGTAAAATAGCAACATTAAATCAACCAATTAAGGAAAATTAACAGAATGTCATCACAAAATTGGCGCAAGGTTTTTCCTAATATGACACGTAAACAAGAAAACGCAATTGTTCTGAAAGTTACACGCAAGTTAATGAAATTCACAAAGAAACAATTGGCTGATCTCACTGGTATTTCACAACGTCACATTTCCAAAATGGAGTCTGGCAAACTCAGCATCAGTGAAGATAACGCAAAAAAAATGGCTGTTGCTATGAATACTGATTACCGTCTGTTTCTTTAATTTATAGTTATTTTAACAAAAAAAGCTGTGTTATTGATAATATACAGAATAACACAGCTTTTTTGTCACACTAATCGTCCAATCAAGAACATGAGATTATTTATGGATGTAATTGAACTTTTGCTGTTTTTTTGCAGACTTATTTTTGTTCTTTTTGCAAGCAGTAGTAGATATTTTTTGTTTCTTTATTAATTGTGACAAACGAAAATAACATCGACAGGGATTTGAATATGAGCGTATTAGCAGAAAATGTATTGGCAGAACTTGAGCTTAATCAAGATGAATTATTGTGCCAGATCAATCTACACGAGTTATATAAAAAGATTACGTTGTGGTTAGATGTAATTGGACTACAATGTCAACTTATTAGGGTTGATATGGATGATTTCGTTGATGACGGTGAAGATGAGGTTGACCTTCCGTTGATTCGCTCAAAAAGTATCTTGCGAGTCTTATTATCTACAGATGACCATGTGGATTTTTTGCCATTGGTACCCTATGTAATGGGAGATAACCAAGTGGACTATTTCGCACAAGTAGATTTTGAAATTGGCGAACGTAAATACATTCTTGTAATGAAGGATAAAAACGGTTCATGGGATATTGCAGAATATATGGGATATGGCAAGCCTAAGCAATTTTCTTCGCTGTCTCAGGTAAATTTGAGTAGATTGTTTATTAAACAACCTGCTTTACTAAAACAACTTGTCGATTTCAAAGGTAAATTGCGAGAGGTTTTTGTTCCTGAAACTGATGATTTTGATATTGATGAACACAGTAATATGTGTATTGGTTGTTGCAATGATATTATAACACAATTGTGTGTATTGCATGACCAATTAGGTGCAATTATTGCGTCTAATTCTATTGATGCAAAAGCTATTAAAACTTTAAATAGACTCAAATGGATTATTAATGATTTTTCAGAAATTAAATTGAATCTAAGTGAAAATATCTACAGGAGACCCACTGAAATAGTGAGTAATATTATTTCTTATACTAATTTTGATTGGTGGTATGTTGACAGACTAATCAACAATTAAAAAGTTGGTATGCAATTCAGATGGTAGGAAGGCATCCATCCATTCCTACCTTTATGGTAAGTGAGCCGATTGGCTACATAAAAGGAGATTATATGAGATTGTGGCATCAATTATTAATAGAAAAGCTACCTAGAAATCAATTAAGTGGACAGCACAGAGAATGTTGTGCATTGCGTGGGAATGGATGGGGAAAGAAGCATAGAATAGTTGACTATGTTTTTACTCATAGTCCTTATATGCTTTATGAATATCATTTGTTGATAATGGCAGAAATGACGAAAAGAGGTTACAATATAGATAAGTTATGGTTTTCCTCATTGTATAGAGGAAAGATTTGTAATCCATATACATACGAAGAGTTAGATTATGAGATACACGATAGGATTATATACAAGGAGCATAACACAGAATATTTAAAAGAATGTTTGGCTAATTTATTAGCTAAATGTATTAGTTTTGATTAGCTACAATGCTTCTCCATTTTACCACAAAAAGTAGTAAACTGACTATGCGAAATTACTAATGATTCTCTGCATAGTCACAATTTTTCAATTAATTAAACAATGAACAATATGATTGATATTAAAACAGATAATGTACTAAAAATAAAACAATTGTTTGGATTGAAAACTAAATCAAATCTAAATGCTCAACTTGCAAGAAAATTAAGCGAGTCTCTATTAAATAAAAAACAAAAATATATTTTACAGAATAAATTAGATGGTATTCGGGTGCAGTGCTTCTTTATTATGGATAAGGAAAAAAACGCTTCTTTATATGTTGTATCTCGTGAATTTAAGCTAATTCCAAATACATTTATCCGTGCTGCAATAGAAAACATGTTGTTTGTTTATTTCAGAGAAGGCTTGATGAATGGAATTGACAAATTAAACACGGAAGCAGATGATTTTGCATGTGTATTTATTGATGGCGAAATATTGACTTATAATGAACATAATAAAATAGATGATTTTAATGTTTTGCAGTCTAAGGTAATGTCTAAAGACGGCACTCCTTTGTTTAAAGTATGTGTTTTTGATATGCTTACCAGAAACTACCTGACAATTTTTGATCATGTTTCCTTTAATGAATACGATGAAACTGTCAAAGTGCATTTAGAAGATAATGAAGAATGCACGCATTACTCTTCACCATATATCAGTAGATTAGCTTCTTTAAAAAGACATGTATATAGAATTTCTAGGGACACAGGAATAAATCAATTACTATTTACACCTGTAATGGAGACAATTAACGAAGAAGAATATGACGGGTATCAAAAAACAGAAATTGATAAGTTTCACCAAAAGATGCTAGAAATGGGATTTGAAGGTGTAATAATTCGCAATCCGTATGCTGCATATCACTCTGGCAGGGCAACAAAGACTCACAATGAGATTTTAAAAGACAAGCAAACTGAAACGATTGATGCTATAATTTTAGAAATTCTACCTTTGCAGAAAAATGAAAATGATGCTGTTGATAATGGGACAGGAAGTTTGAAACGTAGCAGTAAAAATAGCAATAAGGTCACACAATTAACAGCGGGAAGTTTATTTGTTCAAGACTCTAAAGGCAGAAAGTTTCATGTTGGATCAGGTTTTGATGATATAACAAGACTTACGTTTTGGGAAAATAGAGACAAATTAATTGGTAAAGTCATTGAGGTTAAATACATGTCATTCGGTATGAAAAATCCTCCAAGAAACCCTGTTTTTGTAAGATTACGTGAAGATATTACTATGAAAAATATTGTTTAGCAAAAAGATAAATCTCAAACACTATTAATCTAATATATCGACATGTGAGTCAGAAGTAATTGCTGCAACACCAGATACCGCTATTAATTTAGCGGTATCTACGCAATTACGACAAGTAGATAATCATATTTTTATCATATTAGATATTGATTATAATGTGATTATAGCAAAGTTGACAGAATAAATTACAGCTTCATTACACATACAAACACAACATGAAATATGAATAATACAAAAAACTTTGATTATCAAACCTTAGAAATTTTAAAAACAATGCCTTTAGTAGAAGGCATAGAATATCTACTATCACTTCCTAAAAAGAGAAGAGGTGGAAACCATTCTAGCAACAAACATGTGTTGGCTAAGTTATGTGCGACCAATACTAAATGCGCTTGTTGTGGTGTTGAAGGCACTAAATTTATGTTAGGTAAGGCAATTGATGGTTCATTGCATTGTAACTTATACACAGACAATGACATTGCATTTTCATTAGACCATATAATTCCAAAAGCACATGGTGGTAGTAACCGTATTGATAATCTACAATTATTATGTATCCGATGCAATCAATTTAAATCAGACAAACCTTATAAGCTAGAAGTGTATAAAAAACTTTTAGACTCAGGCTTAGAATCTGTACAAATAGTATCACCTAATTGTATCCGTATCGGCAATGGGGATAAAATGCCTGTTGATCTATTTTTTGAATTATCACAACATCTTGAAGAATCTAAAGACGATATGCAATTATATTATTATTCCTTTAACGAACAATACAAAAAGTATAGTTATAATTATTGTTATTGGCGATGTGGAAAATAGAAGCAATCAAGATTGATAGAAATAGATGACATTCAATATAATAATTGGAATAATAAATTATGATAGTTGAAACTGAAGAATTAGAGGAAACTAAAATCACATTAATTACTGACTCATATAAAGCGTTAGAAACTTCAAAGGTTTATGAACGACACAGCAATTTAATTAATCAACTTTATTTGGAATATTTAAGTGAATACCCATCGGTTGATTTAGCAACGATGCCTGACACTTATGAAAATTTTGAAGTTAGATTGGAATGGATTTGTCAACAAATTTCGATTACTAGAAACACAAATTGCATCGCACTTATTTAACTGTTATACATTATGATAGAAACTAAACCGTTAGACATATCTCATATATATTAGCCGCAAAAAAAGCACTAACAAAATTGTTTGCTAATGCTTTTTACTGTAACATTGCAATGTCTTTAATTATTTAGAATTCCTTTTTTAAACTAATTATATAATTACATTTTTCATATTTATTCCTTATTAATTAATTTATATACTAAATTATCACCGTTAAAATAATAGGAAATATTACCCACGATATTTCTTTCTTCATCGAAGGATTTCTTATTTATATCAGACGGACATATAGCTTCATGATCGCTTCTTGTGAGCTTAATTCCACACCCTGAATATTGCGGATATTTCTTATATTTAAAATAAATTAAATATGATTCACATGGAGAGGTTCTTGTGCATTTGACTTTGTGATTGGCTAAATCATCTGCCGCCAGTTTTTTTGCACGCTCAGTCATAGTTATATCAGACGCATAAATATTGGTCGATAAGCAAATTAAAATAAAATAACCACATATCTTAAAAAATTTCATATACACTCCTTATTGTTAAATTATAAGATACAAACATATCACAATTTAATACAATTGTCAATAATTATTTTTGTGCTGAAATTACCAAGTTTTTGCCAATGTAGAAAATAGTCGATTCTAGCCGTGTTTTAGACACAGTAATTCCAGTGACACGATACAACAGGCATGTGAAACATTGTAATGTTGGAGATATGAATTATGACATTGACACGATACCCACGACCCGTTATAATGGCGACCATCAACACCAATGCACAACGCAACGGTAACACAACTTCACAAAAAAGGTGAATGACATGTCGATTTACATGAGAGAGATGAGAAAACTTAATTTAGGTAAACCAGTATTAAGTAACGGGTTGCGTAAAGGAAATAAAGGTATAAACGTAAATATATGCTGTTCAACAGACATAGCGGGTGAACTAGGTCATTATGTTGAAGTTGCTTTATCGTCAATTTCACAATCGACTGGAATTCGCGATATAACACTGAATGATGACACTTCGATAACCACAGACGCAACGTGCGAAATTGAATTCAATAAAACAACCATTGAGATAATGGGAATAGCCGCATTAGATGGCTATCATTTACCCAATGTAGCTTTGCTGTTGATACTGGCGCACAAAGAGATATTTGGTATAAATAGTAAGATTTCAGTACGTGCTAAATATTACAATCAACACAAAAATCTTCGTTATACAAAAGGTGGTTATGACATATTCCCGTATATCGACAGTATGAAAAAAATTGTAAAAAAATGGGTTAAAAACAACCCAAGTGAAGTTGAAGCATTGAAAAATGTGCTGTGTGAAATAAATATTGGTACACATGATTTTATCCCAATTATCCAATAAGATCACCCTGATTTTTGCAGTAGCTAAAACTGCTGCAAAAAATCGTGTGTTCATGCAATGTTGGATATGAGTTATAACAAGACAATAAAATGTTGCACGCATAAAATTTTTGACTTATTTGAAAGTTAGGTGTAAAATACACTCAATACAATTGAAATGCCACAAAATCGAGAAAATATGAATATTAAAGAAATTAATTGGTTATGCAACAGGCTTATGATGAGCAGTGAAAGGTACTCACTGTTCTTTGTGTGTTGTGAAACTATTGAAGAGTATCATAAACTCTTGATGTCAGTCAAGAGTCGTGGGGTTGAATTATCGTCACTGATAACACCATCGGACTTAGTTTATCATTTGGATTTGTGGATAAAAGATCAAGACGTTTCTCACGAAAACCCATTATTTTTATATGGCTTATCTGAATTACTAGCCTCTAACAATGCTGAATCGCACATATACAATATAAACGCTGGTCGCGATCAGTTTAGAGTAAACGAAAAAAGCGGTCAAAAAGACAGACCTATTGTGTTTTGTGTTGATGATGCTACACTAACTAAATTAGAAAAGAATGCGATTGATTTCTATAGTTCTGGTTCAGGTTATTTCTATCCTTTTGTTGATGATGAATAAGTTGTGCGTGTAAAAGATTTGGGGATGCTGTGCAAACGTTATCAGATATTCTATGAGTATTAACTAAGATGTCGATGGTAGTCACTTACAACGCAATTGGAATTTATATGAGGATTTATTGTCGGGAATTGATTTTAATCACTGTATCAATACTTGTTGGCTTTGGTATAACTTTACTACTTATGTGGTATGGTATTGTTTAACGCTGATGAATAAACACAACAAATAATAGAAATATCATGAACAACACGGTAGCGAATCTGTTGACTTAATTAAGGACATTGACAGCGAAATTCGGACTGCCACATGGTTTGTTGGTGAATACAATCAATTGTTTAAAAAGGATTAAATATGTTTATAATAAGTGATAGCTTTAAATTTTCTTATAAATTCGATATAAGTGATTTATATCGTGAGCTAAACACCAAAGACGAAGCAGATTACATCACAAGGGATCGCATTAATATTAAAATTGTTCGTGAATTAGGAAGATGTTATAAACCTACTGATGAAGAATTGGATAAACATACTATAGATTATAGCGAATATTTGGCTTATCGAGATTATTTAATTGAGTGTAATCGTGCGTTAATGCACTGTACATGGGATGATAAAAATGGTCTGATTGTTTATCAGAAATTTAAGGATTTAATTAATACTCTAATTAAGTCTAAAGGGAATGTAAATGTTCCTGATAAGTTATTCTATCAATGGATTGTTACGAATATTAGAAAACATAACAGCAAAATCCACAAGCAACTAAATATTGCATAATGGGTTTTGTTGTTGTATAATAATCAACTTAAAAACAACTCTATCGAAAAAGGTGAAATATGTTAGATTACTTTTCTATAACAAACTTTGGGGGAATCAATGGTTTTTGCTCAACCTTTAATTCATCAAACGATGATTATCCCATTTTTAAGTTTGAAAATATTGGTAATATTGAACTAATTAAAATTAGTGGTGGAAACTCATCTGGAAAAACAACTGTATTAAAAGCTATCAAAACAATGAGGGATTGCGTTAAAAAATCCATTGAGATTGACTCTATAATCCCGCATGTTTTGCAGTCGCGTGAAAAAACCGTATTTGAGATTCGCTTTGTTAAAAACGGCATTAAGTACGAATATGTTTTTGTTGTTAAAGGTGAAAGTATCATATACGAAAAGTTAAGTAATGAACACACAGAAACCACTATCTTTTTAAGACAGTTTGACTATAATTCACAAGAATATAAATGGGAATTTGATAAAAATTTATTTAAACCATCAAATTTAGTAAAATCATGGATAAGCTGCACTCGCAAAGATGCTCTGTTTTTATCAACAGCGGCACAGTTAAACGCAAAATTCTTACATCCATTTATTGATTGGTTTTTGGATTTGAATTTTTTCATTGAAACACCGCTTAGTGGTCGCCTTAACTGTGATGGATTAGTAGAACGCAGCATTAATGTATGCAATTCAGAATTACTGAAATTAGCGCAGTTAGTTGACAAGACTGTTACATCTGTTGGTTATAATGAAGATCACAACATTGTGTTTTTATCACATAATTCTAATGGTAATGCGTATGCTTTGCCTTTGTCACATGAATCACGCAGCATGAAAAGATTGTTTGAAATTGCCCCTCTGTTGATTGATACCATGATGAATAGAGAGGTGATTTTTATTGATGACTTGGAATGTTATTTTGATAAAACCACTTTATCAAAAATAATTGAATCACTTAGTGAGATTTCCAATGGCAACCTTAAGCAATTGGTTTATACTTCACTTGAATGATTTTTTAACCTAAAAAGGATTGTATCGTTGATAAAATCTTACCTGATTGAACTTTCATTTAATGAATGTGGCTTTGAGAATGGACGTGAAAGATACTTATATGATGCGACCAGTCCAAATGAGGCTGTTTATATGTACTTTAAAAATGAATATGGCAATACGCTAAAGAATATAAACAGCCAATATATGAGAAATATTTTGAAAGTTACCAATCTGATGTGTCATACTATACAATGTATGATGTGATTGTTGGTAACTCTGAAGATTGTGGTTGTTGTATTTTTGTTTATGAGTTAAAAAACAATAAGTTTCAACGCTTGATGGTTTATTGTCATTAGATGAGGCAAAAGATGGGATTAAATAATGTCTGAACGACCTAAAGTAGATAAAGAATATATTGAACAATGCTCTGATGGATGGATAAAGAAGATTGAAAATCTATATTCTTTAATTAAAGAAACTCTCGAAAATAACAACGAAGTACAATGCAATACAAATCAAAGTATGACCATGCACGAGGGATTGATGATTGAACATCAAGTTTTGCCAAAAAAAGTCCCTATATTGGATTTGTTTGTAAAAAATCAATTGAAGGCAACGTTTAAACCAATAGGTTTGTGGGTTGTTGGTGCAAATGGTCGTGTGGATATTTTGACAAAGCAAGGTGCTTATATTTTGGTAGATGTTGGGGAAGATGAAATAACACCGTGCTGGGAAGTTTTTCCGCCAAAAAATAGGAAAAATAGCGTGCCATTCGATGTTGCGTTTATAGCAAAATTGGTTCACTAAACACATGATTTGAATGTTGCGATGAAAACTGTTTGTTGTAAATTAATTTAAATTAACAGGAATAAATAAAATGACTGAAATGACAAAAAAAGAGGTTTTGGGAAATGTTTTAAAGCGTGCATTGAAAAAATCTGCAAGTCGTGATGATGTGCTTGAGATGGTGATTGACGCTGCTATTGAGGGGCATCTTGTAAACTGTCCCGATATTCTTGTTGAGCTTTACGGCTTAACTGAAGATTATTGCGAGGATTTTGATGATGTATTGTCATTGAAAGAAGCAAAAGAAATGCTTGGTATAACAGAATTAGATTTACCTTAATTTATTACAGCGCACCATTTTGTATTAATGGTGCGACAAATCTAAACACTCATAAATTAAACCAAAAGGATATAATTATTATGCTTAATAAAAAATTAAAACCGCTGTTGTTTTTTATGTTGTCATTTTTAATCGCTGTATTACCATTTACAACAATTCAAGCTGCCAATTCAAATCTTGAATATACTAACAGTGAAGAATGTTCAGCTACAGAACCATGCGAATCCAAAGTAATTGCTGCAACAGTAGATACTGTTACTGTGGAGGTAATGGCATCTGCAACACAAATACGGCTGCCATTACCTCTATTTATGCTGAACCGAGATGAATTTGTGATGTTGAAGCGTTCGCAAGTAGGTGATACAGTTTTAATCACATTGGATTTTGATTGTAATGTTATTGTAGCAAAGTTACCATAAGAACTTTAAAAATATGACAAACAACGAAGAAGATATGATGTCTGCTGCATTAATTACATTAGTTGTATTAATTTTAATTTTTGGATTTTCAGGTATAGGTCTATTGAATGGAGCGATTGTAGGTCTTAATCTTGATTACGGAGTTGTGAATGTATCTTTAATGGGAATTTTTATATTAGCGGTCTTATCCGATAAATAAACATCCATTCAAACCACATAGAAATTTCTGCGTGGTTTGAATTTGCGTTTAACAAAATTTACCTGATTTACAGACCTAATTTAAGCCTAGAAATCAATGAATCTGCAAGTATATAATCATCGCCACTTTTCCTTACGACAATAACCGTAATATTTACTCCATTAATGAATGCTTTTAACTTTTTAGGTAAATCCCTGTATCCCAATCCATATAATTCACCAATAAATCCTACGCTACCGATTTTCCATTGGTTATGATAGCCTGTAATTTCACCATTTCTAAGCTGGTTTAAATAAGACAAAATAGTCGCCATTTGTTGCACACCATCTTGAATAAACCACGTCCCACTGCTGCTATCTTCAGTAACAATAATTCGATTAGCTGTTATGCCTATTAATAAATTTTCTATAAATAGAGATTGAGTATCATTATCCCAATTTTGTTCTTCCAATGTTTTTGCTGTATCAAAAACCAATTCTTTTTTTTGATATATATCAACAAGTTCATCAACAGATATATTTATTTTGTACGGTGAAAAACTTTCAATTATATCAATTAATTTTTTCATATTAAAACCTCTGCGTTTTTTTGTGAATTAATTTAAAATACAATTACACGGTCATCATACATTTTTAATAGAATTGATGGTAAAATAGCATAACTACCAGTGCCATCAGGTTCAGATGAATCCACAACAAAAACAACTGAACCATCATCTTCTTTGCAAGTGTAAATAAAATATGCTTGACCGCGACGACCACCTTTAATCTCCAGTGCGTAAACTTCTTCTAATTCAGACAGATACTCAAAATGTTCGTAATTAGTTATACTTGACCATAAATTACTATTTGGATTGACTTCTAAAAACCCGTGTTTGTTTGATTTGACCTTTAGAAAGCCGTAATTAAGTAAAATACTTAGTTTATATAAATTAACATTAAATTTCATGTAAATACCTATTGTTGTTTAAAATTCTTCTAGTAAAAAAATACACTAGAAGAATTTGCAGGATTAAGTAATCGACATTCTTATGGCACCTTCGATGAAGTGCGGTATAATATCAGATATTATGCGTTCATCACTAATGAGACATTTATTTCTAATATCCTTCTCATACACTGATACAATATCTAAGATATTATTACGATTTACCAGTAATAACTGGTGTTTATCCAAAGCACCTTCAGCTAAGTATCGCTCTAATCGTTTATCGATTAATTTACCACAACGATTGACGATATCACTCACTGTTTTTTGTTTGTCATCGTTTTTTGTTGTTTGCTCTAAATATTCAGCATATTCTTCATCCCAAAGAAATAGAGACACTCTAACAAGGATGCCGTTTAAAAAAGTAAGCATATACTCAATCCCATCTCTTTTACCATACATTCTAATTGTGCATGTATGTTCAGTGGGTTTGAATTGTGGTTCTCTTGCGTTATCAGTTTTCCTTGACATAAAACCTTGTTGAGTGTTTAATAACCGCAATCCATCCAACTGATACACCTCCATAAGTTCACCTAAATCCTTTGTTTGATAGCATCCTTTCTCAATCAAGACATTATTAAGCCTAATGTCTTCTTTAACTATAATATCATCATACATGCCCATAACAAACCCCTTTATTGTTGGATTGATCATAAAAACAACGCTTCTTTTCTTCAAAATCGCAAAGAGTTGAAAGCAACATCTCCCTTTTCATATAGGGATTAGCGGATTCATATTCATGATTTTCAGATATGAAATTTTGAACGTAATTAATAGCGTTGTACAAATCTCGATTACGAATGATATTGTTATCACCTTTCGCTTTACACCAAGACAGGTATTCATCTAATTTCTCAGGTTTTGATATTAAACCCAATTGATAAATGAGATTTAACTTCTTCTTTGCAGTATTAAACGGGTGTTTGTAACCTATAACACCAAAGAGTACTTTATTATCATTTAAGTCACTAATTATCGTAATGACAACGCCACTGTCTATTTCCATCACAAAGTTATGTCCATTGGCAGTTAATACCAACTTTCCACTGCAATCTGTTAATAGTGCTTTATTGGATTTTGTCTTGTAAACCAACTGCCCAGCTATATTTAATTGCAGTACGTGAGGTACTTCTGGCGTTAGATCGGAATATGAAATATCGTACCCGCCTAGTGACATGTAAACACCTAGAATCGCAGAGTCTTTTTCTTGAAAAAAATACATTTTATGTTCCTTTATTATCGGTAAATTAAACTTTATTGATTGAATGTGACTATTTTACATCATTGCTTTGAATACGTCAACCATTTTTTTTGCACGCAACCGATTTAAGACAGTATATAATCTACATAATATGGTAAAGTTTTTTTAGCCAGAGTCTCAAGATATACTTCACTAGCAAAACTTACCGTGTCGTTTCCTATAACCAAAATTTCTGAGCAAAAGCCTGCATACAGAACTTCTGTTGTTTCAAATGGCATGGAATTCCGTTCTATCCAATTTTGTATAATCTTTTCTGCGGCATCTATCGTTACCTTTTTATTTGAAGTTTCTTTAAAAGACCATGCTAAATCGCACAATGCTGACGCAAAATGCAATCTTTTGCTTTTCTTACATGCAGATTCGAGTTTTTCATAAATTTCACAATCTAATTCGCTGTTGACAAAAATCCCCCAAATATCATCATTTACAAGACGTACTTTTTCGATATATCTATTTTTCATATTTTTCTCTATAGTTATAACAAAAAAACACTGCAATTAATTATTCATGTCTTTTTGTATTTTACAATATGGTGTTTTTATGTCACTATGGATATTATAACGCGTCGATGGTATCGTGTCAATATCATAATTCATATTCACATTTCAAAAAAAATGCCATGCTTTGTAGCGTCTAAAAACAAGGCTAGAATCAATTTTAGATTTTAGATGTACAAATCTATCGTTTTAGAATTATAATCAAATTTAGCCTTTCTCTTATGCGTTAAACCCTAACCACCTGCGTGCTTATGCGGTCGCCGCACGCAGTGGAAGGGTAAACGCTCGCGAGAAGTTTTCACCTTTAAAGTTATATTGATAAATTAATTTTGAGAATAATTGTGTTGAAGTGAGAAAAATATTATATGTACACCAACCAATACCAAAGCCACGACCATCTCCTAACGCGCGCACTTTTTGTAATTCGCTGAAAACAAAATCGAATTCACGTTCTGATATTAATTTATCATTAAAAAGATTATAATTTCAAGGAAGCCCGTAAAAATGAAATATGTTAATCACACGTTTCTAGGTTTTTAATGATATTTTAATAAGAAAGTCGAGATTCGTTTTCAATTTCAATTAATTATAAAAGTTGCGCGCGTTAGGAGATGGTCGTGGCTTTGGTCTAGGTTGGTGTCAATATAATAATTTTTCACCTCAACACATTTCTTCTCAAAAAAAATACATTACCAATACAAATTTAAAAAAAGGAAATTTAGTAATATAACTTTAAAGGTGAAAATTTCTCACGAGCGTTTACCCTTCTACTGCGTGCGGCGACCGCACAAGCACGCAAGTGGTTAGGGTTTAACGCATAAGAGAAAGGCTAAATTTGATTATAATTCTAAAACGATAGATTTACACATCCAAAATACAAAATTGATTCTAGCCTTGTTTTTAAGCGTTACAGCGCATGAATATGAATTATGACATTGACACGATCCGCCCGTCCCGTTATAATGTTGCACACGACACGATAAACACCGTGTCACTGGCAACCATGTAAACACATCAACACCGATGCAACCAACGCAACGGGCAACCCAATAAAGCACAACATAAGGAGTTTATCATGAGCATTATTACAACGATTCACATCCCACTTGAAGACCTCAATATCCCAGTTGCAGATGATGGATTTCGTACTCAAGCAAATCACGCCAGACATTACGGAAAAACTCATTATGCAACAGTGTATGATGAAGAAACAGGTGTTATGACCAATGTTTCAATATCAAGACAGTTTATTTGGTTTGTTTGTGATGATCCTAGGTATGAGGGTTTTAACGACTCCGAGTGTAATTACTCATTTACTCTCGAATCCAAAGGAAATGGTAAAAAACCAAAAGCACAATATTGCATTATGACAGGGGATCGTTCAAAGGAGTTGACATGTAACACTGGAATTTCAGCAGCACAGCGTGTATTAGCGAATTTCTTGAAAAAGCAAGCGAAATAAGGTAAGTAAAAGGTTGTATAATTAACGTTATGCAACCTTTTGCTTTGTCTGCGATTTAAAAAAGTGTTGACACACTCAAGCAGATAGGTTATAATATTTCACATAATACAATAAACACTCATTAGGATAATGACATGGAAAATATCAAAGTAGGTGAGATATATGGTAGTACAGAACATTTGCACGCTGTTATAGTAACAGCAATAAACGAGGATGGCAGTATTGATCATGAATTTTACGAACCGTCTCGATTGGCTTTTACTATACCTAGTAAGGATGTTTCTTTTAAAGAAGTACACTCGCGAAAACAATAGCGACTGGTCGCAAAAGATATTCAGATACGTTCGACAATATTCATTATCTTTAAAAGACAATTTAAAAAAGGAGTAAAAAATGTTAAATGTCACAGAAAAATTAACTGTAGTAAATTTCAATGTAGGACAAGGCAACCTTTGGTTTGCACAAAAGCAATGTCCAAACTGTCATTCTAAAGGGGAATGCGTAAGAGGTTGTAATACCTCCAGACCAATTGACGAAATGACGATAAATGGTATGATTGAAGTGTTATCTGCTATGAAAGATGCTGGCTTTGGTGATGCCGTGCTTGTAGATGCAAATAACAGACCAATTTTCATCTGCAAACTACAAGGATCTGAAGAAAAGCCAGAATGCTTACTAAGGAATTATTAATAATGATTTACTAATCAAGTGCGGGATTCATCAATAGTCACACATCTTATGTTGAATGTGATAATTTGATTTTGTGGTTGATGTGTTATTTAATAAGTGTTATAATAACCATCAATCATTATATGTATGTACCACGATACAATAGTGTCAATATTACAAATAGTCAACATCAAACAACAATTATAGGAAAACACAATGGACAATATTATTTCATTTTTATATGGTTATGCAATTGGTTATTTTATTTTATTCTTACTTTTTGGTTTATTTTATTTTTTATTTACTCAAAAATAAATAACCATAATTGAATGCTATAAAAAACGCAGTTAGTTAAAAATAAATTCGTATATACAATATCACAATGGTAACAACTACTTCACAGTTGTTGAAGAAGTATTACAACATCTTTTGTAAAAAAACAGGTGACAGTTATTGTATGGATATATTAAATTAAAAAGGTGAGCTATGCAAACAAGTAATTCAGTAGAATATGAAGTATTATCGCGTGCATTACTTTGGAATGAAAGATTCGGGGTATATTATGTGGGGAGTAGTCCTGTACAGGGGCGAGAATTGGCAACACAATTGACAAGTCAATTAGAAAAACGATGCCAAACTGTTGAATTGGATGCAGAAATCGAAGGTTTGTATCAATACATTTTGTCATTGCCTGACTATCAGTCAATTCAAGTATTGTTTATTTTTGGTTTAGATAAATCGTTTGAACCTTATTTCAGTCAATTTGCTAAAGCAAGTGAAAAGTCGTATTTAACGATAGATTGTATATCTCCATTTTTGACACGGTTAAATATGGATCGTGAACGGTTGCACAAAGAGTTTCCACAACTTTCAGTGGTGTTTATGCTACAAGAACAATATAAACAATATATTAATTATATACAATGGCTTGCACCAGATTTCTTTGATTGGTACAGTAGCAGACATTGTTTCACCAAAGAATGCAATATGTGACTTCCGAGTGAAAATTTCTCACGAGCGTTTACCCTTCCACTAACGGGCGGCAGTAACACGAGCATTTACTCGTGTTGTATGCAATGTTTCACATGCCACGATACAATCGTGTCACTATAGACGTAAGCACGTAGGTGGTTAGGGTTTAACGCAGAATACGAATTATGGCATTGACATGATCCGACGGTCGGGTTACAATGGCAACCATGAACACCGATGCAACCAACGCAACACGGTGTGGTATAAAAAATCGGTTGACAAGTTTAACCGATAACCGTATAATAACATAACCAAATTGACAAGGAAATAACAATGAGATACTTTAAAATTAATGATGATACACAGATCAATCTCAAAAAAGTCACGCAGATTGGTATTGTTCATAGTCGTGTCGATAACAAATATCTTCTTGCTATTAATGGTCTGAACACAATCGAGATAGGTTCTTCTTCTATTGAAGAATGTAATAGAGTTTTCGCTTCTATCGAAAACGTGATCAATCAATTCCAGTTGGGATTTGTTAAAACAAGAGATATGCTTATCAATCTCGAAAATGTCATGATGATTAAGAAATATGGAGATGAGGGTATATTGGTTTATGTGCAGGGTATGGATACAACAATCAAATTGTGGTATGATTCTACTGAAGAACGCAACAACGAATTCGAGAGAATAGAAAACCGAATAAATTACTTTCAATAGAGTGAGCAGCGTTTATAATTGAGCGTTTGTTGATGTGATATATAATTTTGTCACATCAACAAACGCTCAATTTTCCTAAAAATAACCTAGCATACAAAAAACCATCGCAGACCAATTAAGCAAACCCAAACAATCCATTCTAATGTTGTTTTTATCCATGATTCATTCGTTATACCCAATGATATAATAACCATCCGATAAATTACATTCATCATCAAATGCTTTATACTGTGCTTCGCTTATTTTAAGCGCAAACAATAACACGACTCTTGCTTCTTTTTCATCATGATAACGATGCTGTTCTAACAGCCATTCCGATGGGTTATACGCAATCAAACAGTTTCTTATGGTTTTTTCTTCATTTTGACATTGATACGTTATTAGCCAATATTCCATAATTCAATCCTTTTAGTAGTTAAGATGTTATAGTAGTTTCCAATGGTTTGAAAACTACTAATATATTTAATATATTGTAATTAGAGTGAAATTACTTTATCATCCAATAAGCCACTCATTTTATTGAATATAGCGTCTCTTTTGTCTTTATCACAAAAAGAAGCAACCACCTTGTCAACAGTAGTTACTACTACAATGTCATAAAAGCCACAACCATCAACATTCTCTTGCGTGTGGTATTGCACAATAAAATCTTTATTTACATTGTGAATCTCGCTACCAACTTCGCCTACAACTTTTAAATATTGATACACTTCTATTCCTCATTATTGTTGAATTAATTGGAGTTAGCACAACCATCAATCTAATGTTGTTTTTATCCATGATTCTCACATTAGTTTATAGCGAAGATTTTTGAAGTCTCCGCTGTTTTGCCTGCCACTAAATTGCTACACACCCATTAAAGATACTACTGCATGGCTACTTGTCCGCAACTTCTTTAAAAACGCAATGTCATATAGCGTCTTTGGTTGGCAGTTTCCATAGATAACCTGCACTATGAGCGGGCGAATTAACAAAAATGTGATACTGTCGCATTCATCATCACTATTACCGGTCAACCACGCCTCGCAGTCCTCAATTGTATTACCTGTCCCGTGTACGCCATTTGTTGAAAATAACACCAAATTAAATTCGTCAGCCACACCATTCGGAAACAGAAGATGTCATGTCAATTAAACCTTGAGTATTAAACTGATTCCAGATTTCACCAGAGTTGGAGGTTATAATAACCTGAGAATATCCTCTACTAATTGCCAATTTCTTAATAGAGTCTAACAATGTCACTTGCAAAGATGGGTGTACATCACGTTCAATCCCATCAATTAACAATATTTTACTGTCAAGCGTTCTGTCAAAACTATCCATAAGATAGAATATTTTCGCAATCCATTGTTCACCCGCACTCCATGTGCTTATGTTTAGACAGTGTTTTTTATAGTCAAGAATTTCAAAAATATGTCGGCAACAATCATCAATACCAACCCATTCTTCCGTATCATTATTATTATCTAATACTGATATAATAGCTACCTGTTGAGTGCGATCAATAGAGATTTTTTCACCGCTACTATATGAAACAGTCACCAATTCATCATCAATCAATAATTCAAGTTTTGCAGCATCAACCACTTTTGGCATGGCGGAAAGCATATTTAAATAGCGAAATGTATTAAGTTCTTCACCATATTTCAAATGACGCAAAAAACTATTTATTACTTGTAATATTGTTGTTTTTCCACTACCATTAACACCTGTAAGACAAATAAAATCTTGCGGTACATCATCGTGAGTAAAATCAATGCAAACAGGTGTTTTGTAAAATTTTGTCCACAAATACAATTTGGTGAGTTTTATATTCATCTGCTTAACCCTGATATTGTTTATCATATAGAAACATAGTGCAGTAACCAATTTGTGATATATGGTTACTGCTTGCAAAGCGTTACTTAGTTGCGAATCCGTCCCAACATATCCATTGCTAACTGTTTGTACTCAAACATGTTTGGCAACGGTTCATCTTTATTATGCCATGTTGTAAAATCTCTAACCATATCAACTGACCGTAATTCAGCTTGTGGATTACCACCAAAGAAATTGCCACCAAGCGGTTCATGTATATTTTGGCATTTTAATACGCGAGAATAACGATTTGTTTCTTTGGATAAAGCCGCAATGTGTGGTTGTGCAGATTCAAAATCCTTACCAAAGTAATTAACAACATAACCAATTATTTTTGGAGTTTTAGTAGGTAAATTATGATACCTGTCTTTTAATAAGGTATTATATAGATTATTCAGTTTTGAATAATCATCAACCCATTGTGCCATTTTTGATTCTGTATTTCTCATGCCACACATAGAAAAAACGTTTGGTTGACATGGAATTATCACGCCATCGCAATACATAATGATGCTTTTATCAAGCATTCCCAAACTAGAAGACATATCAACAATAACAATATCAAAATCTTTTTCATGAGATTTAATCGTATTATACAAACCAGAAAATGTATGATGACTTAACCCATCACCTGAAAACAGACCTGCATATCTTTCTAATAGCGGCTTTTCATAATCGCTTAATGATAAACGACTAGGAATAATACTGAGATTATTGCGAATAACGAATGGCTTGTTATAGCAAGTATTGAATCCATCTTGCATAGGTTTCAATAAAAAATGCAATGAACGTGGTTTTTTACACTCGTCATCGTAATCTAACTGTTCAAAATGACCACCATGCAAATAGTAAAATTCGTTACGCCAAATGTCATATAATTTATCATCACCAAGCAATACGATACTTGCATTACTTTGCGGGTCAGCATCAACAAATAGCACACGATACGATTTGGATAACTCTAGCGCAAGATTAACTGCAACTGTAGTTTTACCAACACCACCTTTATTGTTTATTACTGCAAATATGTACATAATAATTCCTCTTGTTTAGTTTAATTGTTACACACGACTATTTGCAAAAATAGCATCGGTTTGCATGTCATGATAGTATTGCCGAATACTATTTTGACCATTCTCAATACGCTTGTTAATAAAATTCATAGCTTCATCTTTAGTTGAAAACTTCACGTAACCGTTTGCCCGTCCATCATCATTATTGATGAAACTCACTTTGTATTGAGGTTGATCGGCAGATTCAATGACATATAAAATCATATAGTCTTCAATAATCTTATTCCCCCATTTGCATCTACCAACAAATCTACCTAATTCCTTCACTTCATCTGCTAATTCAATAATCATAATTTCCTACTTAAGATTTTATCTGTATTTGTGAATGTTGACGTGCGTTAGTAGCACAAGCGTTTAATCGTACTGTGTGCAGTATAACCATTTTTCGATGTCACGTCAACAGTTAATTTCTATACTACCTAATATGTCTTACTCATCGTGAACTCCTACAGACCCAAACGCATTTTTTTCTATTGCCAATATTTTTTTAATTCCTGTTCTAAATCGTCAGCCCTTTCCATTTCAAGGGCTGCTATTTTTAGCAGTTGTTTTAATAGATCAACAACTGCAACATCAGAGTATCTCATTTGATACTCAGTTGGATATTCCAATTCATACTTCTGCAAAAGATTATCTACTGCACCCATTTTATTTTCCTCTTATTGTGATTTATTGGTACAATTTTACACCTTTTGTTTGAACGTGTCAACTATTTTAAATTTCAACTTAATAAAGTCAACCGTTCAAATAAAAGGTGTGTTAATATGGTTAAATAACGAAATGTCTATTACTACGAAATGGTCGATACAAATACAACTCGTTCATTGCGTTCTTCAATGGTTGTATTGTTGTTGCTTCGCCTAGTTTCAATTCAACTTCATCTCCTATAATCTTGGTGGTGAGTGCTATCCCATTATACACGGACGGCATACCCGTGTCAATGTCATAATTCACATCACGTTTCAAACAACAGCTATGCGTTGTAATGTCTAAAAACAGGGCTAGATTCAATTTTGTGTTTTGAATGTGTAAATCTATCGTTTTAGAATTATAATCAAATTTAGCCTTTTCTCTTATGCGTTAAACCCTAACCACCTGCGTGCTTGCGTCGATGCCGCACGCTAGTGGAAGGGTAAACGCTCGTGAGAAATTTTCACCTTTAAAGTTATATTGATAAATTTGTATTGTTAAATTTGTATTAATAAATTAAGTTTGAGAAGAAATGTGTTGAGGTGAGAAAATTATTATATGGACACCAACCTAGACCAAAGCCCTCCTATCTCCTATTGCATACAGCACGATTAAACACTCGTGCTACTAACGCGCGCAACTTTTATAAATATTTGAAATTGAAAACGAATCTCGACTTTCTTATTAAAATATCATTAAAAACCTAGAGGTGTGTGATTAACATATTTCATTTTACGGGCTTCCTAGAAATTGTTAGTAGCATGATTAAAATTGTGTTGTATTTAATATTTTTTAATGATAAATTAAAATCGAATCGTGAATTTGATTTTATTTTCAGCAGATTACAAAAAGTGAGAGCGTTAGTAGTTGCTGACTAGCTTGGTCTTGTTGGTGTACATATAATATTTCTCACTTCAACACAATTATATTTCAAATTTAATTATCAATATAACCTTTAAAAAATGAAATTTAACAATATAACTTAAAAGGTGAAAATTCTCACGAGCGTTTATCCTTCCGTAGTAACACGAGTAAATACTCGTGTTGTATGCAATAGCGGGCGGCACAAAACGCAAGCACGCAGACGGTTAGGATTTAACGCATAAGAGAAAGGCTAGATTTGATTATAAATGTTTGTATCATTCACACAATAAAGTCGATTCTAGCCGTGTTTTTGAGCGCAGTAAATACAGTGACACGATCAGACGGTCGGGTTATAATGGCAACCATGAACACAACACACCACGCAACACGGGTGTGACAACCAAAAAAATTGGTTGACATGTTCAAACAAGTGGTGTAAAATTACACCATTAATCCAACACTACACTCAACACTACATTAAGGAGTATTATTTTGATAATCTACCCATTACCATTTAGCGATTCAAGAGTACCACTAGATACTGTTCTAAAATTAACACGTATCTACAGACCATCTTGTACATTAGGCGGCATCTGGATTGATGACGATCTTATAGATGAGAAATTATTTGAAATACTGGATAAAAACAACATTCCTTTTGATATGGGAAACACATCTTTCTCTGAGCGTTTTAGACAAGAGGTAAGGGATAATGGCTTACCTGAAACATTAGAGAAGTTTAATATTAACCTCAATATCGGTGATAAAAATGGCAACTTGTAAATCAATTAGTTTAGAAGATTGGTTGAGTAAATATCAATCAGTGGAATTCTCATCTGAATTTCGTGAAATTTTTACCACGAGCAATTTTAACTCAATCACGAAGTTTGTTGATAACGCATTTGGTAAACCTATCCAAAGTAAGTACACTGAAAAATATTGGTATCTTGATATTAATGGTGTCTTAGCGCAAGCATTAATGGTTGATTCTAAGAGCGGATATTACATAAAAATTTGGTTCGCAAAAAACATGTCGCCCGAACAACGAAAATTTGCCAACGAACAAATTGATGATATAGTAAGCCGAGAATTGTCATATCAAGAAATCATTGCGGATATCAAAGAAGACGCTAAGTTATTAGCGAAAAGTCTTAGCGAAAAGCATTGGAAAGAACGGTCAGATAAACGTGAGGGGTGTAAATGGATATAATCACATGGCACAACACCAATTTAAAGCCAAGTGATGGTGCGGCAATCGCAGTGGTGGATAAAGAAAAACATGTAAAATATGGTTTATATGTAGATGAACACTGCGGTATTGGTGTTAAACAAGTGTTTGTTTATATCTCGCTTATATCTAGTCGTAATGGTGAGATAACGCAAGAATGTGTGTCACTATCCGAATTTATTGCATGGAGATATTTACCAGTCATGATGTGAATTATGACATTGACACGATATGACCGTCCCGTTATAATGGCAACCATGAACACAACACACCATGCAACAAACGGGTGTGGCAACCAAAAAAATTGGTTGACATGTTCAAACAAGTGGTGTAAAATTACACCATCAAACAAATACAACAATCACACAATTAAGGAGTATTATCATGAAATTAAATAAAAATATCATGGCAGTTGACGCAGAAACACCAACTTTAATGGGTGGCAACCAACCACTTGCAATCGCAGCTGTATTATACTCTCCATATGGAGAAGCATTAAGTGAATTTTGCGGAAGAATTGATCTCACAAAGGAAGTCCTTGAAAAACAGGACGCATGGATAATGGAAAACGTTATCCCAGAAATTATTGAGATCAGCAATGTTTATGCTGATGAATCACATCTCATGTCGGAGTTTGCCAAGTGGTATTTGGCAAATAAAGAAAATTCGATTGTGGTGGCACACATGTGCAACCCAGTTGAAACACACCTGTTTATTGAGATGTACAAACAAGGATTTATCGGGATGTGGGAACAACCCACATTCTATGATGTTGCAACCATTTTACTGTTAAATGGTGAAGACCCATGGAGCGTTGACAACTACAACGCAAAATATGGACTTGATCTCAGTGAGGTTGCGGGATTGAAACCACATCACCCTAAGTATGATGTAATAGCAACATGGAAGTGCTTTTCTCACCTAACGAGAGAGGATGTAGAACTCCCTCCAACAGCGGATTTACCGATGATTGATAATTAAGGTATAATCCATTGATTGCCATGCAAATAAAATTGTGTGGTAATCAAAAATTCTTTGATATGTTCAACTGTGTGTTATAACCATTCTTAAATATAGTTGGTTATAATACACGCTTCATTTAAATGCCTACATAAGCTAAAAGAAGATCACCGTGCCTGCCAAAAAATCCCAAGTAACAATGTTAAAAGAAGCAATGATGGCAATGGATGAAGATGCAGCTATTGCATATCATCAAAAGCTGTCAAGTGAAAATAGTGACAACACGTTAATCGAATCCGTCATTCAAGCAATGGCAAGAGATATTAAGAAACGCTTCAAAAAGGGCGATGTTATTGCTCTCGATCAAGCAAGAAGATTCATCTCTTTTACAAAGAAAACAGAAAGATTAGATAACTTGCACAAAATGGGTGGATTTGCATATGGTTTAATACGCAAATATGAGGGCAAGAATGGTGGTGAGCAAGTGTTGAAAATGGCTCGTAAATTGAGGTTGTTTTATGAGCAAACTCTATCCAACACATTCCCCAAAAAACCGTAGAATTTATTTGTCTCTAATCGGTTGACAATCTCAACCGATTGATGTAAAATTATACCTACATTAAAACTTAAAAGAGAAGGAGACTTATATGATTGAAGAAGAAAACAAAATCAAAAGATTAGTTGATGTGGACATCCAAACCGTAGGCGACTACTCAACTAAGTATCTATCTTTAGAAGATAAAGACCACATTAACGTAGCCAACATTAACGTAGCCAACATGGACGAAGTATCGCGCTGTATGTACTATCACTGGATAAAGGGTACGGGTATGTAAGTTGATACGTCTCAGCGAGTTACGGCAAATATGTCGATTACCGTAGATAAGGTTTAATCCTGTAGTCAATTCAGTTGTTAGGAATTTCCGAATAACTGGCTGAGTTGATTATAGGGGATTGATTTTTAACTACACAACGAAATAAGGAGACTGACAATGAACAATCAAGCGAAAGTAG
>Ga0316611_1000171_pt1 | contig 26249 bp, 25 predicted proteins | sample MIS2016202_MG_FD_207675 | JGI IMG/M metagenome (GOLD analysis project Ga0316611, IMG submission 207675) | Microbial mat bacterial communities from Middle Island sinkhole, Lake Huron, Michigan, United States - MIS.2016.202 | ecosystem: Environmental > Aquatic > Freshwater > Lake > Sediment... | reverse complement strand
AATAACCGCATTAAATTAATTAAACGACAGGCTTATGGTTTTTTGAATTTTATAAATTTTCGTTCTAGACTATTAGCTTGTCTTTCTCATTAGATTTACTTATCCCCTTAAACCCAGAAGAGCCAATTCTTGTCCCTTATATTTAGCTTTTTTCCCACTATCGATAAAGCTCTTTTCAAGTTTGGTCATACGTCTTCTGGTGTCTTCTATGACTTTCTTTGCACCATATTTATTTAGATAATTTAATCCATCTTCCCCAAAAGTAGCAACCTCTTCGTAAAGTTTATTATCAACTTTGTCTATACTTTGATAAGTCTTAATAGCCTTGTCTCCACCAATTTTTAGTAAAGTAGAAGTTTTCTTTCCAAAGGCTGTTCCGAATTCAATCAGTTCTTTGAAGTCAGCTATATTTTTGGAATTTTCCAATAATTTAATAGTTGATGGGAGACCTACCTTTTCACTTAAACGACCAATATCAGAGAATAAACCTCCTAAATGGCTTAGGTCTTTCGTTTTAACAGCTATAGTTGCTCCCTCCTGCAAAGATTTGCCTAGCCAAGGTGGTATCTTACCCAACTTATTTGCTATTTTTAGAATAAAAATCCTAGATTTTGCTTCTACTGCTACTGGGTTCATATTACTATATAATGCCAAGCCAGTTGTTAAGATTCCTAGTGAAGATAAAGCCGTAGAAACCTTGTCAACTTCTTTACCTTGGAAGAAATTGATCCCATTCTTTGCTAAATCACGGATATCACCTACAACAAGAAAGTCACCTAGGTCTGCTGCAATTTGACCAGAAACTTCATCACTTTCACCAGAAAAGAATCCTGAATTTACTTTCCCAAGTGTGTAAAGCCAATCTTTACGAGTCTGTTGAATTTCATCTTTAATGCTTATGGCTTCAGGGGCTTCATTTACATAGTCGTAGTCCATGAAATAAGACAGATAATCATCCGCTTCAACAAATTTCTTTTCTGCAACAAGCCCTTTAACTATTGGTAGGGGATCGATTCTGTCTAGATTATAAAAATCACTTTCAGCATTTGTTGGAGATACCCAAAAACCAAAAATAACAAAGAAAAAAATTGATAATATTAATGGTAATCTTTTCAGATTATCAATATCAAATATCTTTTTGGAATTAGATTTTTCAAATATCAACAAGTCTTTTGAGTACATAGATTTTATATTGCTTTTACAAAATGTAATGGTTAGCTAAGTCTTATAAGGCAGTTAAATAATTTAAGTAAAATCAAACTATTTAAGAAGAGACTCTAACTCTTGTGATAATGATGTTTGCTCTTGTCTAATCGATTCTAAGCGGCTTAAAATCTCTGTAACTCGTTTTTGAATTTCAGTTTTTTGATTGTCATCATCTTTCTGCAAAGATTTTGAAATCAATAGCCAACTGTTAGAAAATATCTTAAACGGATAGGTCAGAATAAATAGCCAAAACTTCTCAGTTATTCTAGATATCGCTCCTAGTAATCCTGAAAATAGAAATAGCCCTAACAGCAATATCCCCAAAGATTGCAGAGGATGATTTATCAGCCAAACTAATTGAGGATGCTGATCAATCCAACCGTTCAAAGATGAGTTAATCGAAGCTTGAATACCGTCTGACAATGTTTGGTTTAAACTATCAATTTTTTCGATAGTAGTCTGTAAGGAGTCTTTTAGCGTATTCGTTGCATTAGTTATGCTATTGAGTAGCTGACCACTTTTTTCTGTAACATTGCCTAGAGTGCTACTAGCGGCTTCAGTAATAGTGTCTTTTGCCCTTTCTGTAGCTTGATTGAGAGTTTCAACAGACTGACTGGTGCTTTCTAAGACCGTACTTTTAGTTTGCTGAACATTTTGATTAACCCTGTCTACAGCATTATCAATAAAGCTCTTAGCATTTTGTAGATTTTTTGTAACGTCTTCTGGTAGAGGAATTTGCATATCCAGCATCTAATTTCTCCTATCGCTTTCCACAGGCATACTCTAGAGCTTTGTAAGGCGCACTTGGGTCTATACGTTGTTCTGCTGTATCTCTGAGAAGCTTGTTAACTTGCGTTTTGTTGACGTTATCATAGGTTAAATAATTTTCAATTTCTTCCGTATAGCAGTTACCAAACTTCGTGGAGTCTAAGTCTAAAACGACCTTGCCATTAGGTGTTTGACCAATCATTTTTGTGAAGTAAGTTACATTATTTCCTTGTCTTCCTATAGCATTCCTGATATAGAAAGTTACAGTGTTACCGTTTGAATCTGTGACATTACTAATCTTCACCAAATTTTTATTGGTGACTGATTTTGAATCTTGTGGCGTGCTGCTACTATTTCCGAACTCTTGGCAGTCAGGACTGTTAGCTGCTAATTTTCCTAACTGCTTACAAGTTAATGCTTCAGAACTAGATGCAACAGGTATTGAAATAATGAATAGAAGTATTCCCAAAGGTAGAAATGCTAGAGCAGAAATTACATTTATATTGAATCGTTGAGCTTTATTGATTGTTCCCATGAGTTATTAATTCTAAGTATTGATTGTTGAGATAACTACAAAAAAATACGAGCTTGAGATGCAAATCTAAGCTACTAAAAAAGATTCAATCGCTATACGGAAGAAGCAAGAAGATGCTTAATCAAAAAAGGTGTAAACTTTTCAAAAAAATTTATCGAAACTACAGTTACCCTCCCCCTAGAATTGAGAATATCTGTCACTTTCGTTTTTTTTTCAATAAACTAAAAATATCACAAACAAAGGAGATTAGCAATACAAAAATTACTTTATATTGATGCGCTGTTACTAGATGCTCAAAATAAAAAAGCCGATCTAAACGCATAGACCTACATCTTTTCACCCGTCATAGGGAAACAAGATGAGATTTTTGGTTTTTGGTTTGTTGGCACGGATTCGGTAAGGGAAAAGTAGCTAAAGGCTAGGAATTATGGGCGCTGACGGGCTCGAACCGCCGACATTCTCGGTGTAAACGAGACGCTCTACCAACTGAGCTAAGCGCCCTTTTTTATGGTCGTTTTTTTGACCTCAATTAATATAGCAGATAGCGATCGCATTTAGTCAAATTTTTTTAGGCAATTTGGAAAATAATTTATTGATAGCCTTAAATCCTTGCTAATCAAAGTGTCTAGGGACTCGCAATAAATCAAAGAACCCTCAGCCCACTATGCGATCGCTATTTCGATCGCTATGTTATTTAAGAACAGGACTTTTTTGAGTAATTGCGTTAAAGTTGAGAGGACTGCTTAAATTTAGATAGAGAAAGCCAAAATTGTTTCTTTCTTGCTAACGATTTCTTAACAAATAACCTATACAATATAGCGAAATGAGGCTAGACAGCGCCCAGCTATGAGTAATATTTTCTTGCTGCCCCCCAACCTAAGTAAAAAGGAGCGTTTTGCCGCTTCTTGGGAATATTTGCTAGAAAATATTCAAGATTTAGGACAGGAGTTTGTTGATTTTTTGACACAGCGATCGGGAAGGCGAAGTTCACCTTTTGTTAAAGCTGTTAGCTCTCCTTTTATATCGTCAGATGTGCAACCCGACTTGGTGCTGGAATGTCAAGACTTTGATATTATCTGCGACCATCGGTTAGAAAGCGAATTAAGTAAACATTCCCTAGAAGCATATTTTATTCTCGCTAAGTTTCAGTCAAAGCCCACCTATGTGGCTTTGATTAGCAATAGTTATTGTTTGATTGATGCTGAAATTTTGGCTAGTGAGGCAGCAAAGCTTTATTACTTGCAACCTCGTGATCAAATTAATTCTTCAATGCCATATTTTTGTTGGCAAGACTTGTATGCACTAGTTGCCCAACGAGAAGAGCGCCTTGCTCATGAGTTTGCGGAATATATGCATTTCATGGATATGCAGCCTTGGCAACATAATCTATGGGGGGAGCTATTTATCAATCCTGATGTAGCAAGAAGCTTTAGCGATCGATGGTCGCCAACAATAGATTATTTGCAAAAGCTGGAGATTGTCTCCAAACGGAGTGGGTATAGTGCTTTAGAGATTGTTTATCCTTTGCCTTGGTTACAGTTGCTTTATATTTATGCGGCAAGATCAATTCAGCACAATGATTTGCAGTCAGTTAGTCCTTATCTCGTCGCGACTATTTGGATTAAGGGGGATGAATCGGATCATATTCGGGCTTTTCACGGTATTTCTGAGCAGTTCGCCTTGCCAGAAAATGATGCAGTGATCGTCGAAATCAGAGCCAGCCTAGCTGATGGTCTATGGATGATCAAAACTGGTAATCGCCCTAAGTTAGCTGCCACCTACTACACATCGCTCGATCGCATTGTTTCGACAGATCATGAGCAAATGCAACAAAATTTACTAGCTTTCACCAAGGTTATCTTTGCTCACGCTAAAAATATCTAACAATAAGAAAGGGACGCAAAGCGCCCCTTTCTTATTTAACAATTTCGAGTTAACTCGACATAGATATTTTCGAGGCGTACGGGTTGACGCATGATTGAGTCGATCGCGATGCCATCAAAATGCGCCAAAATTTCTTTGAGTTCCATAGTTTTTGGTAGCCAAATCGTCAATTCGCGTCCATAGTGGCGATACTCAAAGCCAAGTTCGATCGCTCTGGCGATCGCTAAGTCTTCAGTGGGAGTACAAACAATGGCAATTTCTTCGGCAGACACATATTTACGCAGTTCTTCAAGACTACCTTCTGCTAACAGTTTGCCCTGTTTGATCACGCCAATACGCTGACAGAGGCGCTCCGCTTCGTCAAGTAAATGGGTAGTCAATAAAATGGCTGTATCTTGGCTACTCAAATTCCGAATTACGTCCCAAATCTCGTAACGAGCCTCAATATCTAATCCTGTGGTTGGTTCGTCTAGGACGACCAATTGCGGCTGGTGGACAAGGGCGATCGCCATGCTCAGGCGGCGCTGCATCCCACCACTGAGGGTGTCCGCAATACTATTAGCGCGATCGCCTAGCCCCACTAGGTCGAGGCAATATTTAGCTTGTTTGCGACAAACCTCTTCATTCAATCCATAGAGCCGTCCGAAAAATTGGAGGTTTTCGGCACAGGTCAGGCTCCTATAAAAAATATTTTCCTGTGGGGCAATACCAATCAGCGATCGCATCGCACCTGATGAAGTTTGACCATTGAGCTTAATACTGCCGCGATCGGCCTTGATCAAACCGCACAGAATACTAATGGTCGTAGTTTTCCCAGCCCCATTTGGTCCAAGTAAGCCATAGACTTCACCCGATTGAATTGCAAAGCTCAAGTCCTGCAAAACTTGCTTCTTTCCATAAGATTTACAGATTTTGCGAACCTCTAGCACGAATATATCTAACTCTCTAACTAATTATTTTTAAAAGTATAGCAACCACTATTGCCAAATCCCCAAACATCCCAATGCGAGGTTTGTGTTCCCATAGTAGACAAGAACGCAAACTTTGCAGCCCAAAAAACTCAAAGAGGCTGATTTTCTCGCAAAGCGAGAAAATCAGCCTCTTTGAGTTTTTTTTAAATTTGCAATATTGTATATTCGCCTTGAGGTGACAGCAAAGTAGACTCGATCTGATTTTTAACTAAAGGGCTGACGTACTCTGCATTATTTAAACATTCCACCAAAAGTTTATTGGCATCGTGATATGTCCGCAGTACTTTAAGTTGATTTTCACTAAATTGCCATTCTTGCGAACCTTTCCGATGTTGAACAATAAGACTGCGTAATTTCTTCGACCAGTCTAATCCCTTAGCTTGCCACCACTTCGCAAATTTCTCGCGATCCTTGTAGGGATCGAGAAACTTCTGGCGTAAAAACTGTAACCCTTTATGGAGATCAGGTTCAAGGATACAGGCTAATTCTAAAATACGATGATTGGCGAAATATAGAGCTAAGTCAAGATTGAGAGCGAGATTGATCGTGTAATCAATATCAACCTCCGTTTCCATCGTGTTATCAACTCCCAAGGCTTTGCTTCTTGCTCGTTCTAAAGAGCGCGAATGGGCAATGTCTAATGCTCGCGCCCGATCAAGCGATCGCGTATTCTCTAAGTCAATATCTAGATACAACGCCCGAATTGTCACCGATTTATAGGGAGTTTTCATCTGAATTGACTGTTGATTTACCCATGACAAAAATGATTGTAGGTGAGGATCTTTGACCACAAGCTCATCGATTTTGCGCTTCATAAGTTGCAACATGCGATCGGCTTGTTGGGAAATGCTAATTGTCATGACAATCACCCCATGCCAACGATTAAGGTACATCCTTTCTAGCAAATATTTTTGAGCAGAGGCAGGGTTGCTATTAGCGATGCGATAGGCTGCTAGATAGTCATGTAAAGTAGTGTGATTGAGGCAATGAATACCTTTAGCACATTCAATTAATAAACTATGCTGCCATTTTAAAATTTGCACAAGTTGATCGCGATCAATTTCTAAATGGGATAAAGTGCGACTCGTATTAATACAAGCTTGTAAGTCATCCTCAAGTTGATTATTTTGCCAAACATAACCATGACGATCTAGGGAAACGATCGCCACATAGGATAGTAAATCCTGTTTTTGAGCAATAGATAACGGCTGATTTTGAGGAACTGGTAAGCATTTAGTCTGCTCCCATTTACTTAGTAATAAATTTAATATTTCTTGATAAAAGTTAGGCTTGAGATATTCACAACTGTTAAAGGCGGTGCATATATGGGTTAGTAATAAAGGATTTCTAGCGATTTCTGCGAGTGGCTGATTAGTGTCTAGTAACTGTTGGAATTTTTCCTGTTTTTTGGGGGATTGAGGGCAATTAGTTTGGAACCATTTACTTGCAAATTCGGTTATTTGAGAATTTTGAAAAGGAGCGATTTCTAAGCTCTGAAATGATTCGAGAATGTGACCATAAATAGGATTGCGAGTAGCTAATACCATTCTATTTTTGGGATAGCGATCGCTAAAGTTTAAAATTTGGTAGGCAACTTCGGTGCGATAGTTTTCAGGAATTTCATCTAAGCCATCCCAAAACAACAAGAAATGTCCCTCATTTAATAGTTGCTCGATAACATTGGTGGTTGATAATTCATCTAATGTATCTAATAGCTCGGCGCATAACCCATAATCACTAATTTGATGTTTTAACCATGTTAAAGGATTACTTAAGGTGAGAGGAGCATCTAAATTACCTGATTTAAATAGCGATCGCAATGGCAAAAATACAGGTAAATAATTATCTAAAATTTGATCTGAAATACTCGCTATTGCCCAATATTTGAGTAAGGTGGTTTTGCCTGATCCTAAACCGCCAACTAGCAAGAGTTTCTCATGATCCTCTAAAGCTTGATTTGCAGGAATTGAAGATGGATCTAATTTTGCTAAATCAAATCGATTGTATTGTTCGGGAGGGATATTAGCAAAGGTTTCATTAAGATCAAGATATTGACTACTAGCTACATTAGTAAAAAGATTAATCTCTGTATATAAATCATGTAAATATAGTGGAGTATTTATATCAATTACTCTAAGGCGATCGCATTGACGAATCAAAGCAGATGAAATATTGCGGCGCAGTTTCTGTAGTATTTTCTCAATTGGTGAAACCACACTACCACTTAAGTCTTGATTTGATCCTAGCGATAATATATCGTCACTTAATTTAGAAATATTTTGAATATTATTAGGATTGGATTTGTCATAGGAATGATCAATTTTTGAATTATCTAAATTAGAATTGACTAAGTTTTCTGGGACAGATTCATCTGATACGTTTAATTTTTTGCAAACTAAATCATAGGTGTTGCGGTCAACAATTTCGCCATTAAAAAAATTCTCAACTAATTGCACAGCAAGCCCAAGTTCACTCGCTAGTTGCACATAAGTATAGTTAATACGTTCGATTTCGCCCTTGGCTTTGACAATGATTTCTGATGGCGCTCTTAGCATCAATGCTGTAACCATGTTTCTAATCCCTCATATTTGAATATCTAGTGAACAGAGGATTATTTCCTCGCCTGCGGCAAGGAAATAATCCTCTGTTCCTCTGGTCAGCGCGATCGCAAATTGCTTTAATCAATAATATTACTTATCAAGAGAATTTGACTGAAGTGAGTTTATTGACCTTAGCGATTGATGTGGGTGGTAGTAGTATCAAAGCGATCATTTTACGAGAGGATGGGACTACTTTCTCAGAGCGATCGCAAATTAATACCCCCCATCCCGCAACTCCTGATCTAATTATTGCCGCATTGCTGGATTTGGTTGCCACATTTCCTGATTATGATCGCCTCGCCATCGGATTTCCGAGCGTAGTTGAGTATGGAGTAACTAGAGGCGCAATTAATTTAGATCGTGATTGGGATGGGTTTCTGTTAGCCAAGGTATTGCAAGATAAATTAGGTAAGCCTTTACGAATTGCCAATGATGCGGATGTGCAGGGCTGTGGGGCGATCGCGGGGCAAGGGGTAGAACTGGTAATTACACTCGGTACTGGCTTTGGTTCGTCACTGTTTTTTAATGGTAAGTTACTGCCTAACTTAGAACTAGGTCAACATATTTTTGTTGGTAGCGAAACCTATGAAGATCGTTTAGGTCAAGCCGCCCTAGATCAAGTTGGCGTAGAAATTTGGCAAGCAAGATTATTAGAGGCGATCGCCTCTCTTTATAAATTATTTAATTATGACAAGCTCTACATCGGTGGCGGCAATGCTCGCTTGATTTCGGTGGGTTTACCTGCAAATGTGGCGATCGTCTCCAATAATTTGGGACTAATTGGTGGACTAGCTTTATGGAAATCTAGCGACCCAGGTTAATTCAAAAAAGTATCGAATTGCACTTTTCGGTTATTCCTAAGTTTGTGTCTCCCTCTTGCTCCATAATTATCAACACATCTTAGCTCTGTCCGCCTTTCATGCAGTCCTAGTTGCACGCTCTTCCGACTCCATCCAAACACTGTTTCGGCTTTACGCGCCGATCCTGCAAAGTAATCCTCGGCAACCTTTGCCATGAAGTCGCGTTTACGATAGCCTGTTAGTTTTTTGGGCGGCATCTTTAACCGTGCCTTTGATTTCATCCCTGAAAATCATTCTCTTAGTCCTATATAACTTGAAAACAAGAATTTTATATCCCTATTTTTATCATCTTTGGTATCTTATTTCATCGCAAGTCCCTTACCCCCTTTCCACCCAAAGAATAGGCGTTACAAAGTGAATAATTAGGCGTGCGCGGCGAAGCCGCGCACGCCTAATTATTCACTGGGAAGGGAGTATTACTTTGCTAAAGGTTTTGAATGTAAAGCTTTGCAAAGCAAATCTATACATTTTCGTAATTCTGATTGAAAAACCTGACTTCCTCAATTATTGTGATATCAATAATTTTGATTTGAGCAGTTACATAGATATGGCGATCGCAGCAATTATCTACATATCAATATCCCTGCTTCTAGTAATTAGTGCAGGTATATTTTTTATTAAAGCTATCCAGTCTTTAATGTCCAAAAAACCAATAGCTGATCCCAAAGATCAAGTAATGTTTTTAAACCCCAACGCCAAAGACTCTTTAGCAATTTCAACCCAACGGGAAGAGATCATTGCTATGCTGGAACGGCAATTTGCTAGCAGCCCATCATCTGACTCCTAGCATTATCTAACTTAGGTAAAGGCAAAGATGACGCTTGAATTCCCGATCTCCGATGGAGAGGCAGACTATGTGGCTCGCCGCAAACAACTGCGAAAACAACGCCGTCTTCGCAGTTTTCAGCATATTTGGCAACTAGTATTTATTACAGGACTCACAGGCAGCATGGTGTGGGTGGCGATGCTGCCCGAATGGCAGTTGCGTAGCTCTAACCAAATCGAAGTTGAGGGTAATAAATTACTCTCTAAGGAAACTATTAGAAAATCCTTATCGATTCAATACCCGCAGTCAATTTTTCAAATTCAGCCCCAGGCGATCGCCTCCCAGCTAGAAACCTCAATCCCTGTCTCTAAGGTCTCAGTTTCTCGCACAATTTTCCCATCTAAGTTAACGATCCAAGTTCAAGAACGTCTACCGATCGCCAACTCTACGCGCAATGGTCAGCAAGGCTTCCTTGATGCTGAGGGGATCTGGATGCCCGCTAAAGCTTATCCATCTAATATAAAGACACCCAATCTTGTCGTTCTTGAACCCGCTAACCGATCATTTCCCCAGTGGTCAACACTGTATCGTCAAGTCAGCCAAAGTCAGGTCAAAATATCGAAGGTAGATGTACGCGATGAATCAAATCTAATTTTGAATACAGAGCTAGGGGTAGTATATTTTGGTACATACAAGTCATCACTATTTACCACACAGTTAGAGACGCTTGATCGACTAAGAGCATTACCTGAAAAATTAAAATCAACAAGCTTTAACTATATCGATTTAAGTCAACCTGCTAACCCGATTTTAGAAATGACTGTCCCCCAAAAAGAGAAATCTTCAGAAACAAAATCTTAAATAGTCATTTTAAGGCTATTATTATTTTTTTCAGTTGGATTTAGATTATCAATTGCACTTCTAGCTCGAAAGGGGTTTAAGCTTAGCGAAATCTAGAGAGCATCAGTAAAAACGATTCTATTTATGACATCCCTCGATAAATGACATCTCAAAACGACTGGTCAGATTTGAACTCAAATAGTTCGGAAAATGGAGAAGTAGACGTGGAAATAGATGAACTCTCTGAGTTGTCAAATAACTCTAGACTATACCTAAGTCCCTCCCAAAATCGGATGAAGCAGCAGTTAGGCGTTGATACAAAAGCGGAAAATATCATGTTGGGCAGTGTTGCAAAAATTAAAGTAATTGGTGTTGGTGGTGGCGGCGGCAACGCTGTAAATCGCATGATTGCGAGCGATGTAGTTGGTGTCGAGTTTTGGTCGTTTAATACCGATGCTCAAGCCCTATTGCAATCTTCTGCCTCTAAACGATTCCAGATGGGTCAAAAATTGACCAGAGGTTTGGGTGCTGGTGGTAATCCTGCGATCGGGCAGAAAGCCGCCGAAGAGTCCCGTGATGATATTGCCGCCGCCGTTGAAGGAGCCGATTTAGTATTTATCACCGCAGGTATGGGGGGCGGCACTGGCACTGGAGCCGCACCAATTATTGCTGAGGTTGCCAAAGAAGCAGGAGCCTTAACCGTAGGAATCGTGACCCGTCCCTTTACCTTTGAAGGTAGAAGACGTGGACAACAGGCTGAAGAAGGGATCGCAGGTTTACAAAGTCGCGTTGATACGCTGATCGTGATCCCTAACGACAAATTATTGTCCGTCATATCCGAGCAAACTCCAGTCCAAGAAGCTTTTCGAGTCGCCGATGACATCCTGCGTCAAGGTGTGCAGGGTATTTCCGACATCATCATGATCCCTGGTTTAGTTAACGTTGACTTCGCTGATATTCGGGCGGTAATGGCAGATGCAGGCTCAGCAATGATGGGGATTGGCATCGGCTCAGGCAAATCTAGAGCGCGAGAAGCCGCCATGACTGCCATTTCCTCACCATTACTAGAAACATCGGTTGAAGGAGCCAGTGGCGTTGTCTTTAACATTACGGGTGGTGAAGACATGACCCTCCATGAGGTTAATGCCGCCGCCGAAACCATCTATGAAGTCGTTGATCCCAATGCCAATATTATTTTCGGCGCAGTAATTGATCCAAAAATGGATGGAGAAATCAGGATTACGGTAATTGCGACGGGTTTCGCACCCAAGACGCATCCTGCGATCCCACCCCAACTTTCTTCTAAGCGATCGCCCCAAGTGCAGCTACAACCACCTGCGCCTCCTAGAGCAACATCACCACAACCACCTAATCCTTCTCAATCAGAAATTAAACTTAGTAAACCTGGCTTAGATATTCCTGACTTCTTGCAGCGTCGTCGCCCACCAAAATAAAAGCTAATACAGACTATTCGGGTTTTGCGTATTCCAAATAAATTTATAAAAAGTTTGCTTCGCAAACTTTTTATAAATTTATTTGGGTTTTGAGAAAGCCCAAAGCGCTATAGCGATCGCAATCTGTCAAAAATAATTTAATTTAATCGTAAATTTAATCTCAAACAGATGCTGCGAATAGCAAATTAAGCGTGACAATAAGTATATGGCTATGTTACCTCCCAATAAATCGCAGTGACACACTTAACGACTACTAGGCACGGACTTCACAGACTACCCTCGCTCAATAGCGGTGAAGATCGACTCAGGCTGTTTGCTGGCTCGGCAAACCTGCCACTAGCCCAAGAGATTTCCCGTTATTTAGGTATAGAACTGGGACCGATGGTGCGAAAAAATTTCGCCGACGGGGAAGTCTATGTGCAGGTACAGGAATCGATTCGGGGTTGTGATGTTTATTTACTCCAACCAACCTGTCGCCCTGTTAATGACCATTTGACAGAATTATTAATCATGATTGATGCCTGCCGTCGAGCCTCAGCAAGGCAAATTACCGCAGTGATGCCCTATTACGGTTATGCCCGCGCTGATCGTAAAACCGCAGGGCGCGAATCAATTACCGCAAAATTAGTTGCTAACTTAATCGTGCAATCTGGAGCCGATCGCGTGATCGCGATGGATTTGCACTCCGCACAGATTCAGGGATACTTCGATATTCCCTGCGATCATGTCTATGGCGCTCCTGTTTTATTAGACTATCTCAGCGAAAAGAAACTACCCGATCTAGTAGTAGTTTCGCCCGATGTGGGGGGCGTAGCCCGCGCTCGCGCCTTTGCGAAAAAACTTAACGACGCGCCTTTAGCGATCATTGATAAACGCCGCCAAAGTCATAACGTGGCGGAAGTAATGAATGTGATCGGGGATGTGTCAGGCAAAACGGCTGTAATTGTTGATGACATGATTGATACCGCAGGAACGATCTATGAAGCGGCTAAGCTCCTCAGAAAAGAAGGCGCAAGACAGGTTTATGCCTGTGCTACCCATGCAATTTTTTCGCCCCCAGCGATCGATCGCCTATCCAGTGGTGTATTTGAAGAGGTCATTGTGACCAATTCCACACCCGTCAACCAAGAAAACTATTTCCCTCAATTACGAGTGTTATCAGTTGCCGATCTTCTTGGTGAGACTATTTGGCGTGTCCACGAAGATACTTCTGTAAGTAGTATGTTTAGATAGCGATCGCTCTAAAATTGCCTTAAAATCTCCTTAAATATTTTTCTGGCAATGCTTTACTGGAAAAATTTGTATTTCAGAACTATATAGCGCTTTTCAAGCAACCGAAGCAAGGGATTGTGTCTCTGCCGAAGGCGGAGATACAATCCCTTGCTTCACTAGACTGGGAAACGCTATATTTAATTGGAGAAAATGTACAGAGTGATACAAACTACAATGATGTAGTGGGCTTAAGTGAGAATAGTCGGCTATAAATCTAGATCTGTCGTCTAAACTAGACAAAAGCTAACACACCACACTTAAATTGATTGTGTGCTGGCATACTTTTCTATGAAGCATATAGCGTTTCTCAATCTAGTGAATTACATAAGATTGCTTTAAAACCGCTATATACGCTCATTTGTATTTTGTTTATATTTTGCTTGTCTTAATTTTGTATTTTGGTTAAAGAGGGTGTATAAGATTGGCTGACCGTGCTCTTGTTGAAGTCTTTCGCGAAATGAATGGGGGAATGTTTCCCCCCATGACGGAAACGTTTGAACGCGGTAAGACGATTTTTTTTCCTGGTGATCCTGCGGAGCGTTTTTACTTTTTGGTAAAAGGCGCAGTCAAACTATCGAGAGTTTATGAAGCAGGTGAAGAAATTACTGTTGCCCTACTGCGGGAAAATAGTGTATTTGGGGTTTTGTCTTTGATTACGGGTAATCGCTCTGATCGCTTTTACCATGCGGTGGCCTTTACCCCCGTAGAGTTGCTGTCAGTACCGATCGATCAGGTGGAGAAAGCGCTGAAAGAAGATCCTGAATTGCCGATGGTACTATTACGCGGATTGTCATCACGAATTTTGCAAACGGAGATGATGATCGAAACCCTAGCCCATCGTGACATGGGATCAAGACTGGTTAGCTTTTTGCTAATTCTCTGTCGTGATTTTGGTACACCATCTTCAGAAGGCGTGACCATTGATTTGAAGCTTTCTCATCAGGCGATCGCCGAGGCGATCGGCTCAACAAGGGTAACTGTAACCCGATTGCTAGGCGATTTGCGAAAACAGAAGATGATCGCCATCTCCAAGAAACGCATCACTGTGCATAATCCCATTGAGCTAGGTCAGCAGTTCGCCTAGAAAATAAGAGTCATTGCAAAGCAATGACTCTTATTTTCTAATGTATTTGTTGATGCGTTAAGCTGTTTATAGAAAAATACTTAAAGAAAAATATCTAAAATGTACGGAACTTTAAAAGCAATTTGGGCAGTTGTGGCAATATGCCTAGTAGTTTTAATCTTATTGCATAGCCCTAAGAGCGATGGTTTAGGCGGTTTTAGCGGTCAAGCCCAACTATTTTCGAGTACCAAGAGTGCAGAAACGGCCCTTAATCGGATCACATGGTTCTTGACCGCCGCATTTTTGGGCTTAACCGTTGTGCTTAGTGGTGGTTGGTTTACTGCCCCAGCCATAACCGCCCCAGTGCCACAGGTTGCCCCAGCCGCTAAGAATATTCCTGACGCTCAGCCAATTCCTCTAAATTTACCTGCACCAACACCAGAAACGCCTCAGCCATAAAACTATTAAAAAGCTGTGGCGCACGCTGCGCGTGCGCCACAGCTTTTTGGTTTTATATAGCTATAGTCACTTACATTAGGACAAATCAAAACCCAGAAGAGAGAGGCGGCGCTTCGCGCCGCCTCTCTCTTCTGGGTTTTATGTCCTAACCAGATTGGCTACATCTATATTTGGGCGATTACTTTGCTATCCATAGCATTATCTACTTGAAAAAATAATTCTTCAGCATTATCAGAATTAACAATTACCACATCCGCAAGTTCGATTTTTTCTGATTGGGACATTTGACTAGAAATTCTTTGCCGCGCCTCAGACTCAGAGAGTTGATTGCGAGTCATTAATCTTTGTAACTGTTGTTGGGGATCACAGGCGATCGCCCAAATTTCTGTGACTAACTTCTCCATTTTCGCTTCAAACAGCAAAGGGATCACCATCACAACGGTGGATGGCGCTAGGCGATTGGCTTCATTAATTAAGCATTCTTGGACATAGGGATGAATTAGCGATTCTAGCCACTGGAGATCGCTGACACTATCAAACACGATCGCGCCTAGTTTACGGCGATCGAGATTGCCGCGATCGTCCAAAACCAACTTGCCATAGCGCTCTTGCACTTTAAGTAGGCGATCGCCTGTTAAAGCTTGGCGAGCATAGATATCAGCATCAAGAATCGGCAGATTATAAGTATCGTGCAAATAGTTGGAAACCATCGTCTTTCCTGTGGCAATGCCTCCTGTGATGCCGATGATGCGTTGTTTCATATGTTTTAATTCTAATTTGGGGATATTTGGCTTAATCCAAACATCCTCAAATTAGCTTATTTTAGTAACCTATGGACTCCACTAATATTCTGGGATTTACGGCGGCAACGCTCACAACTTTTGCATTTCTGCCTCAGGTAATCCAAGTCTGGCGATCGCGATCGACCAAGGATATTTCTTTGCCGATGTTAATCACTTTTATTGCAGGGATCACCCTCTGGCTAATTTATGGATTAATCGTCAACGCTGCCCCGATCTATATTGCTAATGCGGTTACGCTGGTGCTGAATCTGGCAATTTTGCGCTTTAAACTCAAATATGGATAATATGGAAAGTGGCGCTTTGCAATATTTTCCATATTTTTAATAACCTCAACATGACCTCTCTTAGTACCTTCTTCTTAGAATATCAAACCCATTTTGTAATGCTGGGCTTGATTTTGACCTTTGCGATCGCCCATAGTGGACTTGCTGAATTAAGAATGTGGGCAGAAGAACGGATTGGAGCAAGGCTATATCGCGTGATTTTTGCGTTAGTCAGTATCCCTCTTGCCGTAGTGCTAATGATTTATTTTTTCAACCATCGTTATGATGGTCTGCAATTGTGGGATGTGAGGGGATTGACAGGTGTGAATGAGTTTGTCTTAATTCTTTCCGCCATCTCATTTCTATTTCTCTATCCCGCCACCTTTAACTTGACCGAAGTTGCGGCGATCAAAAAACCAGAGGTGCATTTGTTTGAAACGGGGATCATCCGTATTTGTCGCCATCCCCAGATGATCGGTCAATGTCTATGGGGGATCGCCCATGCCCTGTGGTTAGGCACATCTTTCACCCTGATCACGGCGATCGCCTTAGTTGTCTATCACTTATTCGCAGTCTGGCATGGCGATCAGCGTTTGTTTAAGCGTTACGGTGACGCTTTCTTAGCCGTGAAAGAACGTACTTCGATATTGCCCTTTGTCGCGATCGCCCAAGGTCGTCAGCAATTAGTTTTAACAGAATTTGTCCGCCCCGCCTATATTGGTGTTGCCATTACAGTTGTGCTATTTCGCTGGTTACATCCGATCGTGATTACGGCTTCCGCAAATGTTAATTTTTAGTGATTAGACTGTGGCGCACGCTGTGCGTGCGCCACAGGTGTTTGGATTTTATATGTAATTGCGCTTAGCCACTTAGAGAAAAAACAATATGTACGATCGCCTAATTACCTTAATGCCTTGGAGTCAGTCAAAAGATCTAGGGCAAGCCTGTAATGAGTCAATGTCGCTGTTAAAAGATAACGACATCGGCGTAATTATTGACTACGACATGATGTGGACTACCACCAAATGGTATGACCAAATATTAGGCATCTTCAATCAAAATCCTGATGCAGGACTTGTCACTGTCGTAACTAATCGCATTGGCAACTTCGATCAACTGCCCCATGGCATTGATGAAAATCATCCTCTGACCCGCTCCCATGATATTGCTGAACATCGCAAATTTGGCGATGCGATCGCGGCACAGCAAGGCATATCTGTGATCGATACAACTAACTCGCACTACCAAATCAGTGGATTAGTCATTGCTGTTCCCAAGAAAGTTTGGCATAAAGCTCCGTTTCCTGAAGGTAGTATGTTTGGTATGGATAATGAATATCATCGCCGCGTTCGGGATCAAGGATTTAAAATCTTAATTGCATCGGGGGTGTATTGTTACCATTGGTATCGGGGCGAGCAACTTGATCTTGTCGAAGCCAGAAAAAAATCCTACCTTCACAACAATTAGCTACTTTACAGCGCTTTGCGCTTTCGTAATCAAGACCCGATGTTAAGTGGTGTGGCTTTGCCGCACCACTTAACATTTTAGTAAACGGGCAAGGTAAAGCGGAAACAACTGCCTTTTTTACCGATCGCATCATCGACCCAGATATGACCATAATGAGCCGTAATAATGCGGCGACAGAGCGATAAACCAATGCCATAGCCATCGGCTTCGCCATCACGTTCTAACCGATAACGCTCCTCAAACACGCGATCGCGCATTTCCGCAGGAATCCCTGGACCATTATCGGTAATACTCACCTCGATTTTTTGGGCAGTCCGATGCATCACCGTTAGCTCGATTTTGCCGCCTTCAGGAGTATATTTAGTAGCGTTTCCTAAAAGGTTGATTAAAACTTGACGGATTTTTTCTTGATCGACATAAACAGGGGGTAAATCAGTGGGAATATCCTTAACCAATTTTTGCATTTTCCCCTCCAAACATTTATGAAAATAAAAATCACTAACAACGCTATGACAGAGTTGATCGAGTTGAATTTTTTGGCGTTGAGTGCGAAATTGAGCGTTAGCCCCTCTTCCCGCTTCGAGAATATCGGTGATCATATTATCGGCATCTCGTGCCTTGGTGCGTGCGTGTTTAAGTAGGCGCGAAACCATGTGGGGATCAATTTTGTCGCCACTCTTTTCGATGGTGTCGATCGCCAATAAAATCGCGGTCAAAGGATTGCGTAAATCATGGGCAAGCATCCCTAATACGCGATCCTTAAACCGAATCTGCTCCTCGATTTCAGCTTTTTCCTGTGACAATCGAAACACATCATCAGCAAGCCGCGACACTTCGTTCATATAGTCAATGTTTTGAGCAAGTTCGGGCGGATGGTTTGTTGTTTTGTCGATTACCTGTTGTTTCCACGTTTCCCAACAGTTTTCTAGCTGCCTAAGTATATTTTTTCCCGCGATCGTTTGCCTTGGTAAAGGTGATAATTTGAGCAAGGCGGGTGACATGACGACCTTAAATAGTTCGGCAAGTTGGGGCTGACTGGCGACATTGATGATTTGCAACTCAGATCGGCAGGTGCTTTCACCACGCAAAAACTCCTCCATGTCTTTGACTAAATCCTTTGCTTTAGGGCGATCGTCAATAAATAGTAGGAGTTGCAGGGTTGATTCAGGTAATGCTGGAACAGTCCTCATTATCTTTCGGACTCGCAACGGATTTTAATACATTCTTAATAATTATATTATTGTTCTCATGGTTTTACCTCAACAGCGCTGGCAGATTTTCTCGCCACAACCAGATTTAGCAGAAGCTCTTGCCAATGTCACAGGGATTTCGCCCATAATTGCTCAGGTTTTGCTAAATCGCGGTATTCATACTCCCGAAGCCGCCAAGATTTTTCTTGATCCTGAACTGGAAAATCTACCTGACCCCAAACAGGAATTTCCTGATTTAATTGCGAGTATCGATCGCATTGAGCAAGCCATCAAAAACGGCAATCGCATTACAATCTGTGGTGACTATGACGTTGACGGTATGACCAGCACTGCTTTGTTAATTCGCACTCTGCGATTATTAGGCGGTAATGTCGAGTATGAGATTCCGAGTCGGATGACGGAGGGCTATGGAATTAATGCGCGGATCGTGCAGGATTGTCACGATCGCAACGTTAAACTAATCATCACGGTGGACAATGGCATCGCGGCGTATGAGGCGATCGCCCTTGCTGAATCCTTAAATATTTCTGTAATTGTCACCGATCATCACGAAGTCCCCGAAGACCCAAATAAAATTCCTCCCGCAACGGCGATCCTTAATCCCAAATATCAGGTTGATCCCCATTCACCCTACGCGGCGATCGCTGGGGTCGGTGTTGCCTATGTGTTGGCGTTGGAATTAAGCGATCGCTTTGGCAAACGTGCTGAATTAGAAAATCCCTTATTAGAATTATTTACCCTCGGCACGATCGCCGATCTTGCATCTCTTACAGGGATCAATCGTCGCTTAGTCAAAAAAGGTTTACGCTTACTTTCACAATCCAAAGTAATTGGCATTATTGCGCTGATTAATGAAACAGGAATCGCCAAAGATAAACAAACGGGCATGAAACCTGAAGCGATCGGTTTTGGTTTGGGTCCCAGAATTAATGCGATCGGGCGGATTGGTAATCCTCAAGTAATTATTGATTTACTAACCTGTGAGGATATGGGGCAGGCGATAATTTTGGCGCAGGAATGTGAGGCAACTAATCGCAAGCGTCAAGAACTTTGCAAAGAAATTGAACAAGAGGCGATCGCCTATATGACCAAGAAAAAATTAGAAGGTTTTGATATCGCTCAAGAGCGAGTTTTAGTAATAGTTGATCGGGAGGTGCAGGATACTCTCTATCCATCCCCCAAGGCAAATAGAGAGATGGCGTAGACATTTCTTTATTTGATAGAAGTTGCGGAGCTTCGCACCGCAACTTCTATTCGGGAAGGGAGTAATATATGGCAGCAGCAAACATATCCATGAGTCACTAGTTTTATCAGGACTAAAACTCGAAATACGAAATATTAGAACAAGCCCTCCAACGCAGCCGCCAAGAAAATCAATCGGCAGTTACCGCATGGCTAATGCAACAGTTTCAGAATTGACATCCTCTTAGGGGTTTGCGAGAAAATAAAATACCAATCCAGATTTCCCATAATCGGTGAGGCGGCTTTGCCACTCCACCGATTATGGTTTTATATTTGGTACTTTATTAAGTCGCAAGTCCCTAACCTTGATAGTGGTTCGGCAAAGCTAAAGGTACGGAGAACGCGACAAAATCAAGAGGTTGGCTTGACAATGGATTCGGTATAATCAGATTTGGTTAATAAACAGCAACATTTAGTAACACATTTAGTAATAATTAGGAGCTTTGCGCGATATGCACGAGCAGGGAACGATCAGCATTCATACCGAGAATATCTTTCCCATTATCAAGAAGGCTTTATATTCAGAACGTGATATCTTCTTGCGGGAATTGGTTTCTAATGCAGTAGATGCGATTAGCAAACTAAAGATGGTGTCCTACGCTGGCGAAACTAATCATTCCGCCGAACCCGAAATTGTGATCACCATTGATCAAGAAAAGAAAACCTTAGCGATCGCGGATACGGGCATCGGTATGACCGCCGATGAAGTCAAGAAATACATCAACCAAGTTGCTTTTTCAAGCGCTCAGGAATTTGCGACGAAGTATGCCAATAGCGGCAATGGTGATCAACAAATTATTGGTAACTTTGGTTTAGGTTTCTATTCGTCATTTATGGTGGCGAGCAATGTCGAGATTGATACTTTTTCCTATAAAGAAGGGGCTGAAGCAGTCCATTGGTCTTGTGATGGCTCGACGACTTTTACCATTGATAGTAGCGATCGCGCCGCAGTTGGTACAACAATCACGCTTACTTTGCAAGAGGATGCTGAAGAATATCTAGAGGAAGCCTCGATTAAGCGCATGATTCGTAACTATTGCGATTTCATGCCCGTCCCAATCAAGCTGAATGATGAGGTAATCAATAAGCAAACAGCCCTGTGGGACAAGTCTCCTAAATCTGTTACCAATGAAGAATATTTAGAATTCTATCGCTATCTCTACCCTTACCAAGATGATCCTCTGTTCTGGATTCATCTAAATACCGATTATCCCTTTGTGATTAAGGGAATTCTTTATTTTCCCAAGATGAAGGCGGATATTGATCCAAATCGTGGACAAATCAAGTTGTTCTGCAATCACGTTTTTGTAAGTGATAATTGCGATGATGTGATTCCCAAATTCTTGATGCCTTTGCGTGGGGCGATCGATAGTACCGATATTCCTCTGAACGTGTCGCGTAGTTTCTTGCAAGGCGATCCTAAGGTTCGTAAAATTCAAGACTTTATTGCTAAGAAAGTAGGCGATCGCCTCACTTCTCTTTATAGCGATTCCCGCGAAGAATTCTTGAAATGCTGGCAAGATATCAGCATCTTTATGAAGTTTGGCGCGATGAACAGTGATAAGTTCTATCAACAGGTTAAAGAGATTTTGGTGTATTCCACCACTAGCGAAGATGATGCGGTCAAGAGCGAAAATGGTAACTACACAACTCTGCAAGAATATCTAGAACGGAACAAAGCGGAACATGAGAATCAAGTGTTCTATACTTCCGATCCGATCGCCCAAGGTACTTATGTGGAACTGCATAAGAATCAAGGTATTGAAGTTCTCACCTTTGATTCCTTGATCGATAACCACTTCATTCACTTCCTAGAGCGAGAATTTAAAGATCTTAAGTTTGCGCGGGTGGATGCGGAAATTGACGATCGCCTTGTGGATAAGGAGTCAAAAACGGAAATCGTCGATCCAAAAACCAACAAAACTAAGAGCGATCATCTTCAAGATATCTTCCGCGCAGCTTTGAATAAGCCCAAACTGGTGATTCGTACTGAGGCAATTAAATCTGAAGATCCAGCTTCTGCGCCACCTGCGATTATTCTCTTGCCAGAATCGTCGCGACGGATGCAGGAAATGATGGCGATGATGCAACAGAGTACGATGAGCTTTCCTGAAGATCATGTGTTGTTGGTCAATACCGCCCATCCTTTGATGGAGAAGTTGATTGAGCTAGATGCTAACCAAATTCTTGTTGATGGTAAATCAGAATCGGCGGATCTGGCGAATTTGATCTGTACCCATGTTTATGACTTGGCGTTGATGGCGCAAAAGAGCTTTGATGCTGACAGCATGAAGGGATTTTTGCAGCGATCGAATCAGTTGCTCACTAAGCTGACCAGCAAAATCTAAACTCAACGAGGCGGCTCAAAAAGCCGCCTTTAGTTTCTTGAGTAAGGTGAAATGCTAAGCTATGGGTGATACTCATTAGCCATAAAATCAATGTTTACTGAAGTTCAAATCGAGAACTACAAGTCTATCCAAAGTCTCAAGATTGGTTTGGGTAGGGTTAATGTGTTTATTGGTGAGAATGGTTGTGGTAAGAGCAATATTTTAGAGGCGATCGCTTTAGCTGGTGCGGCGGCAGGTAATAAGTTAGACAACGAGTTTTTAGCTCCTAGAGGAATCAGAGTTACCGAGCCAGAATTTATGCGATCGGCTTTTGATAAAGAGAATATTGAAAAAAAAATCAAGGTAAATCTAAATAACAGCAATGATATTCCACTAAATATTGAAATGCAGAATGATAACCATACTTATTCTAGTTGGCATATTGTCAACAAAAATTTAGTTGATATCTTTCAGCGATTACCTAGTTCTGAGAATTTTTTAATTGATAATGTCCCAGATTTTGAAAACAATGTTAAACAAATAGCTGAGGATATAATTAAAACAAGATTAAAAGAGATAAATATAGATATTCCTAATAATCAAGAAATCATTGATTTATTTGAAAATATTGTTAGAGATGCCGCTTTAAATTTGTCAAATTTTGCTAAAGATACTACTTTAAGTTTTTCAAATATTGTAAGTCAAGATGTTTTACGACTAAGAGAGTTTTTAATATTTGCACCTGAATATTCCTCGTTGCGAACTTTTGAACAAGAAGGACAAATTCAGCCACTGGGAAATAATGGACAAGGATTACTCAAACTTCTACAAGTTTTAAATGACAATTCAGATAAAATCAATGATATTAGGCATAGGCTTGAGCTTATTGATTGGTTTGATGATTTTAAAATACCTAATTCTGATTTAGAAAGGGTAGTTCAAATTAAAGATCGATATTTAGATAAAGAATTACCTTACTTTACTCAAAGAAGCTCTAATGAAGGTTTTTTATTTTTAATGTTTTATTTTGCCTTGTTTGTTAGTGATGATACACCAAAATTTTTTGCAATTGACAACATCGAAAATGCACTAAATCCTAAACTATGCACAAGACTAATCCAAGAATTAGTAGAACTAGCTAAGAAATATGATAAGCAAGTTATATTCACAACTCATAATCCTGCGGTCTTAGATGGGCTAGATTTGAACGATGATGAGCAGCGTCTTTTTGTAATTTATCGAAATATGGATGGACATACCAAAGCCAGACAAATTTCTCCCCTAGAACCTTTAGAGGATGATGAGATCGTGCCTTTGTCAGAAGCTTTTATAAATGGTTATATTGGCGGACTACCGAAAAATTTTTAATATGCACACATTTGGAGCAATTGTAGAAGGAATAACTGATTTTCCCATCATTAATAGTATTTTAGTAGGATATTTTAATGACAGTAAAATTGATATTAACCCGATTAGCCCTATAAACTTTAAAGCATCATCTAATTACGACAAAGTATTTAAAAGCTGTAAGCCAGAAAAATTAAAACGAGCTTTTCTAGCTAACAGATATATTATTATTCATGTCGATACCGATGTATCCGAGAATTTTGGTATATCACATTACGAGGATGGTAAACCACTTTCTCCACAACAATTGATTGATAAAACAGTAGATAAATTTAAACAGCAGATGGGGGAGGAATTTTATAATCATTATGGGCATCGAATTATTTTTGTGATCGCAGTTCACTCCATAGAATGTTGGCTATTTCCTCTATTAGCTTCTGATGATAAAAGTGCCGAAATAGAAAACTGTTGTCAAATTCTAGAAAAAACTGTTCCAAGCTTTAGAAAAAAACATGAATATTACCAAGAAATTACTAAGAGATATCGCAATCACGATGATTTGTTAAATCTCTATCCTAAAAATCCTAGCTTGCAGATTTTTATTGAAGAACTTGCAAGCAAAAATATTGAAATTCTTGAAGAATCATGAATTAGGTTAGTAATGAGATGGCTAATTAATGGGGTGTAAAACTACGATTGGTTGGAGTTCTAAGTCGATCGCCTCACTCACACCGAGAAATTGCTGATCTTCATCATAGGTACGAACGTAGTTATGAATTTCTGGTTTTGGTGATTCTTCAAGTGAGTTAACAGTGCGAGCAAATTCATCTTTAATTGTTTGTCCCATGCACCAGCGTTTTGTTTGATCGACATCGAACGAAACTTCGGGTAAAAAATGCAGCCCATGATCGGGCGCGAGAACCTTGAGAGATTGCGATCGCATCAGTTCCGCAACCTGTTCAAAACTCAAACTAGAATCTAAATCAAACCCATTACTATAGGTACGTCTTAAGCCTGATAGGGTTGCGCCATAACCAAGTTTCTCGCCCAAATCTCTGGCGATGGAGCGAATATATGTCCCTGAACCACAGGCGATCGCCACATCTAATTCTGGATAATCCCCGTCAGTCCAGCCTAGTACCTTGATTTCTGTAATTTCCACCTCGCGCATCGGAATATCTGCATCAGCAATCTCGCCGCGTCGCGCCAAATCGTATAGCCGCACCCCATTGATCCAGATCGCACTAAAGGCAGGTGGACGCTGCGTAATTTTGCCTTGAAAAAGAGGTAGATATTTTTCAACTTCACCCAAATTTAAATTGGGACAGGGGCGATCGCTAATTATCTGACCCGTAATGTCATTGGTATTGGTGGCAATCCCAAACCGAATTTTGGCGTTATAGGCTTTGCCTTCAGGCAGAAATCGTAAAAGTCGCGTTGCATTTCCCACTGCGATCGGCAAAACCCCCGTAGCCATCGGATCGAGTGTACCGCCATGCCCAATCTTTTTTTGCTTTAGTAATTTTCGTAAATTACTCACACAGTCATGGGCGGTAATAATCGGCGGCTTATCGATGCTAATAAATCCATTAAACATAAAAATTAATAAGTAGTTAAGCATAGTTATAAACCAAACCCAGACTGTTGCACCGCCCACCTAGTGGGCGGCATACCAATTTGGGTTTTAGTTTTAACTACTTTCGTAATAAAAACAGCAGGGTAAACTAAAGTATTACCTATACATTGATGGAACGAAAGCGTAGAAAATTTGTCATAAAATAAATATGTAGATAAAAACACAACTCTTGTAAAAGTTGTATCAGTTTTACAAACTGTTGACTAACGAGTTTTATTAATGCCGATCGTTAGCTTTAAGTGCTTTATGTTTTTACCTTCATCATTAGTGATACTGGGTGAGATAAGTTGACTCGATTTGTATTCGGCGATATTCATGGTCAATATGACGGATTAATGAAGTTGCTTGACTTTATTAACTACGACTCTGACGACAAATTGTTTTTTCTCGGTGACTTAATCGATCGCGGCAGTCGCAGTGCCGATGTTGTGCGCTGGATTATGGAAAATGGTCACACGGCTCTGAGGGGAAATCATGAGCAAATGTGTATCGATGCTTTTGGTAGCACTGAAGGATCGTTGACTTGGAAAGGTTGGTTGCTGAATGGCGGCGCAAATACCTTGGAAAGTTATGGTAAAGAAGGTTTACCCGCCGAACACTTAAATTGGATGCAGCAATTGCCGCTTTATCTAGATTTAGGTGATTCTTGGTTAGTCCATGCAGGGCTAAACCCTAATTTACCGATTGAGTTACAAGGGGCGGCTGAATTTTGTTGGATTCGTGAAGAATTTCACAGTACTACCGAGCCTTTCTTTGACGACAAAATAATTATTACAGGACATACGATTACCTTTGTATTTCCGGGTGTGAAGCCGGGAAATTTGGTTTTAGGCAAAGGTTGGCTCGATATTGATACGGGTGGCTATCATCCTAAAAGTGGTTGGTTGTCTGCCTTGGATCTTGATGCGGCGATGGTTTATCAGTGCAACACATTTACCAATGAGTTAAGGGTAAATCCATTAGCGGAAATTACGACGGTGATTGAGCCAATGCCATCGCGATCGCAAAGATCATCTGCCCAAAAAAATGAGACACCAAAGCGGCGCTGGTCTTGGGTATAGAATCTAGTGGCGGCGCTTCGCGCCGCCACTAGATTCTTGGGTTAATAATGGCGATAGCTATATTATTTTTAGGGCGACAGCAAAACTTGATATAAATCGGGGCGGCGATCGCGGAAAAAGCCAAAGGAAGCGCGATTAAGTCGAATTTGATCAAGATCAAAACTTGATAAAATTACCCCCTCTTCGCTGTCTCCTAATTCAGCAACCTTATCGC
>Ga0316611_1000170_pt1 | contig 26303 bp, 23 predicted proteins | sample MIS2016202_MG_FD_207675 | JGI IMG/M metagenome (GOLD analysis project Ga0316611, IMG submission 207675) | Microbial mat bacterial communities from Middle Island sinkhole, Lake Huron, Michigan, United States - MIS.2016.202 | ecosystem: Environmental > Aquatic > Freshwater > Lake > Sediment... | reverse complement strand
CCTTCCCGACCGGGCAACAGGTCTTTGATTTTCTCCCATTGGTCATCTCTGAGTGCGTATCTTTTCATCTCTTAGGCTTTTTTCAGTTCACCTATTCTATCCTCTCTAACTGATGACAGGCCCTAGTAATAAACTAGAATCAATTGTCAAAGATCCTGAACAATTGGATCGTTTTCGCAAAATGAATGATATTGGTGAACAATACAATAGTTATGCTCGAGAACAAATTAGCTTAATTGAACGCAATCAGCCAGAAGAATCATTAAAGCTATTTTTAGAAGGAGGGGGTAAACAGTTTTTAGTGGATTTTTTAGAATTAAATACTCAGTTCAATGAAAAAGAAACCAGTCAGCTTGTTCTTCAAAATCAAGAAGCAAGAAAAACCTTGCAAAGTGCCGTAAATTTATTAATTCTTGGAGCAGTATTTTCCGCAGGTTCAGCAATTTTAATCGCTTGGATTATTGCTTCATTAGTGAGTAAAAAAATCGGTCAAGCTATTGATGAGATCACAAATTCTTCGCAAGATATTAGCGTTGCTGTTGATCAACAGGAAAATTTAACGAGTAATCAGGTGGTTTCTGTCCAAGAAACGAGCAAAACCATGGATGATTTAGAAATTTCCGCTAAACAAGCGAGTCAGCAGGCCGAAACCTCTGCCTCCGGTGCGAATCAAGCTCTATCTTTGGTTAATAATGGGAATCGTCTCGTGGAAGAAACGCTAGGAGAAATGGGACATACGCGCAATAAGGTTGAAGCACTGGCCGAGCAGATTACTCGTTTAAGTGAACAGATTAATCAAATCGGTAATATTTCCCAATTAGTGGGAGATATTGCTAATCAAACGAATATGTTAGCCTTAAATGCTGCGGTGGAAGCGGTGCGTTCGGGAGAACATGGCCGGGGGTTTTCAGTGGTGGCTGCGGAAATTCGCAAACTTGCAGATGAAAGTCAAAAGTCTGCCCATCAGATTAGCACATTGGTTCATGAAGTTAAGCAGGCAACTACATCCACAGTGATGGTAACGGATGAAGGAATTCAAAGTTTAGGAAAAACGGTTAATTTAGTGCAAAAAACGGCTAAGGCTTTTAATGATGTTTCTGAGCAAATTAACACCATTGTAATTAACTCAGAGCAGATCACAGTTAATTCTCAACAGCAAGCTTTGGCAATTCGACAGGTTGTGATTGCCACTAATAGTATTAATGAAAATGCTCAAGACAGCAGCAGTGGGATGAACCAGATTAAAGAAGGTGTACACAAACTCAATAATGCAGCATTTGATCTCAAGGCGATTGTTGAGTGAGCGATCGCTCACATTCCGCAGATTAAGATCAATGATGCTAGTGAACGGTGCGTCAGGCACAATTAAACCACCCACATCATCATTGATCCAGTCTGACGCACCCTACGATTTAATCGTAGGGTGCGTCAGAGCGGTTAATCTATGAGGCAAAAGAGCAGCGTCACGGCTGACGCACCATCCAAGGCGGGGAATGGGAAAAAATTCCTTTGGAGGGGTGGGGTGGTGGTTGCTTCACTGAGATGCACCTTGGAGGCGAGGGGAATTCTGGGCTTAGATTGGGCTTGATGGGGGATTGATGGGCAGGGGGGGCGATCGCCCCAGGGATCGATCACATCTGGAGCAAGGGCTTAGTATATTAGTGGCAAGTATCAGGGTAGCGGCTGATTGCCCTTTTCCTGGAACGTCATCGGCAATCCGTGAGAGTGTGATACATGGCGAGTCACAAAGTCCTCATTTTAGATGGAGACAGCGTTGTTAGAACCAAATTGCGACAACTGTTGCCCCCCGGCAACTACGAAATCGCAGAAGCGAGTGATGGAGCAGCGGGCCTCGCCTTGATCCATCAAGAGCGCGGTCGGATTCGCTTTATCCTGCTCAATGCTGCTTTGGCGAAAATCGGCGGCTGGGATTTAGTCAGTCAACTCAAAGCAGAGCCGGATTTACAAAACATCCCCATGGTGGTGATGCGGAGTTCCTCACGGGATGCGCCGGATCTCAGCAATCCTATCTATCAGGATGTGGAGGTGTTGGATAAACCCTTTACTCGGAAACAGTTAAAGTATGCTGTGAAGACGGCGATTAAAAAATCGCGGGCCAGTGCTGCCGCTGAGGGGAAGTTTAGCCATAACCGCGATCGCCTTGATCGCCTCGATTTGGAGGTTGTCCCGCCGCTGCCACCGGAGCCAGCCATGGATACACCGCCCGCCCCAGAGCCGGAAACAACCCCACTGGAAACGATTTTTGAGCAATACCAAGAACAGGCGGAACGGTTCGGCTTAAACCCCTTGGATGTGGACTTTCCCTTTGCTGATGGGTTTGATCTGCCGGAAGAGTTTCAACTGAGTGCAGATTTAAGTGAACTGCCCTCGGAAGGGGAGCAGCCGCCCTTTGACCCCACCTCTGGGTTTACTCGTCCGTTTGGGCGGGAAGTTCTCCCTGAGGCGGCCGCTGCGCTCGATCGCTACACGACATCTGAGGAGGACTATGCTGAGGATGGGTTGCCCGGTGAACTAGATGAGGTGCAATGGGATTTAGCTTTTAATTTGGAACCGGGAGATCTCTCTGCTCTGGGGACGGAAGGGGGAGAATCTGCCCCGTTAGAGATTGTTCTCGATCCAGAGGAATTAGAGGCGGTTTCGCCAGAGCCACCCCATTTTGTCAATGGTGGGATTATGCCCGCGCCGCCAATGGGGGAATTTTGGGAAGATGAGCCGTTGGCGGATTTGCCCCCAGTGCCTCCGGTGAGTACCCCTGCCCTTGAACCTGTGGCCATGCCGGTGGTTCTGCCAGTGGCTCTGCCGGAGTTTGATCCAGAGGCGATCGCCGCTGAACCCCTCGAAAACCTCCTGGATCAAGCCCTAGCCAACAGCGATGAGGATCTATCCGCCTTTTTAACCACCACCGCCCTTCATCCGCCCCCAGTAGATCCCCTCCCTTGGCCCACTGAGGAAACCCCCGCCTCGGCTCCTTCGCTCGATAACCCCCCCCTAGATGAGGCCGTTGATCCCTTCACCGATCCTCTAGAGAATTCATTTTTCTTAGATCCTCCAGATCCCCCCACCGATGCGATGGATCTAGCCCAACCCCTCGATCCCCTAGAGGATGCCTTCTCCCTTGCCGATGCGGCCAACCACGACCCGCTTCCCCCTGAAGATCAGCCTATTTCCTTCAACCCCAATGCCTTTTGGGGTACAGATTTGACCCCCACAGCCCCGCCGGATCTAGTCCCCACACCAGAACCGGACTTTGATCCCTTTGGGTTTGCTGAGGATCCAGAACCCACGCCGGAGGCGGAACCCCTCAACCTTCAGGGGAAGGAGGAAATGGGCGAGCAGGACGCTAACGCGGAGCAGTACGCTAACGCGGAGCAGTACGCTAACGCGGATCACACCCCCATCGCTGATTTAGCCGCAGCGGTGGATTTTGCCGATCCCGCTTTTGATTTGGATTTAGGGGATTTTAGCAGCGAGGATCTGAATTTTGATCTCGATGTTAGCCATTGGTCAGAGATGACCCATGAGCCAGCCCCCCATGAGCCGAATCCCTTCAGGGATACTGATCCCCATCCGTTTTTTAGTGATACGGAAACCATTGAGGATGATCTACCGCCGGAGGAGCCAGAAAATACCGTGCTGGCGGATAAGCGTCAAGTTCATCCCCAGCCGGAGCAGCGGTTTTCTCCCCTGACCTCTCCCCCGGAGGAGCCAGAAAATACCGTGCTGGCGGATAATCGCAACCCCTCAGCAGAGCCGGAATATACGGTTTTAGAGGATAAACAAGCGGTTAATCTGGATGATTTTCCCCGCTTCTCCTTTGCGGATCCCAACCCGAAGCCGACGCTCTTGCAAGAGGGGATGGTGACGCTGTTGGGGTTTGAAGAGGTGCAAATGCGCTTTGAGAGTACATTAGAATCAGAGCGGATCGCGGCGTTGCGGGATGCGCTCCATTATGGCGATCGCGGCTATCAGTTGATTTTTAAGGCAATTCGGGAAGAAATGGGAGCAGTGCAGCAGGCCGCCGAGCAGTTGGTGATTGAGCATTTCCGCAAAGCTCAATATGCCCGGCCACCAGCCCAACAGGCTTGGCTGGAGATGGAATGTTTAACGGTGATGACGGGCCATTCCCATTGGGTGCAGACGGTGGCGATCGCCCCCGACAACCGCACCCTGATCAGCGGTAGCAAAGACAGCACGATCAAAACCTGGGATCTCCTCACCGGGCGGCAAAATGGCACAATCACCGGCCATGAATCCTCGGTGCTTTCCATTGCCCTCAGTCCAGAGGGGGACAAAATTATCAGCAGTAGCACCGACAACACGATCCGGATTTGGGAGTTACAAACCGGCAACCTGCTCCAAACCATCAGCGGCGATGCCCACCATAAAATCTATGTGGTGGCCCTCAGTCCCGATGGCAAGCTGATTATCAGCGCCAGTGCGGATCAAACCGCTAAACCCCACTTTGAATCGGGCTTAGAGGGATTATTGAGTTACATTCCTTCAAAAACCACCTCCCCGATTCTCTCCCTGATTCAGTTTTTCCGCCGGAGCCGGGAAATCAAGCTGTGGGATCTTCCCAGTGGGCGGGTGAAGGGGAGTTTATTGGGTTATTCCAAGGGAGTCACGGATTTAGCGATTACGCCCAAGGGGGATAAGGTGGTGAGCGGCAGCCGTGACCATACGGTCAAGGTGTGGGATTTGCAAACCCAACGGACATTAAATACACTGTGGGGCCATACCGATGAAATTCGCTCGGTGGTGGTTAGCCCCAATGGGCAACACATTATCAGCGGCAGCCGCGATCGCACGATCAAAATCTGGGATCTGCGCACCGGCCATGTCTTGCGCACGCTCCGGGGCCATACTCAATCCGTCACCTCCCTCGCCCTCAGCCCCGACGGGAAAACCATCGTCAGCGGTAGCCGCGATGCAACGCTGCGGATTTGGGATTTTGAGACCGGGGAACACCTGAATACATTGATGGGCCATAGTGATTTGGTGCGATCGGTAGCCCTCAGCCATGATGGTAAAACGATCGTCAGTGGGAGCCGCGACCACACAATCCGGGTCTGGGCCAGTCGTTGAAGCAAACCACTTGGCGTAGGGGCGAAAAATTTTTCGCCCCTACTTTCGCCCCTATTTTCGCCGTCAGAATTGCGAGAAGATAACCACAGTATAAAGCCTACTTTCGCCCCTACTTTCGCCCCTAAGGGGAATTGGGGGAACTAGGTTGAATGCGATTGAATTTGCCATTTTCCGACGTGATGCGAATGCCGCCCCAATGGAGTTTTTCCCGGAGAGTTTTATAAAAGGAATGGTTAGGCCGGAGAATAATAAACTTGGCCTGACAATCTGCCATGCGAATACTCACCCGTTGCCCCGGCCATAATTGCGACGAAAGTACCCCATCACTCCATAGTTTCGTATATAGTTCCACATCCCCCAAAGGCCAGACATTAATCATCGAACCGGGAGGAACCACAATCGGCCGCGTGGACAGACTGAGGGGACAAATGGGGGTAATGGCGATCGCATCCATCCCCGAATGCAAAATTGGCCCATTGGCAGAAGCATTGTAACAAGTTGATCCCGTCGGCGTAGAGATAATTAAGCCATCCCCATGATACTGATCCACCACCTCACTATCAATTTCCATTTCTAAAATCGATGTGGGCATTCGATCAATGCTAGCGGGCTTAATACAAATTTCATTGAGGGCGAGAAAATGCTCACTAGCTCGCTGATGATTGAGGCGATCGCCCTCCACCAAATAAGCCTGTAACATCATCCGCCGCTGCACCGCATAGCGATCATTGAGCAACCGTTTCCACACCGCTTCCGAATCTTGAAACACTTCAAACGGTTCCGTTAAAAAACCCAAATGCCCCCCCACATTCACCGCTAAAATCGGCGTTCCCACCGGGGCCAAATGCCGAGCCGCCGCCAACGTCGTCCCATCCCCCCCCAACACAATCCCCAGATCAATCCCCCCATTAATCGAAGCCAAAAAAACAGGATAGGGATTATCCTTCGGGCCACTGGGGCCAACCAACACACGGCAACCCAGTTTTTCCAGTTGCCGGGCGCAGGTCTCTGCCCATTCCTGACTGAGGTGATGGCCCGCTTTATAGATGATGATGACTTGCTTTAATTGCATGGGGGATGGGAAGTAGGGAGTGGGAAGTAGGAAGTAGGGAGTGGGAAGTAGGGAGTAGGGAGTAGTAGGGAGTGGGGAGTGGGGAGTAGGGAGTAGTAGGGAGTAGGAAGGAAAGAGGAAAGAGGGAGAGTAGAAAAATGATCCTCACTTCTCACTTCTCACTCCTCACTCCTCACTTCTCACTTCTCACTTCCCACTTCTCACTTCTCACTTCTCACTCCTCACTTAAGGAGAAAGCTTCAGCGTCTGAATACTTTGCTGAAATTGTGGCAACCGTTGCTCAAATTCGCTGGCTGGGGTGGCATAGGTGACAATCCAAAAGGTATCCACTGCCTGAATGAGATAAAACAATTGCCTAACCTTCACATCATTATCAGCAGTAATTACGCCCACAATCTGTCCTGCTGGATACGCGCCGACTTGTAGTAGGCCCTGGCTTTCAATTTGGTAGTTTTGGCTTAAATGGCTGCTGGCTGCCCGGACATAATCTTCGAGGGGAACCGGCTCCGGGACGCGCTCGGCGGCAATGGTGACGTTGGTGAGAAAACCGGCGGCGGTATTTTTGCCATCGAAGGCGAGGAGGGCGATCGCCTCTGGGTTGGCTTCAATGGCCGCAAATCGCTCGGCATAACTGGGGCTAATCTGATTAAGCTTGGCTTTCAGTTGGGCAAATTCTGTTCCCGGATTGCCACCGGTATAGTCTGGCGGTAGGGAAAGGCCCACGCCATTGCCCTGGATCGTGATCCAGTCAGCGTTAGACGGGGGTGCTGATGCTGGGGGTTCAGTCCCCTCATTTGCGGGTGGGGTGGCATCGGCTAAGGGGAAAGGGGGTAGGGGGGAAGGGCGAGAGGAGGGGCGATCGCTTAAAATCGGTTGATCCCCATCGGGTAAAACCACTCCCTGCTCTGGTTTTGGGGCTGTTGATTCCGTCTCTTCCGAGGCTGGCCCTTGGCTACAACCGACAGTCACCATCAGCAGCATCCCGATCAGTAGCCCTTGCCCACGGAATAACACCATAACTTTCCTCAACAACCTACAGTCTTTAGTTCTTTCGTTGTGATTCTAGCGACAATTATCCCCTGCCCGTCCAATTCTGCACGACTCGGTAATAAGTGAGAGATAATCGAGGGGTTCAGGCTTTCAAATTACGCTATGAAATTCGTCTTGACTCGTTATTGGCCCACTGCTTGCTTGCTGGGTCTTGCCTTGGTCGGGTTCAGTCCATTAACCGCCACCGCAGCCCCCGACTGCGGGACGGATAGCGCCCCCATGTCTCAGCAAAAGCAACAATGCTCACGGCCCACCCTCACCACTGGTCAAAACCGCACCGATATTCTCACCGATCGCGATATTCCCACGGGCGATGGCGGCTTTTTTCGGGATTATGAGATTGCGGCTCAAGGGGGGGATAACCTGCTGATTGATTTAAAATCCAACGAGTTTGATACTGTCGTTTCACTGTTGCGGCCCGACGGAACCCTGATGGGGGAAAATGACGATCGCCCCACGGGGGGAACGGATTCACTCCTGTTTATGCCCATTGAAGAAAGCGGGACTTACATTGTGCGGGTGCGGGCCTTTGGCGAAACCGGTGGGGGAGAATTTACATTGAGAGTTTCTCGGTTAGTGGAGGCTTCCGGCGCTAATCCTGCCAGTCGCCCGATGTCTGCCCCCCCCAATCGTCCCATGCCTGCCCCCGCCAGTTTGCCCAATTAGTCGTATCATGGCGCTCTGCTTAACCTTAGCCCAGACCCAAGCCCTTTGCAGCCATAGCCAGCAAACCTATCCGGAGGAATGCTGTGGGGTTTTGCTGGGGCAGTGGGTAGGGGGGGATGGGATTGTGGTGGAGGTGGTGGCGATGGAAAATGTTTGGGGCCGAGGGGAAGTGGGGGATTTGGCGAGCATTGGTGATCGTGATGGGACAGATCGCCGCCGTAATTTTGCCCTCGATCCCCAAGCTTTTTTACGGGTTCAACGCACCGCTCACGATCGCCATCAGCAGATCATCGGCATCTACCATTCCCACCCCGATCACCCGGCAATTCCCTCTGAATTTGACCGGGCGATCGCCTGGCCTGAATACCATTACCTCATCCTTGCGATTGAGCAGGGGGAAAGGGTGACGCTCAAAAATTGGCAATTGGATGATCAGGGGGAATTTCAACCGATCCCGCTCCATCTGGCCAATCCTTAAACCAGCGATCGCGCTCCACTGCATCCCGTTGGCGTTGCGTGGGGATTTCTAAGAGACGAATTCCCGTAGTCGGCAAGGGTGCAATGGCGGTGATCAGCATCGGCCAATCTTCAATGCGCTGATAAGCCACGCCATAGGCTGCACAAAGTCGCCCTAAATCTACCCCTTGGGGTGTGGCGAAAAAGTCAGTATAGGGGGGGTCAAATTGGGCAATGGGCAAATGTTCAAAAATGCCGCCCCCCTGATTATTGATCACAATAATCGTTAAATGTCCCTGAAATTGAGGGGTTAATAATAGGCCGTTAATATCGTGGAGGAGGGCGAGATCCCCCGTCAGTAACACGGTCGGGCGATGGTTGTGGGCAATGCCTAAAGCCGTGGAGACTGTGCCGTCAATGCCATTGGCCCCCCGATTACAGTAGGGCATGAAGCGGCGATCGCTCCCTGGCCAAAAGGCCTCCACATCCCGCACCGCCATACTATTGGCAATCACGACCGGCGTTTCGGGGGGGAGATATTGAGCGAGGAGCCAAGGGACTTTGGCGGCGATTAATGGTGTTGTTTTGGTAATTTGTTGATCTAAATGGTGCTGGGCCGCAGCGGTGAGGCTTTGCCAAGTTTGGCCATAATCAAGGTTTAGAGATAATCCTTCAGGCAAGCCCACCGCCTCCACTGTGGTGCGAAGATGGAGGGTACGGCCTTGAAGCGGGTCGAAGTTATCCGGACGGGGATCAATCACCCAACGGCGGGGTTGGGTTGCCTCTAACCATTGCCGGAGGATTTTACTTGTTGGTAATGGCCCCAATTGGATCACGGCTTGGGGGGTGAGGTGGTGGGCGGTTTGGCGATCGCGCAGGATCAGATCATAGGTGCTAATCACCGGGCCGGTAATGTCCTGATGATGGCGCAGGGGGGAAAGGCCATCAGCTAGGATGGGATAGCCGAGGGTTTGGGCTAAACGAGCCACGGCACGACTATAGGCCACGGGATCAACGGGTTGGGCGAGGCCGGCAATGATCACCCCTTGGGGGGGGAGATCGGCAGGCAAGGCAATAGTGGGGGCCGGCGGTGGGCGGTAGGTAGTGAGGGAGAAATTGAGATGCCAATGGGGAGCTTGGGCGGCCAGATCCGCCTGAAGCAAGGGGGCGAGGGGTTCCCGTAATGGAATATTGAAATGCACCACACCGGGATCGGGAAATTGCGATCGCTCCCACCCATGGAGGGCCATCTGCCGCCAATAGCGCACCACCCCCGGATCAGGTTCGGGAATGGGCAATTCCGTTTGCCAACGGGGGTAAGTGCCAAAGAGTTTGAGTTGATCAATGGCTTGGCCGGCGTGGCAATGGCGTAATTCTGGGGGGCGATCGGCGGTGAGGATCACGAGGGGAATGCCCCGCGCTGTTGCTTCAATCACCGCCGGGTAAAAATTCGCCCCCGCTGTGCCGGAGGTGCAGATCAGGATAACAGGACGGTGCGAGCGCATCGCCATCCCCAGCGCGAAAAACCCCGCCGATCGCTCATCCAGGCAGGGAATCGCCAATAAATCCGGGTGAGCTGCGGCGGCGATCGCCAACGGCCCAGACCGCGATCCGGGACAAACCACCGCCTCCCGTAACCCCAACTGTACCCAAGTCTGAATCAACAGCGAAGCACAGAGGAGGTTAATGTTGCGATCGTCAAGGGGAAAAGTCGAGGAAGGTACAGAATCCGCCATTGCTTAACTACTCAGCCGCTGCCTCATCTTGGGCATTAGCGAGATTCGCCGCACTCTGTTTAATCTGATCACGGTATTGGGGCGGGGCCAGGGAAAGGGCGAGATCGTAAAGGGTACGGGCATCAATTTTTCGCCCCTGCTCCTGGAAAATATCCGCCTTTGCCCAAATGGGGCGAAAATCCTGGGCATTGTTAGCAATCATCTGGTCATAGACCGCCATTGCTTCCGTCAGCCGTTTTTGCTGCTCATAGACCCGCCCTAGGAGCATCTGCACCGAAGCCACATCAATACTATTGGGTTGAGCCGCGTTGGCTTGGGCTGCGGTTTGCAATGTGGTTTGCAGCAGGCCGATCGCCCATTCCGGGCGATCGCGCTGAAGTTGGAGCGCCACCATACTTTGCAGGGCTTTGATATAGCCGGGATGATCCTTCAATGCTCGATCATAGGCTTCAAAAGCCGCATCAAGATCACCAAAATATTGATGAGTTTGCCCCAAAAGCAGGAGATAGTCCGGTTGTTCCGGAGCGAGGAGGGCGAGGCGTTCGAGGGGGGCGATCGCCCCTTGCAAATCCCCCTGCTCGATCCGCACCTCCACCAAACCCCGCAACGCCGTCAGGTTATCCGGCTCCCGCTCTAAAACCAATTCATAACCCCGTGCCTGGGCAGCTAAATCGTTATTCACCACCGGCACAGCACTGGGGGAAGGAGTAGCCGCGATCGTCCGATTCAACCCTTGGCCACTGCGCAGGGCAGCCCCCACCAGAGGAAACACCGAAGCTCCCACAAAGAGAATCACCACAGCCACCAGAACGACCGAAATCCATAAACGGCGCGAGTTTGCCTCTTTTTTCACAACTTTTTCCTTTGGCAACGCTTTAAATCACTAGGGTAGCGCAATTGGGGAGTAGGAAGTGGGAAGTAGGAAGTGGGAAGTGGGTGCGGAGTAGGGGCGCAACGCTTGCGCCCGAAACGCCTGTCCGAAATTGATAGACGTAGGAGCCAAAAGGCGTAGGGGCGAAAAATTTTTCGCCCCTCCAGATTCAGAACCCCGATTCCCCATTCCCGATTCCCCATTCCCCGTTCCCGATTCCCCATCTCCCCCGAAAAGCCATCCCTTGCTATCGTAAGGAATGCAATGCTTTCCCCCTCCACCATGGCCGACGCACCCCAACAACCAAAATCTACCCTCAACGAAATTCGGGCCACTCGCCTCGAAAAGGTCGAAGAACTCCAAGCAGCGGGCCTGAATCCCTACGCCTATACCTGGACTTCCACCCACCATGCCGCTGAACTTCAGGCGAAATATGCAGACCTAGCCCCAGAGGGAGAAGTAGAGGATGAAGTGGTGATCGCCGGTCGGATTATGGCGCGGCGCGTGTTTGGCAAATTGGCATTTTTTAGCCTTCAGGATGATAGCGGCACGATTCAATTGTATTTCGATAAAAAGCAGGTGGATGCGGGGATGGCCGATCTTCCCGGTGCTTTTAATCTCTTGAAAAAATTGACCGATGTCGGGGATATTTTGGGGGTAAGGGGTACAATTCGCCGCACCCAAAAGGGAGAACTTTCCGTTAATGTGAGCCATTACGAAATGCTAACGAAATCCCTCTTGCCTTTGCCAGATAAATGGCATGGTTTAACGGATACGGAAAAACGCTATCGGCAGCGGTATGTGGATTTAATTGTCAATCCTTCAGTACGGGAAACCTTCCGGCGACGGGCGCAAATTACGGCGGCGATTCGACGCTATTTGGATGAGCAGGGCTTTATTGAAATTGAAACGCCGGTATTGCAAAGTGAGGCGGGGGGCGCAGAAGCTCGGCCTTTTATCACCTATCACAACACCTTGCAGATGGATCTCTATCTGCGCATTGCCACAGAATTACATTTAAAACGGTTAATTGTCGGGGGATTTGAGAAGGTTTTTGAATTGGGGCGGATTTTCCGCAATGAAGGCGTTTCTACCCGTCATAATCCCGAATTTACCTCCATTGAAATCTATCAAGCCTATGCCGATTATCACGATATGATGGCGTTAACGGAGCAGTTAATTGTCACCGCTGCCCAAGCCGTATTAGGCACATTAAAAATTAATTACCAAGGGGAAGAAATCGATCTTACGCCCCCCTGGCGCAGGGTGACAATGCATGAGGTGGTAGAGGCAGCGACGGGTTTAGATTTTGGGCAGTTTGAAGATTTAGGAGCAGCAATGACCGCTGCCCAATCCGTGGGCATTACTGTTCCTGAGGGCTGTGGTTCCATCGGGGAATTGCTCAATGAAGCCTTTGAGCAACGGGTAGAAACAACGCTGATTCAACCCACATTTATCCTCGATTACCCCATTGAGATTTCCCCCCTCACCAAACCCCATCGCAGCAAGCCGGGGTTAGTGGAGCGGTTTGAATTGTTCATGGTGGGCCGGGAAACCGCTAACAGTTTCTCAGAACTCACCGACCCCATTGATCAGCGGCAACGGTTAGAATTACAGGCCGCGAAAAAGGCGGCGGGGGATGTAGAAGCCCAGGATGTCGATGAGGATTTCATCACTGCTTTAGAATACGGAATGCCCCCCACGGGCGGGCTAGGGATTGGGATCGATCGCCTTGTCATGGTGTTAACCGATGCCGCCAGTATTCGCGATGTGATTGCTTTTCCGTTACTCAAGGATCACAGCACAGCGATTCAAGCCCATGATTATGATCCCGCCACCCAAGTTTTACGGATTACGTTCCAAAATGGCAATATTTACGATTACCATGATGTTCCCCCCCAGGTTTACGAAGCTTTAAGAAAAAGTGCATCGGTGGGGCAATTCTTTAATCAAGAAATTCGGGAACAATACGGGTGCGATCGCCTTGTTTAGGTAATTTTGCCCCTCACCCTAAATCCCTCTCCCACAAGGGGAGAGGGACTTTGAAAAAAAGACGAAAATTATTCTGTGTAGGGGCGAAAAATTTTTCGCCCCTCCCTTGCGCCCCTCCCTTGCTGCCCTAACGAGATAATTTCACCAAAGCTTCCTGAACAGCCGGGGGCAAACGGCGCATAATTTTGCCATTATCGCGGTCAATGGCCACTAACGTAACCAGGGCAGAAACACATAATTCTTGGGTTTCCAAATTTTGAATTTGATAGGCCCAATCAATGCGCACCCCCTTCATTTCCATCATCCGCGTTTTCACCACCGCCCCCTCACCCATCTTCAGGGAACGATGGTAACGGAGCGACAATTCCACCACCGGCAGATCACAACCCAACCGCACCAATTCCGTAAAATTAATGCCAATGGATTGTAAACATTCAACCCGGGCCTCCTCCATCCAAGTCGCATAGGCCCCATGCCAAACAATGCCGCCATAATCGGTATGGTGGGGATGGGCTTTCACCACATATTCAAACCATTTATCACTGGTGGCATGGAGGGCGTGGTCTTCAACGAGGGCAGTGGTAGGAGGAAGTTGGGCTTGAGATTCCGTCATAACTGAATTAAAAATGAATGTTCGCAATCAAAAAAGACTTATTTGAGATGTTCAATGGGAGCTTTGGTTAAACTTTGCAGTTTTTCAGCAACTTCTGTACGATGACATCGTTCTGAATCCATTTCAGCACATAGCAATAAAACACTACCTTTTTTAAGCATTTCTGCCACATTTAATAAACTATTTTTAACATCTTGATCTTCTGGAGGAATCCAATGTTTAGATCCTGATGTATTACCAAGAGCTAATTGTGATGAGTATTCAATATTGTGTAGTTCACAAAATTTTGCAATAGAATCTCCATACCATTTTCGCGACCAAGCACGGGGATTTAATCGTACATCCACCACCGATTTTACTTCAAAAACCTGTAGATAATGCAAAAAAGAATCATAGTCTTTGCGATTACCATACCCAAAGGTGACAATTTTGCCAACGGATTGAGATTGTATTGCAGGGCTGTTATTATTGCCATTAACACAATCATTCAGTTTTTTTTGAATTGCCAAAAATTTCAACTGAATTTCAAGGTTAAACAAAAGATATTTGAAAAATATTTTTTGTTTTGAATGGGTAAATTTTGTTTCAATGAATACCATGATTTTAAAATCCTTAAAATAAGCTCAGTTGATTTGCGGTTTGTAGGGGTGGATAAAAAAGTCCAATCGTCATAAATGTTTGGGGACGAGATTGAAGATTGCCCACAATAAAATATAGATCTGTTTTAGCTAACTGTTCGAGCTTTTGCTTAACCTTGATAGTCGCATCCTTTTCTTTTTCTGCTAACGTTCTACCATTAGAACTATCTCTGCACTTGCGATATAGTTCGGAAATTTCCCAGTCACTGATACTATATTTATGAGATTTACCATTGGATTCTGTGAACTGATAACCAAACTGATAAGGGATTTTTTCCAGGTCTAGGGATGGTTCAAATAAATCACCCTGTGCTTGTACTGCTTGTTGTTGAGGATTCCATTCCCGTTCTGTGGGTTTACAAAACCATTGAGTAATTGTTTGAGGTTTGATAATTCCTAAAGATTTTCCTTGGGCTTGAATTTCTGGTACAGAATTGAACTCCAAAGGTAAAACAAGAGACTTGCGCTCTTGCCAATTGTTGCGAGTATCAATTTTACGAATGATCATGATTGAGTCATCATTAATGCGATAACTTTCTAGCCTAAAGTCCTTGGGATTCCTTTCAATTTCAGCAGAGATAATTGACCAACGCTTATACCGTTTATCGATGGCCAGCCCACGGAATCTAATCGGGTAGATCCGAATCCACTGCACCGGCTTTTCAGCTTCATCTAGTAAAATTCCTGCCGTACATACTGTTTCTTTATATTTTGTACTAATGGATGGGTAAGTTTTAGTGACAATCAGGATTTTTTGTCGTTCCATTTAATCAAAAAGACTAGAGTGATTAATGTTTAAGGGTTTGTATTTGTAGTACCTGAGTCCCCATTGTACCATTCATTAATAGAGTTCACCCATTAAATCATCATTAATTTTTGTGGGAACCGATGGCAAAACCTCCCCAGATGAGGAGGTTTTGTGGTGGGATGATCGTTGATTTTATTGACCCGTGCAGGCGGTGAGGAGCGATCGCTCCAGTTCCCCGATTTCCCCTAGGGGATGGTAGCCCTTTAAGCTGGTTTGGCGTTGGGCTTCTCCGGCAACGATGACGGTTTCTCCTTGGAGAGCGATCGCATAATCACTCACTTCCTCTGTATAGGGGTCGGTAATCGCCAATTGCACCGTATCGGGGGCGACTGTGCCGGTAAAGCAGGCATATTCTGATTGAATGTGATAGGCTGCGCCCTGGACGCGACCCTGATCAACGGTGAACACCAAATATTCCACCGCTAACTGATCCCGTTCGGGGGCTTGACCGTAAAAGTGTGTGCCGTTGGGGAGGGCGATCGCCTCCTGTAATTCTGATTGCTTGCGTAGCAGCGGTTCACTCTGGGCCGCTGTTGCCAGGGTGATATTTCCGAAAAGGGCGATCGCCACTGCCCAAAAAGCTTGCCATTTCGATTGTTTTGCGGTAAAACCTAACATATTCTTTGCACTCCCCTTAAAGTAAAGCCAACCCATCCCACCAGCAACCACAGCAATCCGTCGAGAAAAACCTGAGGGTTTTTCCCGGTTCCCTTTTTCCCCTCAAGGGCAAAGCCGCTGATTTCGGAAAACAGCGCTACACAAACCTACTTTTAATCTAACCTCTGGTTTCAGAGGATGGGCTGTGCTTCGTAAAACGACAAGAGAGAAGCTCACAAAACTTGACGATTTAACAGCATATCCGGGGCAGAAGTAGCGGCGATTCTCCGCTGGAGAGGCTGTGGCAACACCCCCCACTGAGAAAAATCTCCCCTCTGGCCCCCATAGTAGGGACATAAACGCTTTACAATTATTATAAAAACTGCCATCCGCCGCCTTGGGTCAAATGTCCATCACCCAAGGTATCCCCATGGAGACTTGACCCAAGGGTAAAGGGGTGGCTGCGATTTCCTCTAAAGCATCCCTTTAAGGTAGTCACTAACGCTTGTCGCCATTACTCTAGAAAAACGCCAATATGAAGAAAGACATCACGCGCTATCGCAACATCGGAATCTTTGCCCACGTTGACGCAGGCAAAACCACCACCACCGAACGGATTTTGAAGCTCACGGGCAAAATCCACAAAATCGGGGAAGTCCATGATGGGGCGGCAACCACGGACTTCATGGAGCAGGAGCAAGAGCGCGGCATTACGATTCAATCGGCGGCAACCTCTTGTTTTTGGAAAGAACACCAACTCAACATCATTGACACCCCAGGCCACGTTGATTTCACCATTGAGGTGTACCGCTCCCTGAAGGTACTCGATGGCGGTGTAGGCGTGTTTTGCGGTTCCGGCGGCGTAGAGCCGCAATCGGAAACCAACTGGCGCTACGCCAACGATTCCAAAGTGGCGCGGATTATCTACGTCAACAAGCTCGATCGCACCGGAGCCGATTTTTACCGGGTCGTGAAACAGGTTAAGGATGTGCTGGGGGCGCAGCCCTTGGTGATGACGCTGCCCATCGGGATTGAAAATGACTTTACGGGTGTGGTGGATTTGCTGACCCGGAAAGCCTGGATCTGGGATGAATCGGGTGATCCCTTAAACTTCACGGTTCAAGAAGTCCCTGCGGACATGGTGGATGATGTGGAAGCCTACCGGGAAGAGTTAATCGAGTTGGCGGTGGAGCATGATGATGCGGCCATGGAGCAATACCTCGAAGGTGAGGAGCCGGATCTCGAAACCATTAAAACCTGTATTCGCACCGGCACGCGCAAGCTCGCCTTTTTCCCGACCTATTGCGGTTCCTCCTTTAAAAACAAAGGGGTGCAATTGGTGCTGGATGCTGTCGTGGATTATCTCCCCAACCCCATGGAAGTGAATCCTCAGCCGGAGGTGGATCTCGAAGGCAACGAAACGGGCCAATATGCCACGGCTGAAATTGATAAACCGCTGCGGGCCTTGGCGTTCAAAATTATGGACGATCGCTTTGGGGCTTTGACGTTTACGCGGATTTATTCGGGGATGATCTCGAAAGGAGATACGATCCTCAACACCGCCACGGGTAAAACGGAACGGATCAGCCGTTTGGTAGAAATGCACGCCGATTCCCGTGAGGAAATTGAATCGGCCCATGCGGGGGATATTGTGGCGATCGTCGGGATGAAGAATGTCCAAACCGGCCACACCCTTTGCGATCCCAAACATCCGGCAACCTTAGAGCCGATGGTCTTCCCCGATCCGGTGATTTCCATTGCCGTTAAACCGAAGAAGAAGGGCGGCGATGAAAAAATGGGGATGGCCTTGAGCAAGATGGTTCAGGAAGATCCTTCTTTCCATGTGGAAACCGATCAAGAGAGCGGTGAAACGATCCTCAAGGGGATGGGGGAATTGCACCTCGATATTAAGGTGGATATTCTCAAACGCACCCATGGCGTTGAGGTGGAAGTGGGTAAACCCCAAGTGGCTTACCGGGAATCGATCACGAAGCGCGTTGAGGATACCTATGTTCACAAGAAACAGTCTGGGGGTTCGGGTCAATACGCCAAAATCGATTACATTCTGGAGCCGGGTGAAGTGAGTACGGGCTTCCAGTTTGAAACGAAGGTGACGGGGGGGACAGTTCCCCGTGAGTTTTGGCCGGCGGTGCAAAAAGGGTTTGAGCAGAGTATTGAGAAGGGGCCGCTGGCGGGGTTCCCCTGTGTGGATCTGAAGGTGACGCTCACGGATGGGGGTTTCCATCCGGTGGATTCTTCGGCGATCGCCTTTGAAATCGCTGCCCGTGCTGCCTACCGTCAATCCCTGCCCAAGGCTGGCCCCCAATTGCTGGAGCCGATCATGGCGGTGGATGTGTTTACTCCTGATGACTACATGGGGGATGTGATTGGCGATCTCAACCGTCGTCGGGGGATGATTAAATCCCAAGAGCCAGGGCCGACGGGGGTACGGATTAAGGCTGATGTGCCTTTGAGTGAAATGTTTGGCTACATTGGCGATCTGCGGACGATGACCTCCGGTCGGGGTCAGTTCTCGATGATCTTTGCCCATTATGCCCCCTGCCCCACCAACGTGGCGGACGAGGTGATTAAAGAAACCAAGGAACGGCAAGCGGCGGCGGTATAGGTCGCACGATAAATTGAAGCAAGGGGACGTAAGTCCCCTTTTTTTGTGGGTTTCCGTCAGGAAACATTGAGGAAACGTTGATGAAGATGGGGCAGGGAAAGAGGGGTAGGACTTGATGGGGTAAGGCTTTGGGCTATTAACAGGGATTGATCGGGAGAGTTGTGCGATCGCCACGCTCTCCCCTAGGGTGAAAAGAAGGATTACAGTGATCTACAACACGATTCCTTGCTTTTTGCGCGTTTATGGAGAACCAAATGTTAGAAGCCTATCGCAACCATGGGGCCGAGCGGGCCGCCTTGGGCATTCCGCCCCTGCCCCTCAATGCCGAACAAACCGCTGAATTGTGCGAACTGCTCAAAGATCCCCCAGGGGCAGAGAAAGAAGAATTGTTGATGCTGTTGCGCGATCGCATTCCCCCCGGTGTGGATGAGGCGGCCTATGTGAAAGCGGGGTTTTTAACCGCCATTGCTAAGGGGGAAATTGCCTGTCCCCTGATTTCCAAACAGGGAGCGGTGGATCTCCTCGGTACGATGGTGGGGGGCTATAATGTGCAGTCCCTCGTCAGTTTATTAAAATCACGGGATCAGGATGTGGCTCGGACGGCGGCGATCGCCCTTTGTCAAACCACCCTTGTTTTTGATGCCTTCAACGATGTTTTAAAACTCTCGGAAGTCAACCCCCACGCCAAACAGGTGATCGACGCATGGGCGAACGCCACCTGGTTTATTAGCAAGCCCAAACTCCCGGAAACCCTCACCGTTACGGTCTTTAAAGTTCCCGGCGAAACCAACACCGACGACCTTTCCCCCGCCCCCCACGCCACCACCCGCCCGGATATCCCCCTCCATGCCCTGGCGATGTTGGAAACGCGGATGCCGGAAGGGTTGGCCACCATTGCCGAACTCAAGGAAAAAGGCCACCCCGTCGCCTATGTGGGGGATGTGGTGGGGACTGGCTCCAGCCGCAAATCTGCTGCTAATTCGATGCTGTGGCACATTGGCAGTGATATTCCTTTCATTCCCAACAAGCGATCGGGCGGCGTGGTGTTAGGCGGTAAAATTGCCCCGATTTTCTTCAATACCTGCGAAGATTCCGGCGCATTGCCCATTGAATGCGATGTGAACGCCCTCAATACGGGGGATGTGATTACGATTCACCCCTACGCCGGGAAAATCACCAACGCTGCCGGGGAAACGCTGACGACGTTCAGCCTCAAGCCGGAAACGATTATGGATGAGGTGCGGGCCGGCGGTCGTATTCCCCTGTTAATCGGTCGGAGCCTGACGGATAAAACCCGTGAAGCCTTGGGTTTGCCAGTGAGCGATCGCTTTACCCGTCCCACCACCCCCACGGACAGCGGCAAAGGCTACACCCTCGCCCAAAAAATGGTCGGTAAAGCCTGCGGTCTGCCCGGTGTGCGTCCCGGCACGGCCTGCGAACCGTTGATGACCACCGTCGGCTCCCAGGACACGACGGGGCCGATGACCCGCGACGAACTGAAGGAACTGGCCTGCCTCGGTTTTTCTGCCGATCTGACGCTGCAAACCTTCTGTCACACCGCCGCCTATCCCAAACCCGTTGATATTAAAACCCAGAAGGATCTCCCGGACTTTTTCTCAACGCGGGGCGGTGTGGCGTTGCGGCCTGGCGATGGCATTATCCATTCTTGGTTAAACCGGATGTTATTGCCCGATACCGTTGGCACGGGGGGCGATTCCCATACCCGTTTCCCCTTGGGGATTTCATTCCCGGCGGGGTCGGGGTTGGTGGCCTTTGCGGCGGCGTTGGGGGCGATGCCTTTGGATATGCCAGAATCGGTAAAGGTGAAGTTTACCGGGGAATTGCAACCGGGGGTAACGTTGCGGGATATTGTCAACGCGATCCCTTGGGTGGCGATGCAGCAGGGTAAATTAACGGCGGGTCAGGGCGATAAAATCAACGTCTTTAATGGCCGGATCATGGAAATGGAAGGGTTGCCGGATTTGAAGGTTGAGCAGGCTTTTGAATTGACCGATGCGACGGCGGAACGGTCTTGTGCGGGTTCAACGATTAAGCTCAGTGAGGCAACGGTGGCGGAATATTTACGCTCCAATGTGGCGCTGTTAACAAATATGGTGGCGCGGGGCTATCAAGATGCGAAAACGCTCATGCGGCGGGTGGCGAAAATGGAGCAATGGCTCGCGAATCCGGAGCTAATGGCCGCTGATCCCGATGCGGAATATGTGGATATTTTGGAGGTGAATTTGAATGAAATTAAGGAGCCCATTGTGGCGGCTCCGAATGATCCCGATAATGTCAAGTTAATGTCTGAATGTGCGGGGGATACGATCCATGAGGTGTTTATTGGGTCTTGTATGACAAACATTGGCCATTACCGGGCGGCGGCAAAAATCCTCGAAGGGGCTGGCCCGGTGAAGGGTCGGCTCTGGATTTGTCCGCCAACGCGGATGGATGAAAAGCAGTTGCGGGAGGAGGGGATCTATGGCATTTTTGCGGCTGCGGGTGCGCGGACGGAGATGCCGGGTTGTTCTCTTTGTATGGGGAATCAGGCGCGGGTTGAGGATGGGGTGACGGTGTTTTCGACTTCAACCCGAAATTTCAATAACCGCATGGGCAAGGGGGCGCAGGTCTACCTGGGTTCGGCGGAGTTGGCGGCGGTTTGTGCGCTGTTGGGTAAGATTCCGACGGTGGCGGAGTATATGGCGATCGTGACGCAGAAGATTGATCCTTTTGCGGCGGATCTGTACCGTTATCTCAATTTCGATCAAATTGCGGGGTTTGATGATGAGGGTCGGGTGATTCCGTTGGAGGAAATGCCCAAGATCGAGGACATCCTCGGAATGCCGGTAGCCGCCAGGTAGTTGTTGGCTCGTTTATAATCAAAGTGGGCTGCTCACAGTCCACTTTTTTGATAGTTCAAAATCGAGTTGTAGCCTTGATCTGCGTAGGGGCGAAAAATTTTTCGCCCCTAGATTAGGTTGACAAACTTTCACTAATGAACCATAAAGTAGGTGGGCAATGCCCACCCTACACCTACTAGATGAAAATAAGTTAATCAAATGAACCTAAAGCTAATTCATGTTCATGGTTTTGGAGAAGTTGAGTCAGAAACAGACTTTACTGAACGCTACAAGAAGCATCTTCCTGTTCTTCTTACAAATGTTGCAATTGAGGAGCTTAAATGGAACACACTATCTCCAGATCTTACTGTTTTAGTCCATAACTTTAGGGAGTCAGAGGCACGCACCCATAATGTTGCATCAGTATTAGCGCAAAAAATTATGTCTTGTCAAAATCCTGTATTTCTTTCAGGGTTTAGCTTAGGTGCAGCAGTAGTTGTAAGAGCGCTGAATTTAATGCGAAATCTTGATCAAGTGGCTGGAGTTGTACTTTTTGGTGCAGCTATTGATCAAAATTCAAGATTACCAAAACTCCCATCTCGTGGTTTGTATTTAAATTTTTACTCAAGGAAAAATGACAATACGCTCCGTCACGTTTTTTACAATGCAATGGGATCTGTAGCAGCGGGGACTGAAGGTTTTAAAAACGCAAGTCAGTTTATAAATTGTCAAACAAGTTGTCGGCATTTTAATGCTATAAAAATTGGCGACTTTACCTATGCAAGATTAGTTCCCGTGGTATGTGGGTTAATCGGTTGGCATTTTGGAGTAATGGAAAACGGTTCTGCAAAATCAACAAAAAACTCTATACTGATTGGCAAAACAAGTGATTGGGATGACATATATGAGTACAAAAAATGTATTATCCAAAGGCATAGCATTACAGGAATGGTGAGAGCTATTGAAGGGGGAGGAATTCATCGAGAGGTTTGTGCTTCCAAGTATGTTAGTCCAGTTCTAAAGTATCTTAAAGATATGCCTTCTTAGTGGCAACCGTAGGGTGCGTCAGATGAATTCATCTCGTGCCATGGCTCTGCCGTGGCATGGGTACTGGGCGGCTCTGCCGCCTGCTGGGGGGAGGGAGGCAGAGCCTCCGGGAGGGCATTACTTGGCAGAGCCAAGTAACGAGAAAACTCATCCGGGAGGGTATTGCTTGGCAGAAGTTGCCGTAGGGTGCGTCAGATGGAATCAATTATGATATGGACGTTTTAACTTTGCCTGACGCACCACCGACTAAACTGTAAACCCGACATTCCGCAGGTTGCTCAATAAATGGTGCGTCAGCCGTTACGCTGCTCTTTGGCATCAGAGATTAATCACTCTGACGCACCCTACGATTTTGAAATTCGGTTGTAAAATTGATTGGCGTGAGGGCGAAAAATTTTTCGCCCCTACGTTAGCTTGAAAGATATACTACTGCTTGACAATAGTAACGCAGTACAATACGATCATGATTGTAAACTTTAAATCTGACCAAACAAAGCTAATCTTTGAGGGCTTCACATCTCGCCATTATCCCAGTGATATCCAAAGAATTGCCCTACGAAAACTGCTGTTGATTGATGCAGCAATATCAATTTATGATTTGCGTGTTCCACCAGGAAATCGATTAGAAAAATTAACTGGCGATCGCAAAGGTCAATATAGTATCCGCATCAATGCTCAGTGGAGAATTTGTTTTATATGGACAGATCAGAATAATGCAGATCAAGTTGAAATTGTAGACTACCACTGAAGGATTTTTTATGGACAACAACCGTTTACCCAATATTCATCCTGGTGAAATTCTGCGATTAGAATTTCTCGAACCCCTCGATATTACTGCTTATCGTTTAAGCAAAGATATCGGTGTATCCCAAACGCGGATTAGTGAAATTTTAGCCGAAAAGCGCAGTATTACCGCAGATACAGCTTTGCGCCTCTCAAAATACTTTGGGAATAGTGCTCAATTTTGGCTGAACTTACAAACACAGTATGATTTACGTCAAGCTCAAGAAGAAAATCAAGAAGCCTACCATCAAATTCCCGTCGCCCAACTTGCCCATTTAACCGAGTAAATTCATCTCGTGCCATGGCTCTGCCGTGGCATGGGTACTGGGCGGTTCTGCCGCCTGGTGGGGGGAGGGAGGCAGAGCCTCCGGGAGGGCATTACTTGGCAGAGCCAAGTAACGAGAAAACTCATCCGGGAGGGCATTGCTTGGCAGAAGTTGCCGTAGGGTGCGTCAGATGGAATCAATGATGATATGGATGGTTTAACCTGACGCACCACTGACTAAACTGTAAACCCGACATTCCGCAGATTACTTAATAAATGGTGCGTCAGCCGTGACGCTGCTCTTTGGCATCAGAGATTAATCACTCTGACGCACCCTACGATTCTTTCTTGATAGTTCAAAACCCAGTTGTAGCCTTGATCGGCGTAGGGGCGAAAAATTTTTCGCCCCTACATCAGATTGACAAATTTTTAGTAATGAACCACAAAGAAAGGTGGGCAATGCCCACCCTACACCTCATTTTGAACAATTTTACCCCGTTTAATGCGTTACAAAAGCTATTAATTAGCCCTCTGTTTTCATTAACTATATTGAAAAATCATCAGGCCAAATAAAATAGGGTCCATATTTTTGACTCATTTTGAATTCACCCCCTGCTTCTTTTCCTTTAGCCGTGAGGTAGTTCTTTCCTTCTTTAATCTCGATGTAATTAGAACTAATAAGCTGATCAAGAAAGATGTTTGTTTTTATACCAAGTTTCTGTGCCAATTTTGATGTAGTAATTTTTTTATGAGTGCCATTTTCAGTTTCTGATTTCAGATCTATTTTGTTTGATACTTTCTTTACTTTCTCCAATGAAACTTTTATTTCATCACTGATTCTGATAATTCGTTGAGCTTCTTCATAAGCGTCCTTGTATAACACAGCGTCCTCACCTCTATAGATGAGGATTCCCATCTCGTTATTATTAATCTGGCTAAATTCATAAAGATTGAGACTTGTTACAATACATAATTCTTCATTTATGTAGCATTTGGCATGAAGATTCTTACAAAAGCTTGTTCGGATATAGTTAAGTTCCTTGAGCCAGTTTGTTTCTTCATCTTGAAGTTCATTTTTTCCATAGACTATTCTAACATCAATTTTGAGCCTATTTTTGTCTTCAAGAAGTTCTTTTATTCTATCATTCAGCTTAAGAAATGGGCTGATTAGAATGAGACGATCTTTTGCTGTTTTAATTAGTTCTTCAAGAAAATAGTTCGTAGCACTTGTATTTAAAAATTTTGCCATTTTTTCTTCAAATTAAAATTAATACTATTTAACTTGATGATTAGAGCAGCCTAACGGCTTTTAAGACGCTGAAAAGCCGAAATTCTTTCACAGCTAAATCCTGGCAGAAATTATAGCACATAAATGTCGAGATGTCAAAAATTGTTAGCAGCCGTAGGGTGCGTCAGATCGAATCAATTATGATATGGATGGTTTAACTTTGCCTGACGCACCACTGACTGAACTGTAAACCCGACATTCCGCAGATTACTTAATAAATGGTGCGTCAGCCGTGATGCTGCTCTTTGGCATTAGAGATTAATCATTCTGACGTACCCTACGATTTTAAAATCCGGTTGTAAAATTGATTGGTGTGAGGGCGAAAAAATTTTCCCCCCTACATCACCCCACATTAGGTTAACAAATTTTCAGCCACCACAAAGTAGGGTGGGCATGGCCCACCCTACACCTCAACTTTTGATTGAGTAGGGGCGATCGCCCAAACATCAACCCCTTCCCCATCGAGACCGTGAGCTTTACTCTGGGGTTTGATGAATTTTTCTCTCAAAAGCAGTTTAGTTTCCAACCCCCGTGCAATTCTAGAAATTGAACCCTCTTCATACCCCCCGGAGGCTGGCATGGAACCCAAAACCCAAGAGCAGGCAATTCTCTTTGCGGAACCAAAGGCGATCGCCAAAATTCTCGTCGCCGTCGAGCCGCGCAACACCAATCCCCAAGTGTTTGCCCAAGCCGTCCACTTGGCCCAACTGCATCAGAGTGAATTGCATATTTGCCACTGTCTCCATGATCTCTTGCCACCAGCTTCTAATGCCTTTGCGGGGGGAAGTTTAGGGATGTATGGCGGCTCATTTTCCCCAGAACTGTTTGAGCAATCTCAATCCTTAATTCAACAGGAACGAGAGCGCATTGATCTCTGGCTTCAGCAATTTATTCACCATGCCCAAACCCAAGGCGTAAATGCCACCTTTCACCATGGCGAAGGCGATCCGGGGTTTTATATTTGCAAACTCGCCCAAGATTGGCAAGCGGATCTCGTCGTTGTTGGTCGTCGGGGCCGCAGCGGCCTATCTGAAATGCTCATGGGTAGCGTTAGTAATCACGTCGTCCACCATGCCCCCTGTGCTGTTTTAGTCGTGCAGTAGTTGAGGAGAGAGGATAGAAGAGAGAGCAAAGAGAACGGTTACTCAATCAATGGTGCGTCAGCCGTGACGCTGCTCTTGTGCCTCATAGATTAATCGCTCTGACGCACCCTACAAGTAAATCGTAGGGTGCGTCAGACCAAATCAATGATGATGGTGGCGGTTAAATTCTGCCTGACGCACCATTCCCACATTCCCACTTCCTACTTCCCACTTCCCACTTCCTACTCCCTACTTCCCCCGCACAATATCCACACAAATCCCCCCGCTAAAATTGGGAATCGGCGCGGCTAATTTGGTCAGTTGTACCCGCACCTGTTCCACCAGAGGCAAGGTGAGGATTTGCGCGGCAATGACGGTAGCGAGACGTTCGAGCAGGGCAAACCGTTGGGTGGCGATGGTGGTTTGGGCGATCGCAATACAATCCCGATAATCGAGGGTATCTTCAAGGCGATCGCTCTCCCCAGCGGCGGCTAAATCCACCCACAGCGTTAAATCCACCGTGAACCATTGCCCCAAAACCTGCTCCTCCGGCAATGCGCCGGTATAGCCATAGGCGCGAATGTCTGTGAGTTTGATTTGGTCGGTGGGAGCAGGGCGATTGGTCATGATGATCAAGTTCATTGACATCCTCCCCGGCCTAAAGGCGCGGGGATTCCCAGTCTGCCTACATTAAGTAGACTCCTGATGGGTAGACAGACAAGCAACCGCCCCAGATCGGGGTCTAACACTGCTTAACGCCTGTCCAT
>Ga0316611_1000169_pt1 | contig 26501 bp, 22 predicted proteins | sample MIS2016202_MG_FD_207675 | JGI IMG/M metagenome (GOLD analysis project Ga0316611, IMG submission 207675) | Microbial mat bacterial communities from Middle Island sinkhole, Lake Huron, Michigan, United States - MIS.2016.202 | ecosystem: Environmental > Aquatic > Freshwater > Lake > Sediment... | reverse complement strand
ACCCAGAGGCCAGAATTTGCCCATCGGGAGCGAAGGCTATACTTACACAGCTTGTATGCCACTTTAGGGTATGGAGAAGGGAACCATCGCTCACCCGCCACAACTTTATGGTTTTGTCCATTGAACTCGACCCCGAAGCGAGCGTTTGCCCATCAGGAGCGAAGATCACGCTGCCTACAGGGCCTGTATGCCCTGCTAGAGTACAAAAGAGTGTTCTGTCGCTCACCCGCCACAGTTTTACGGTCTGATCCTTTGAGCCAGAAGCCAGGATTTGCCCATCAGGAGCGAAAGCCACACTGCGTACAGAGTCTGTATGGCGGTCTGGATGTCGCCCCAGAGTATAACGGGGCGCAGGCTCAGGTTGAGGAGCAGTCGCAGGCGCAACCAAAAGAGCTTGCTTCAATGCCAAAGCCGAAGGATACCGTTCCTCGCGCTTTAGTCGCATTGCTGTGCTGATTGCCGCCGCAACGTGGCGCGAAAGGTTAGGGTTAGAATGCTGGGGCGGCGGGAGCGGGTCAGGCTCTTCCAGGCGGTCTGTAGCGGAGAGCGGTTCGTTGCGCGTTGCCAAATGGTAAAGCGTCGCGCCCAAGCTGTAAAGATCGCTTTGTATCTCCGTTCCTCCACTCCACTGCTCCAGGGGCATATAGAGTGACGTACTCAATTTGCTTTGGCCTCCCTGCTTGAGCAGCCCAAAATCGACCAACTTCACCAAGCCTTCGGGCGTTAAGCGAATGTTTGCAGGCTTAATATCCCGATGCAGAATCGGAGGATTCTGGCTATGAAGATAGCTCAAAGCATCGCAAAGCTGCATGGCATAGTTTAGAATTAGGGCTTCAACGAGGGGCCGACTCGCTTTTTGCAAAACATCCTCAAGCGTTTGCCCCGCCACAAATTCCATCACGAGGTAGCCATTGCCATTCCATTGAAAGACCTCGTGATACTGAGGCAAATTATCGTGTTGAAGGCTCTGTAAAACCTTAAACTCGCGTTCAAAACCCTGAATATCGTTGGCATCGAAGGTCTCTTTAAGCGCTACAAACGTCCCTGGATTCTGGATGACTTGCGCTTGATAGACTGCGCCAAAGGCTCCGCAACCGATTCCGCGTACAATGTTATAGCGCCCATCAATGCTAAGGGCAGGAATCCGCAACCCAAAGCGCATTGAATTGCGACAATTATTGCAGAAACTAGCATTATCCTGATTGATCGTGCCACAACCTGTGCCATCTCGTTGGTCAAGACAAATAAGCATAAAAAATCCCTCAGACTACTTTCTTCAAAACGTTCCCAAGACTCGCGTCAACTCTTTTAAGGTTTCATCCTTCAGTCCTTTGCGGTCTCGCAGACCAGACCGCAAAGGCCTTCCCAACTAACCTACCTTTCTATCCGCCAAAGCCTTATCGTCTCATCTAGTGACCCAGAAGCAATTATTTGACCATCAGGCGAGAAAGCTACAATGCGTACAACATCTGTATGCTCCTCTAATGTGCAAAGAAGCTTACCATCACTCACCCGCCACAGTTTTATGGTCTGATCAAATGACCCAGAAGCGATGCTTTGCCCATCGGGAGCGAAGGCTACACTGCTCACATAACTTGTATGCCCTGCTAGAGTATGGATAAGGGAACCATCGTTTGCATTCCACAGTTTTATGGTCTGATCACTAGACCCAGAAGCGATGCTTTGCCCATCAGGAGAGAAGGCTACACTGTTCACATAATGTGTATGCCCTGTTAGAGTACGGATAAGGGAACCATCGTTTGCATTCCACAGTTTTATGGTCTGATCACCTGACCCAGAGGCCAGAATTCGCCCATCAGGAGAGAAGGCTACACTGTTCACATAACTTGTATGCCCTTTTAGATTATTGGAAAGGAAACCATCGCTCACCCGCCACAACTTTATGGTCTTATCCCATGACCCAGAAGCGATGCTTTGCCCATCAGGAGAGAAGGCCACGCTGTTTACATAACTTGTATGTCTTGCTAGAGTACGGGTAAGGAAACCATCGCTCACCCGCCATAGTTTTATGGTCTTATCCCCTGACCCAGCGGCCAGGTTTTGCCCATCAGGAGCGAAGATCACGCTGCCTACAGGGCCTGTATGCCCTGCTAGAGTACAAAAGAGTGTTCTGTCGCTCACCCGCCACAGTTTTACGGTCTGATCCTCTGAGCCAGAAGCCAGAATTTGCCCATCAGGAGCGAAAGCCACACTGCATACAGAGTCTGTATGGCGGTCTATATTTCGCCCCAGAGTATAACGGGGCGCAGGCTCAGGTTGAGGAGCAGTCGCAGGCGCAACCAAAAGAGCTTGCTTCAATGCCAAAGCCGAAGGATACCGTTCCTCGCGCTTTAGTCGCATTGCTGTGCTGATTGCCGCCGCAACGTGGCGCGAAAGGTTAGGGTTAGAATGCTGGGGCGGCGGGAGCGGGTCAGGCTCTTCCAGGCGGTCTGTAGCGGAGAGCGGTTCGTTGCGCGTTGCCAAATGGTAAAGCGTCGCGCCCAAGCTGTAAAGATCGCTTTGTATCTCCGTTCCTCCACTCCACTGCTCCAGGGGCATATAGAGTGACGTACTCAATTTGCTTTGGCCTCCCTGCTTGAGCAGCCCAAAATCGACCAACTTCACCAAGCCTTCGGGCGTTAAGCGAATGTTTGCAGGCTTAATATCCCGATGCAGAATCGGAGGATTCTGGCTATGAAGATAGCTCAAAGCATCGCAAAGCTGCATGGCATAGTTTAGAATTAGGGCTTCAACGAGGGGCCGACTCGCTTTTTGCAAAACATCCTCAAGCGTTTGCCCCGCCACAAATTCCATCACGAGGTAGCCATTGCCATTCCATTGAAAGACCTCGTGATACTGAGGCAAATTATCGTGTTGAAGGCTCTGTAAAACCTTAAACTCGCGTTCAAAACCCTGAATATCGTTGGCATCGAAGGTCTCTTTAAGCGCTACAAACGTCCCTGGATTCTGGATGACTTGCGCTTGATAGACTGCGCCAAAAGCCCCGCAACCGATTCCGCGTACAATTTCATAGCGCTCATCAATGATAAGGGTAGGAATCGGCAATCCAAAGCGCATTGACTTGCGACAATTATTGCAGAAACTAGCATTCTCCTGATTGATCGCGCCACAACCTGTGCCATCTCGTTGGTTAAGACAAATAAGCATAGAGAATTCCTCAGACTACTTTCTTCAAAACGTTCCCAAGACTCGCGTCAACTCTTCCAAAGCCTCCTCAACGCTCGCAACGCTCTGGAAGAGTTCAAGGTGTTTGGGGTACAAAAAGCCTTGCGTAGCGATATGCTCAAGAAGTTTGAGCAACGGGTCATAAAAACCCTTTAGATTGATGAGAATGATCGGTTTGGCAAGATAGCCCAATTGCTTTAGCGCAAGAATCTCAAAGAGTTCGTCTAACGTGCCAAAGCCGCCTGGCAAGATCACAAAAGCGGCGGCTCGCGCAATCATTAAGGCTTTGCGCTCTTGCATCGTCTCGGTTACAATCAATTCCGTCGCTTCGGCGAGGCCGACCTCTTCCGCCATTAGCACCTGCGTAATCACGCCAATCACGTTCCCCTGATTCGCCAAAACGTCGCGGGCCACAAGGCCCATCAACCCGACGCTCCCTCCGCCATAAACCAACGGCCAACCGCTCTGCGCCAATCCTGCGCCAAGTTTCTGGGCTGCGGTAGCATAAGCGGGGGCAAAACCGTTCTGGGAACCGCAGAAAACACAAACTGCTGAACTCATAATCTTCCAATCTATTGTATAATGCTCTAAGATTCGATTGTAACAGATTTCACTCTTTCTGAATTCAAAACCTAACGCTTCAAATGCTTTTCAACTTTGCTTGTCTCTTCGGGGCGGCGGTGCTGGCAGGCGCACTCAACTCCGTCGCGGGGGGCGGGAGCTTCATAACCTTCCCCACGTTGCTCTTCACGGGCGTGCCCGCCATTGCTGCCAACGCCACCAACACCGTCGCGCTCTGGCCAGGAACCATCGCCAGCGTCGGGGCTTATCGCCAAGAATTAGCGACCCAACGCCGCCCCTTACTGCTTTTAGGCAGTACCAGTCTCGTTGGAGGCTTATTTGGCGCGATTCTGCTCCTTCACACCCCTCAAGAAACCTTCAGAAGATTGATTCCCTACTTACTTCTTGTTGCAACACTCCTTCTTATCTTCGGTGGGCAAATCTCAAAGCGGTTAAAAAACCATTTCTCAATTCATAAAGCCCATCTTCCAGGGACTGAAAGTAATGATTTCAAGGTGTTGCTTGGAGTATCGCTGCTTCAGCTTCTGATTGCAACGTATGGGGGGTTTTTTGGCGGTGGAATTGGCATTTTGATGCTGGCCAGCCTGACGCTGTTGGGGATGGAAAACATCCACACGCTGAATGCGTTTAAGACCTTACTTGCCAGCTTAATCAATGGAGTCGCGGTCATAACCTTTGTTTTAGCAGGCGTTGTCCAATGGCCGCAAGCGACTTTGATGATTGTGGGGGCGATTATAGGCGGTTATGGTGGAGCCTTCTACGCCCGAAAGCTTGATCCTGCGCTCGTCAGACGTTTCGTGATTGGAATTGCGCTTGCGATGACGCTCTTTTTCTTTATCCATGGCTAATAAAGTTCAATCTAAAGGATTATTCTATGGCTTCCGATGCAAAGACTCTTGCTATTTTAGCAGAGGACTTCTTAAAAACCTATTTTAACTTCTACCCAACCTCCGCCAGCAGTTTGGGCTTGCACGAATATGATGGGCGCATTAGCGATTTGAGCAAAGAAGCTCTTGCAAACTTTGTAAAGACTTTGCATAGCTATCACAAGCGCTTGAAAAAGATCGATGCAAAGCGTTTAGCCAAGCTGGAGGCTTTTGATTACGGTTTGTTGCAATGGAAAATTGAGGCTGAACTGTGGGAATGGACGGAGCGACGGGAATATCTTGAAAACCCCATGTTTTATAGTTATTTTGCGATGGTCGATAGTTACGTTATGCGGAATTATGCACCTTTAGCGGAGCGGGCAAAGTCTTTGACGCAGCATCTCTTGCAATTCCCGCAGTTTTTCACGATAGCCAAGCAGAATCTCAAGGCTAAAGTGCCACGGATTTTGATTGAAGAAGCTCTGCCTGTTTTTGCGGGGCTTTCGCAATTCATTCAAAACGATGTCATTCAAGCCTTTGAGCAACTTGAGGCAACATTGCACCAAGAATTGAAGGCAGCTTGTGCAATAGCAGATGCGGCCATCAAGGATTTTTGCACTTTCTTGGAAACGACGCTTTTGCCCACTGCTCAAACCGAATTTGCGCTGGGGCCAACTCTTTTTGCGGCTCTGTTGCGCTATAATGAGTTGTTTGACCTCCCCCTCGTGCAACTTTTGGCCCTTGGCGAAGCCGATTTGACCCGCAATCAAGCGGCAATCGTGGCCGTCGCCAAGCAGCTTAATCCCACGCAAACGGTGGCGGAGCAGATGAAAGCTTTAGGGGAAAACCACCCAGAGCCTGATCAGCTAATTCCTGAAACTAAAAAGATGCTGGAGCATTCCCGCGCTTTTCTGCTTGAGCATGATTTAGTTACTTTACCAACCGACGTTAAATGCCAAGTTGCTGAAACTCCGCCTTTTGCTCGCTGGGCTTTCGCAATGATTGATACGGCTGGAGCTTTTGAAGAAGTTGCAAATGATTCTTTCTACTATATCACCTTGCCAGAGCCTGCTTGGTCGCCAGAGAAAACCGCAGGTTGGCTGACTAAATTTGATTTTGCGACGATGACGGGCATTTCGATTCACGAAGCCTATCCTGGGCATTTTGTGCATTTTGCTCACGTGCGCCACGCGCCGACGCAGCTTGCCAAAAGCTTTTCCGCCTACACCCATTATGAAGGTTGGGCCCACTATGTTGAGCAGATGATGCTTGACGAAGGCTATGGGGAAAACGCTTTGAACCTACGAATGGCTCAATTAGCTGAGGCGCTTGTCCGTAATTGTCGCTATGTCTGCGCGATTAAGATGCACACGCAAGGGATGCAAATTGAGGAAGCAACGCAATTCTTCATTGAAAATGCTTATATGGATGAGGTAACAGCTTCCAAAGAAGCGCGACGCGGCACGCATGACCCTGGTTATCTCAATTACACTTTAGGTAAATTAGCTTTGTACAAACTTTTAGGCGATTATCGGGCCGCGCAAGGGCCGCAATTCTCGCTTAAAAACTTTCACGATGCTTTTATTGGCTATGGTTCGCCCCCAATTCCCCTTTTACGCTCTTTATTATTGCCTTCTGATGATGGAATCGTGATTTGAACCGAGCTAAAAGCATTGGGGGTAATTTTCCCTTGTCTTTCAGTTTGCGGCCTAATTTGGGCTGGAATCGCAGTTTTTTTGCGTTCACAAGAGAATAATTCTGTTATAATTTTGAAACGGGAGATGAGCTATAGTTAATAGATTTTTGAAGAACATAGGTGTGATATGCGCTGGGTAATGCGCTCTAAAATTCATAAGGCCACCGTTACCGAAGCAGATTTGGCCTACATCGGCAGTATCACGATTGATGCTGATCTGGTCGAAAAAACAGGTTTGTGGGCGGGAGAAAAGGTGCTAATTGTTAGCAATACTACGGGAGTTCGGTTAGAAACCTACGTAATCGTGGGAGAACCTAACTCAGGAACAATTTGTATCAACGGAGCCGCGGCCCATTTAATTAAAGCTGGCGAGGAAATTATTATTATTGGCTTTGAACTAACTGACAGGCCAATTGAACAGAAGGCCATTCTGGTTGATGAGCATAATCGTTTTGTTAAATATCTTTGAAGGCTTAGGAGGGTTCTCTCTATGCTTGTGGTAGAAAATAGTCTGTTGGTCGTCATTGATGTGCAAGGTAAACTTGCTCAATCAATGAGCGAAAAAGAGTTAATGTTTGAAAGCTTGCATAAAATCATCAATGGCACTCAGCTTTTGGAAATCCCGATTCTCTTAACTGAACAGAATCCCGAAGGTTTAGGGCCAACGCTACCTGGCATTGCCCAGCTTTTGACCGATGTCAAGCCGATTGCCAAATTCTGCTTTAGTTGTTGTGGTTCTGAGGAGTTTACCCAAAAACTTGCTTTAGCTAATCGGCGGCAAATCCTGTTAGCAGGCATCGAATCTCACGTTTGCGTCTATCAAACCGCTCGTGATCTCCTTGATTTAATGGGTTATGAAGTGCATATCGTTACTGACGCGGTTTCTTCGCGCACGATTCACAATAAAGAGATCGGTTTGGCTCGCATGAAAGAAGAAGGCGCAATCCTCACCAGCGCCGAAATGGCCCTTTTTGAGCTAATGCGCGTTGCGGAAGGCGAACAGTTCAAAAAGCTGATTAAAGTCGTCAAGTAGCTTGGAGCGCCAAGAACAGCCGGTTTGACGAGAATTTCTTTTCATGGTAGCATTTTACTGGCAAGTTCAATTTGGAATAATGTTCAAGGATAAAAGGGAATAAAATGGCCCATAAAACACTGACGGGCTTGGTTCTTCAGGGTGGTGGTTCCCTGGGAGCTTACGAACACGGTCTGATTTCAGGACTTTTCGAGCAAAAGCCCGACCTTGAATTGAGCATTGTGACGGGGATTTCAATTGGGGCGCTCAATGCGGCGGTCTTGGTCGGAGGAAAAAACAACACCCCAGCTCATCCTGTGAAAGCGCTTGATGAACTGTGGGAACGTTTGACGCTCATTGATTGGCCCTTCATGCCACAATCCATTCAATCCAATTTAGCTGCGTTGGGCAACCCCAGTATGTATGCTTTTCGGCCCGAAACCTTCCTTACCCCAACGATGACTACCAGTATCTACGATACGACCCCCCTCAAGAATACTTTGAATGATTTGATTGATTTTGATAAGCTCAATAAGAGCCAGACCAAAGTTGCGGTTATGGCCTCGAATATCGAAACTGGCGAAGTAGAGACCTTCGGCAATGAGGGTGGCAAAATGCGAGTTGAGCATATTCTGGCCAGTGGAAGTTTGCCGCCAGGGTTTCCCATGACTGAAATTGATGGCAGCTTTTATTGGGATGGGGGGCTAATTCTCAACACCCCGCTGGGGCCCGTCATCAATCACTTAGAAGCGCTTGAGGGCGACTATCGCCAAATCATTGTAGTCGAGCTTTTCCCAATGAAAGCCTCCATTCCAAGCAATATGAACGAGGTCTTCCAACGAATGATCGAAATGACCTTTAGTAGTAAGCTCAATTTGGAACAAGATCTTATTAAAAGAGTAAATAGTTTTATTGATCTCGCCCAAGAGATTGATAAAGAAGTGCTTCCTGAAAGCAAACTTCGACAGAACAAAGGCTTTAAGAAGTTGATTAAACACAAAAAGATCAACGAATTACTGACTGTTGTGCCTTCTTCGCCGGAGCCAATGGGCGCGAGCGACTTTTCAAAAGCTACGCTAGAGCGGCGGTTTAAGGTTGGGCGACGGGATGGTTTGAAGGCAGCGGTAAGCCTAGCTAAAGCTGAGAAAGATTGGTTAGAATCGCTTGCTTGAGAGATTTAAAAGCACAAAAAAGTAATTCCCCAGGAATAAAGATGGCTCCGCCTAATTTGGCCGTGATCATTGTTTCCTGGAATGTGCAAGATCTTCTGCGCCGCTGTCTGCAAGCTACCCTTCAATCCCTTGCAGAGAGCGGCCTTTCTTTTCAAATCCTCGTCGTAGATAATGCCAGCAGCGATGCGACAGGAACCATGCTTAGGGCCGAATTCCCTGTTGTTCAGCTTCTTGAAGCCCCCAAAAACCTCGGTTTCGCTGGCGGCAATAATTTAGCCTTACGTTTTTTGGGGTTTGAGCAGGGCAAAATTGGCGCTGAAATGGTTTTATTGCTCAATCCCGATACATTGCCCCTCGGTGATGCTTTACCGCAATTAGTTTCCTATCTTCAAGCTCATCCTTCTGTTCCGGCTGTTGGACCCAAACTCTACTATCCGACGGGCCAAACCCAACCTTCACGGCGCAAATTCCCGACGCGGCTAACTTTTTTCTGGGAAAGCACCCTTTTAGAGCGGCTTTGGCCCAACAATCGCTGGGCGCAAGCCTATCGTTGTGCCGACCAAAGTCCTGAAATTGAGCAAAAAGTAGATTGGCTGGTCGGCGCAGCACTTTTGGTCCGCGGAAAAGCAATTTTAGAAGCAGGTTTGTTGGACGAAAAGTTCTTCATGTATAGCGAAGAATTAGAATGGCAAAAAAGGCTTCAGCGCCAAAACGCTTCGATTGTTTATCTTCCACAGGCAAAAGTGATTCATTATGAGGGTAAAAGTAGCGACCAAGTGCCAACAGCGAAACAGCTTTATTTTCAACAGAGTAAAATCTATTTGGCGCAACTTTGGTATGGGCCTGCTTTCGCCCATCTCTTGCGCCTTTTTCTTTGGCTAAGTTATGCTTGGGAATTGCTGCTAGAAAGTCTAAAATGGCTTTTGGGGCATCGAAAAGCACTTCGTTCGCAGCGCATAGCTAGTTATTTGACGATTCTGCGACATTTATAACAAACCAGAAACTATGTATACCTTCACGCTGGCCGATAAATGGGCCCTCATGCCTGTAGATAAATTTCTCCAAGGCAATTATTTAAGCGAGGATGGCGCTTGGCTGCCAACAAATGTGCCTAATCATTGGCAGCAACACCCAGAACTAACGCAATACGCAGGAAAAGTAGTCTATCGCTGCCAGTTTAAACTAATTTCTCTTCCTTCCCTTGCTGATTCGCTGCCAAAACGGGTCTGGCTGCGCGTAAATGGGGCTTTTTATTGGTCCCAACCTTTTCTTAATGGCCACGATTTGGGCCTGCAGGAAGGCTATTTTATTCCTTCCGAAACCGAGATTACCCATGAGCTAAAGCGCGAAAACACTCTTTTTGTTGAAGTGAATTGCCCTAATGAGCAGAATAAAACTACTAAACAAATGCTAACAGGGGTTTTGAATTCGCTTGATTCAGCAACGAATCCTGGCGGGCTTTGGCAACCTGTAGAATTACACTATAGTGGCCCAGTACGACTACAGTCCGTCCGTTGTCATCCTGAAGCGTTCAATGAACAATTTGCCCAATTAGCTTATACTGCGAAATTAGATGCAATTTCAGCTACGAAAGGTCTTTTTCGCTGGACTATTGCGCCAAAAAACTTTGCGGGCCAAATTCAAACTGTAGAGCAATGGCGTAATCTTAGCTTTGGCGTGCAAGAGATCAAGGGTTTATTTAAGTTACGCGATCCGCAGCTGTGGTGGACGCACGATTTAGGCGATCCTAATCTCTATACAATCACTTTGGAAATTGTCTTAGAGAATCAGATCAGCGATTATACCAGTTTTGATTTTGGAATTAGACGTTTTGAACTACGAAATTGGATTCCCTATCTGAATAGCGTGCGTTTTCTGGCTAAAGGGAGCAATTATGGGCCAGGAGATCTGCGATTAGCTACAATGACCCCTGCTCGCTATGCCCAAGATTTGCAATTGGCGCGGGATTGCCACATGAATTTTCTGCGCGTTCATGCTCATCTTGAGCAGCCTGCTTTCTATGCCGCCGCCGATGAAATGGGGCTTTTGCTCTGGCAGGATCTGCCTTTACAAGGGACTTATCAGCGCAAAATTTTGCCTGAAGCTAAACGCCAGGCTCAGGCAATGGTGCATTTGCTCTATAATCATCCGAGTGTCGCAGTTTGGGCGATGCACGATAAACCAGTTTCGCTCTTAGAAACCGCAGATAAGAACATTTTACAGCGTTTGCGGATTTATAGTAACGTCTTTTTCTATAATTGGAACCGCGATATTATGGATTCGCAACTTAAAAAGCTCGCAGCCAAAGAAGACTCTTCGCGGCCCGTTATCCGCTCATCGGGCGAATTTCGTGTGCCAGGCTTGCGCCAAGGCACAGATAGCCATGCCTATTTTGGCTGGTTCAATGGTTATGGAACGCTAGAGGAGAGCGAAAAATGGCGAAAACAGACCTCTTTTCTGCGTTTTGTAACTGAATTTGGGGCCCAAAGTTTTCCTAACCTTGAGAATTGCCTCAAGTTTATGCCAAATGAGCTAAAGAAGGTTGATTTTGCAGATCTTGCTCGCAAACATGGTTTTCAAGCCGCTGCCATGCGAAAGTGGTATGATTGGCGAGCGGCTGATTCCTTAGAAGCTTTGGTCGAAATGAGCCAAAATTATCAGAGTGAAATCAATCGTTTCTATATTGATCGGTTGCGCTATCACAAATATCGCCCTACGGGAGGTATTTTGGCTTTTAATTTCATTGATTCATTCCCTGCTATCTCTTGGGGCATTATTGATTTTTGGCGAATTCCTAAGCGCTCTTATGCCGCAATGCGAGGAGCTTTCAGTCCCCAATATGCTTTCACGCTAATTTTGCCTAGAAAGCATCAAGTTGCGATTCCTATTGATTTGCCAATCTATGCAGTTAATGATGCCCAGCATAGAGTTAGCAATTTAAGGCTCCAGGCTCATCTTTTATCACCGTTAGGCGAGGAAATCGCAACTGTCAAGCACGAAATAAGTCTTGAGGCTGATTGTTTGGCCCAAGAAATAGACCGCTTGCGTTTCACGCCTTCTGAGCCAGGCTGCTACAGATTCAAAATTGAATTGTTGGGTCTCAAGGAAGAAATAGCGCAAGAATATAAGATCAATGTCGGTTAAAGTGTTGAAAGAGCAAGATGGGATTGATTATGCCAATTTCGCAAAGCAAAGAAGTCTTTTTTAAGTGCCCAAACTGTGGCGGCGAGCCATTTCAAACCACGGTTTGGCTCATCCTCGATGCCCAAGAACAGCCTGACCAGACGGCACTTTTATACAAAGGTAGACTTAACAGCACGGTTTGTCCCCAATGTAGCCAAACGATAGAATCGCGTAGCCCCTTGCTTTTTCACGATAAGGTCAAGCGTTGCGTGATTTTTGCTATTCCTCCGCAGACCGAAGATTATCTTTGGCGGCAACAAGCAGCTGATCTTCACGCCACGCTAATTGAGCAAATTCCCCAAGACCAGCGTCAAGCGTACCTTGGTGAGGTTCAAATTGCTCAGAGTATGAGCGGAATTGCTCAGATTCTCAATAAGAAAGTGCAAATCCCGCAGCCAAAAGCTGATAATAAGCTCGCTTCGCAAGAAATAACAGCTTCGCTTCCTCCTCAACCCAGGTCTCAGCCCAGAGAAAAGCCAGCAGATGATGCTGATCTTTTGAAAGCGATAAAAGGTCTTCTGGGTGCTAATTCGCCTAAAGAGTTTCAAACTATCATTGGGCAATATCCACGCTTGCTAACCAACCAGGGAGTAGCGGCTTTCCAACAATTTGCCCAGCTTGCCCTCGAAGAACGCGATTATCAACTGGCGAAGGCGCTTGAGGAAGCTCAGAAATTGCTAAGAAATTATCAGGAGAGAGCAAGTAGCACAGCTGAAGAAGCTGTTTTGCCTACTGATCTACCTGTTGAATCACTTTCCCCTGAAGCCTATCAAGCCTTAATCTTCGCGGGAGGCATGGAAGAGCTTTATGAGGCAACCAATACTTTTCCAAGCCTTTTAACGCCCTGGGTTGATCTTCTTTTGACACAGAAAATAGATTATTTACTGGAGGAGAAGCAAGAAAGGCTTGCTTGGAAGCTAGAACAACGCCGACAAATGTTAGAGGAATTGCGGAAAGATTTGAATACCCCTTAGTTTCGTGTACTAAAAGTGATTTAGGCTACAAGGAGCCAGCGCTATGTTGAAAAGAACACCTTTCTACGCTTGTCATAGGGCGCTAAATGCCCGCTTGGTTGAGTTTGGGGGCTGGGAAATGCCCGTGCAATATAGTAGCATTCTCAACGAACATGCGGCGGTGCGGAATCAGGCAGGGTTATTCGATATTAGCCACATGGGGCGGTATCTCGTCAAAGGAAGTGAGGCTTTAGCTTTTTTGCAGTATGTGGCGACGTGTGATGTAGCACCAATCGCTGAGGGCCAAGCGAGTTATGGCTTACTTTGCCATCCGAATGGTGGAATCGTTGATGACATCTTCATTTATCGCTTGCCTGAAGCCTATCTTGTGGTGGTGAATGCAGCAAATCGGCAGAAAGATTGGGATTGGCTTCAAAAGCAGACTTCTAATTTCAACGTTACGCTGGAAGACTGGAGCGAAAAGTGGGCCATGCTTGCGCTTCAAGGGCCAATGGCCGAGAAACTGTTAGCCGAAGCAGGCAATATTCCGCTTGCCAACTTGCCCTTTCACGAAATTGCAGAATACCAACTTTTTGGGCTGCCGATGCTGCTTGCTCGCAGCGGTTACACGGGCGAGGATGGTTTTGAGCTTTTCTTTGCTACTGCCGAGGCTCTTCCCGTTTGGGAAGCGCTCCTGGCGTTGGGCGCTCCGGGCAGCGTCCTGCCTTGCGGGTTGGGCGCACGCGATAGCTTGCGCTTTGAACCTTGTTTGTCGCTCTATGGGCATGAGATTACGGACGATATCAACCCCTACGAAGCACGTTTGGGCTGGGCCGTTAAGCTGGCAAAAGGGGATTTCATTGGGCGCAAAGCGTTAGAACAGATTAAGGCTAAGGGTTTGACGCGGCGTTTAGTGGGGTTTGAAATGGTCGGGCGCGGCATTGCCCGTGGGGATTATCCAATCCAAAGCCTGGAAGGGCAACAAATTGGCACGGTTACCACAGGGATGCCTTCGCCAACCTTAGCCAAAGCCCTTGGTTTAGGCTATGTTCCCACCGCTTATACCTCTTTGGGCAGCGAGTTCGACATTCTTATTCGCCAGAAACCTGTCCGTGCAAAGGTGATAAGCACGCCTTTCTACAAACCTCGCTATAAGAAGGGGTAAGGCGGCGGGAGCTTTTAAGGAAGGAAAGGAAAGACCTTTAGGTTTTCTAAAGACCTAAGGGTCTTTTTGGCTTCTGAGGGTACAAACCTTTAGGTGAAACTGCAAATTCAGGGACACTTTGGATAAGCCTTGGGAGACCTCCCAGGTCTCGCAGACCTGGGAGGTCTGGGAGCTAAATAGAAACTTATGGAAGAAAAAAACGACCTTCGCGGTTTTCAAACCACGAAGGTCGTTTATCTTTTGAACTCTTAGGAAGACCTACTTCAGGATGAGATTGAGATAGATGGAATACCCCACCACCTCGACTACCGTATTACTCTTAGCCGTCGTCGTGCTTCCTGTGCTAGTGCTGTCGCCAATGCTGGCTTCAGCATTCAAGGTTGTGCCTGCGGGTGCATCGGCTTGCACCGTGGTCGCAAAGGTGACTTCCCCACTCTGGCTGGCGTTGAGATCACCTGGCTCAAAGACGTAGGTCTCGCCCGCCGTAAGTTGGCCTGCTTGGGTATTGGCGGTCTTGAGCAGCACCCAGCCCGCAGTGCTATTCGCAGCATCGAAGAGCGTGTAGGGCGGGAGGATCATTGTAATCCGTACCTTCTGTGCGATTAGTTTGCCAAAGTTGCTGAAGTAGATGACAAACCACGCCGCCTTCCCAGGAATAATTTGCTTTGGCCCCCGAATATCAAGTGCGAGCTTTGGCCCGTTGGGGTTAGGTGTAGCCGTGCGGGTTGGGGAAGGAGAAGGGCTAACGGTAGCCGTTGCGGTTGCGGAAGCATTGACCGTTGCGGTAGCCGTCGGCGAAGGGGCAACATAAACAGTGGTAGCTGTGGGGGTACTATTCAGAACCTCGGTTGCCACCACGGTTGAGGTCGCCTTCGCCGTGGCGGTAGCTGGCACTTGGGCATTCGCTGTCGCCGTTAGGTCGGCTATTGCTGTGGCGGTCTGGTCGACTATGGCCGTCGCGGTCTGGTTGGCGAATGCCGTGGCCGTCGCGGTCTGAGCAGTCACGATCCATGTATAGCTGGCTGATTTAGCATCATCTGTGTTACCTGCCTTGTCAATGGCCCTTACTTCAAGCGCCGTACCCACCACCGAAGCCGCCGCCACTGCCGCCGCTGCCGCCGTTGCCACCGGTCGCATTATTGCTGTCGAAGGTGACAGTGTCCACGACCACAGTGCCAGTCTGCACAAACAGGCCACCGCCGAGACCAGCAGCCCCGCCGCCGCACGAACCACCATTGCCGCCTTGTCCTTTGCCATTCTTGATGGTCATGTTCTTGAAGGTGACCGTGCCGCTTGTCACCCAGAAGATACGGTAGGTGTCAGCACCACTCACAAAATGGTTACCACCCTCAAAGGTGATGTCGCTGGCAATGAGAGGAAGGGTAGCATTAAGGGTGAAATCTGCCGTCAGCGTGATGGTGTCTGCGCCACTGCCAGCGCTGCAACTACCAGTTGTTGCATCAGTGTTCGCAGCAGTAATCGCATCCGCTAGGGTGCAAGTTGTGCCGTCAACGCTAATGTTGGCGGCTAGGGTTTTGGATGGCATTAGCCCCCCAAACGCCGTTAAGATCAAAATGGTCAAAAAATACAACGTGGTTTTTTGCCCGCGATTTTTAGCCTTTTTGCCAGGCCGATTTTTCCGTCGTGAGCGTTCTGTTCCAACTTGAATTGCTCATCATTCTGAGCCTCCTAAAGTCTAAGCTGCTGAATTCTTAATGCTGATCAACGTCTTTGCGGCAGGCCAATGGGCTGACACGGGCCGGCGGTTCCAACTGAGTTTGGTTGCAAAAATAGGCCTCCTGTGATCAAAGAAAACATTTTGTTATATCATTTCTTTCAGGTTATTTCAAGGGGTCATTGAGGGCAATTGGTCTGACATTGTGGCCTTAACTTGCCTAAGATAGGCAAAAGTAATACAAACTATCCAGTCTGTGAAATAAACAGGCTAGAAGCCTATTCTACGCCCCAAGGAGCGCTGGGCCTAGCGCCCCTACTTTGCTTAAAGCTCAGGGTAGGCAGGAATAAAAAGCGACCTTTGCAGCTTCAGCAGCCGCAAAGGTCTTAAAGGGTCTTTCCAAAAGGTTAGAGCTAAGTTTTAGGGAGGCTTGGTGGAGGTTGGGTGAGGGGCAGGTTAGGCCGTGATGACCTGCTGATATTCATCATCAAGCTCATCTCTAGCGAAATCGGGGATACTAAGCCAAGGGTCATCGCTAAAGTCATCATCCTCCGTCGCATCAATCTCAACCAAGCGGCCTGAAGTTTGCAAGAGATAGAGTTTAGCGCGGAGGTTTTCAAGAGCTTCAGTCTCATTAGCTCCCGTAGCATGAACCCTGGTTACGGTTTGAGCGGTATAACTCCCATCAACTTGCTTGGTCAGAAGTACCTGATGCCTCTTCATGGTTAATCCTTTTCAAAGTAAGGGGCAAGGGAGCAAAGGTCAAAGGAAAGAGGGCCCACTTTGCCTTAGCTGGTCGCCCGGACAATCCGAAACCCAGTAGAATGTTGAGTTGCATTGCCGTGTTTCTCCTTCACGATAGACAGAAAAACGCCTGACACGGAGAGTCAAGCGTATGGTAAAGGCTACCCCCTCAGGCTTTCCAGAGCGCTGGGGCGGGAAGGCTTCCAGGAATAGCCATCGTGGTTGTGAACCTTCCTCTGCTACCGCGAACGGGGATCGCGGTCACGGTCATTGCGGAAACCTCCCCGGCCTCCCCCACCCCCACTGCGGGAGGGCCCGGAGCTTCCCGCACGGCGATTCCCCCCTGCCGTAGGCCCTTCACCCGTCAAAATGGCGCGGCGACTAAGACTGATCTTGCCATTACTCTGATCAACCCCAATGACCATCACGTTGATCTCATCGCCCAATTGCACCACATCCTCAACGTTTTCTACGCGCCCCTCGGCTAATTCACTTATATGCACCATCCCATCCTTGCCCGGAAGGATGTTGACAAAGGCCCCAAAGTCCATAATCCGCACGACCTTACCGAGAAAGACATCGCCAAGCTTGGCCTCACGGGTCAGCCCTTCAATGATTGAAACCGCTTGTTTTGAAGCTTCGTTGTTGGGGGTTGTGATGAAAACCCGCCCATCGCTCTCAACATCAATGGTCGCGCCCGTCTGCTCAATAATACTGCGGATGGTTTTCCCACCCGGCCCAATCACGGCCCCGATCTTATCTACCGCAATATGCAAGGTAACAATCCTGGGCGCATAAGGGGAAAGTTCCTTGCGTGGTTGCGGCAAAAGGGCATTCATTTGGGCGAGAATAAAGAGCTTTGCTTCACGGGCTTGGGCGAAAGCTTGGTGCATAATCGCAAAGGTAATCCCCGTCGTCTTAATATCCATTTGCAGCCCCGTGATCCCGTCTCCCGTTCCCGCAACCTTGAAATCCATATCACCGAGCGCGTCCTCAATCCCTTGAATATCAGTGAGAACTTGCCAGTTCCCATCCTTATCGGTCACCAAGCCCATTGCAATGCCCGCAACATGGCTCTTAATCGGCACGCCCGCATCCATCAGGCTGAGGCTACTCCCACAAACGCTGGCCATCGAGCTACTTCCATTGGAACTCAAAACTTCGCTGACCAAGCGCATCGTGTAGGGGAAAGCATCTTCTTCAGGTAAAACAGCATAGAGGGAACGTTCGGCCAAAGCTCCGTGGCCAATGTCGCGGCGACGAGGGCCACTCATCCGCTTTACTTCACCCGTGCTGAAGGGAGGAAAATTGTAATGGTGAATGTACCGTTTGCTGGTCTCTACGCCCAGATCATCTAACCTTTGTTCTTCGCCTGGCGAGCCAAGGGTCGTAATGGTCAGCACTTGAGTCTGGCCCCGAACGAAAAGGCCACTCCCATGCACACGCGGAATAATCCCCGCTTCCATCCTCAAGGGGCGAATTTCAGTGAGGCTCCGCCCATCAACCCGCATTTGATGCTTCAGGATGGCCGTGCGAACCTCTCCTTTGAGCAAAGCTTCAAAAGCTTTGGTGACTGCTTTGGTTCGATTAGCTAATTCTTCAGGTGGCTCGTCGGCAGTGAAGTGGGTCAGCACGTCAACTTCCAACGCTTTGGTTGCTTCGACCCGTAGCGTCTTATCACTATTGTGGAGCGCTTCCCGCAAGCGATTGCCTAAGTAGCTGGCCACCGCTTCGTCAAGTGAAGTATCAGCTTCAGGGGAAACAAAGACCCGTTTGGGCTTCCCGCAGAGCGCGACCAATTCTTCTTGTAAGGCCACGATCTGGCCGCAAACCGCATGACCTTCCTTGATCGCCGTCAACATCTCTTCTTCATTTAGCTCAAGAGCCCCTGCTTCGACCATCAAGACCGCATCTTTTTTGCCCGCGACAATCAAGTCTAAGCGACTCTTTTCCATATCGGCCATGGCGGGATTGATCACCAACTTGCCATCCAAATGGCCAACTTGCACGGCCCCTACTGGCCCCGCAAAGGGTAGGTCGCTAAGGGCCAGCGCGGCTGAGGCCCCAATAATCGCCAGCGAACTGGGATCATTGACCATATCAATCGCAAAGGTCGTGATAATTACTTGAACTTCGTTGTTATAACCTTTGGGGAAAAGGGGCCGCAAGGGGCGGTCTGTCAGGCGCGAAATCAGCACAGCGGTGGTAGTAGGTTTACCTTCGCGCTTGAAAAAGTTGCCAGGGATTTTCCCCGCCGCATACAACTTTTCCTCGTAATCTACCGTGAGGGGAAAGAAGTCAATTCCTTCCCGCGCTTCCTTACTGGCAACTACCGTGGCCAAGAGCAAGGTATCGCCATAGCGTACCGTTACCGCTCCGTTGGCCTGTTCGGCTAATTTGCCGCTTTCGAGGGTAAGTGTGCGCCCCGCGATTTCAGCACTTACCGTGTAACATTGATTGGTCATCGTCAACCTTCCTAAAAATGGTGAATTTGCAAGAGTTGTTGCCCAGGCCCCTGGCGCACGCCAGCGGACTCCAAGAAACCCTCGCCTCAGTAGTATACCATACCTTGCTCTGCATTCTTCGCTTTAGTACCGCTCCAGTCAGTGCAAAACCCGCCCAACCACGGCCATAAAAATGGCGGGATTGCGGCGGGTTTCGTTTCCCAGGAAGAACAGCACAAAATCCCAATAGGCAAAAAGCTAAAGCGGGTGAAGCCTTAGATCCCAGAGCGGTTCCTGAGCTTGCCGAAGGAAAAGTTCCTGGGCTTTGGGCTATTTCCGTAAGCCCAAACGCTCAATTAAAGCCCGATAGCGAGTCCGATCTTTTTGGCTCAGATAAGCCAAAAGTCGTCGTCGTCGCCCCACCAGCTTGAGCAGCCCCCGCCGCGAATGATGATCATGATTGTGAAGCTTGAGATGCTCAATTAGCTGGTTGATCCGCTTAGTCAAGAGCGCCACTTGCACTTCTGGCGAGCCCGTATCCGTCTCGTGAACCTGATAGTCATCAATGATTAACGTTTTTTCGTCTTTATCCAGTGCCATTAAAAATCCTCCATAATCGCGCATAGGCCGGCACAGCCTGGCGTTCGTTGAAGCTCCAAAGCCAAAATTAGTTTCAGAAATATAGCGAACCTATGCTCTGTTTACCCAACAGCCCCAAGGGGCGAACTACAACGCCCTCGACCCTAACGGCAAGCTTGCGCTTGCAATTTGGGGATGATAACAGAAAAGGCCAATTTATGCAAATAAGAGACAAGCAACACGAAGCTCTGTGCCTCTGCGAATGCAAAGCGCAGAAAGAAGAAAGTATTAAGCCTTTTCGGCGACATATTCTAGCGGCAACGAGGTTAGGAAGCCTGATCTATTGCTTTAAGCAGGTTAGCCCTGCACTTTTTAGAGCTTAAAATTTCTTTGCAACCAAGCGGGGTTGGAGAAGCAGTTTGAACGGGAGAAGCCGAAAGCCTTTCCTTTTGACGACCTCTCGCTGGCGTGGTACAATCGCCCAGGCTCCAGCATACGGAACGTCGACCAATTACTGTTGACAGAAAATAAATGCGCTATGTTTGACACTGTCTTGATTGCCAATCGCGGCGAAATTGCGCTGCGGGTAGCTCGTGCTTGCCGAGAGTTGGGTTTACGCAGCATTGCGGTTTTTTCCGAGGCTGACCGTGATGCGCCCCATGTTGCCTATGCCGATGATGCTTATCAGATTGGCCCGCCGCCGTCGAGCGAGAGCTATCTGAATATGGAGCGCATCATTGCCACTGCGCGCCAAGCTGGGGCGGGTGCAATCCACCCTGGCTACGGCTTTTTGTCGGAAAATTCCTCTTTTGCGCGGGCCGTGGGCCAAGCGGGGTTAGTTTTCGTCGGCCCGCCCCCCGATGCCATTGAGAGCGTTGGGGGCAAAGTCGCGGCCCGAAATGTAGCTCAAGCGGCCAAAGTGCCTGTTGTCCCTGGGACGTATAAGCCGATTGAATCCGCGCAAGAAGCCCTGGCATTAGCGGGAGATTTTGGCTATCCTATTGCGATTAAAGCGGTGGGCGGGGGTGGTGGGCGAGGCTTGCGGGTCGTTCGCAATGCCAATGAGATTGATGCTGCCTTTGAGAGTGCCCGCCGCGAAGCGATCCTCTCCTTCAAAAACGGTGAGTTATACGTTGAGAAGTACTTAGGCAACCCGCGCCACATTGAAATTCAGATTTTAGCTGATACTCACGGCAATGTGGTTTACGTTGGGGAGCGGGATTGCTCTGTCCAGCGTCGCCACCAGAAGCTGATTGAGGAATGCCCGTCGCCCGTCGTTACGGCGGCTCAAAGGGCTGAGATCGGGACGGCGGCAGTACGGTTGGCCAAATCCGTTGGCTACGTCGGGGCGGGAACGTTGGAATTCCTCTATGAAGAGGGTAAGTTCTATTTCCTGGAGCTTAACTCCCGGATCCAAGTCGAACACACCGTAACGGAGATGGTCTATGGAATCGACCTGGTCAAGGCCCAATTGCGGATTGCCCAGGGCGAGAAGCTCTGGTTTACGCAGGAAGATATTAGCCCCCGTGGTCATGCCATTGAATGCCGCATCAATGCGGAAGACCCCAGTGCCAACTTTCGGCCTGCTTTGGGAACCGTCGGGGCTTACCGTGAGCCAGTGGGGTTGGGCATTCGAGTTGATAGCGGGGTACGGGCAAACTATGCCATTCCCCAATTCTATGATTCAATGGTTGCCAAGCTGATTGTATGGGGCCAAGACCGCCTTGAAGCAATCTCGCGGATGAATCGGGCCTTGGCCGATTATCAGATTGAGAACCTTACCACGACCATCCCCTTCCATAAGGCGGCCATTAACCATCCTGCTTTCAAGAGCGGCGATGTGACGGTCAACTTTATCCCACAGCATCCTGAAATCCTCGAAAGCTTGACGGCTCAACAGGTTCCAGGGGAAGTGGTCATCCCTGCCGAAGAAGAACCTCAACCTCCACGTTCCTTCAATGTTGAGGTCAACAGTCGGCGCTTTATGGTCCGGGTTGCAGAAATTGGGGCCCCACCGCTGCGTGCTGGCGCAGGTCGTTCTGCTGCTGCCGCCCCTAAGAACAAACCCAAGGCCAAGTCTGGGAAGACGACTCCCCAAGCGGCGAATGCAGTCATTTGCCCAATCCCTGGTGTTCTGGCGGGGATCCGGGTCGAGCCTGGGCAACAAGTTGAGTCGGGGCAGATTCTCTTTGTGATTGAAGCTATGAAGATGGAGAATGAGATCGTCGCCCCCAAAGCTGGAAAGATCGCCGAAATCCGGGCCAAGCAAGGTACAAGTATTGAGTCAGGTGCAGTGCTGGCCACTTACGCTACGGATGCGGCCTAAGCGCATCTAGCAACTACCTTTGACCAAGGGTTCGGGGGACATTGGGTAACACCTTAGCTGTGCCAACCCCCTCCGAACCCTTCCTCTTCAGCATCAAGGGAGCTAACTTATGCCTAAAGCAGGCATTACCCCACGGGCCCAAGATTATAGCCAATGGTATCTCGACATTGTCCGCGAAGCTGACCTAGCCGATTACGCCGAGATCGTGCGCGGTTCGATTGTCTTTAAGCCGACGGGTTACGCGATTTGGGAAGCAATCCAAAGTGGCCTTGATCTACGGATCAAAGCAACGGGCCACGTCAATGCTTACTTCCCCCTTCTCATCCCCAAAAGCCTTCTGCTCAAAGAGGCCGAACATGTCGAAGGCTTCGCGCCAGAAGTTGCCGAAGTAACACGGGTCAGTGGGGTTGAACTAGCTGAACCCTACGTCATTCGCCCAACCAGTGAGACCATCATCGGCTACTTCTATGCCAAATGGATCCGCTCCTGGCGGGACTTGCCGCTCTTAATCAATCAATGGGCCAATGTTGTGCGCTGGGAGATGCGAACTCGCCCCTTCCTGCGGACGACAGAGTTCCTTTGGCAAGAAGGCCACACCGTCCATGCCACGGAAGAAGATGCCGAGCGGGAGACCTTACTAATCCTGCATGATGTCTATGGTGACTTCCTGGAGAATGAGATGGCCATCCCCGTGATCAAGGGGTTGAAAACCGAGAAGGAGAAGTTTGCAGGGGCCTTACGCACCTATGCTTTAGAGGCTATGATGCAGGATGGCCGAGCCTTGCAGGCGGGCACTTCCCACAACCTGGGCCAGAACTTTGCTAAGGCCTTTGATATTACCTTCTCTGACCAGAGTAATACCATTCAACTCGCTTGGACTACCAGTTGGGGAGTCAGCACCCGTCTGATTGGCGCTCTGATAATGGTTCATTCCGATGATGAGGGCTTGGTCTTACCACCTCGCATCGCCCCAACGCAGGTCGTTGTAGTACCGATCTATAAGAACGAAGCTGAGAAGGTAAGTGTAATGGCCGCCGTAGCTCGCCTCACCGCTGAGTGGAAGGGTCGTATCCGTTTCAAGGTGGATGAGCGGGATAACCTCACTCCTGGTTTCAAGTTCAATGAGTGGGAGCTTAAAGGTATTCCAATCCGGGTCGAGATTGGGCCAAAGGACGTGGCTAAGGAGACCGTGGCCGTAGCTCGCCGCGATAGGCCAGGGCGGGAAGGGAAGTCCTTTATCCCCCAGGCTGGCCTTACGGAACATCTCATAGAGCTTCTAGCCGACATCCAGCAGAGTCTCTTTACTAAGGCCCTAAAGTTTCGGGAGGAACACACCTTCTTTGCGACTAACTTAGCTGAGTTGCAGGCAGCGGTTGAACAGGGCTTTGCGCGGTGCTATTGGGCAGGGAGTAAGGAGGATGAGCAGCGGATCCAGACCGACTTTAAGGCTACCATTCGGGCTATTCCTTTTGACCAACCTCCTACCCCTGGCCCTTGTGTCTTGACGGGCCAAGAAACTACTCAACAAGTGATCTTTGCACGGGCCTATTGAAGTGGAAAGCAGCAAGCCAATGCCTACCGAAATCCAGCAATTTGGGGCCTTCCTAAAGGAACATACCGATACCTTTATCCTTGACTTTATGGCCCAGCTTGAGCAGTTAGGGCCGACCTATCAGAGGGAGGATCCTCAGAACTTACGGAGCCAGGCCTCTTCCTCCTTTTTCGCGCTGGCCGATAGTATTCAGAAGAATGACATTGAAGGCCTCGCCCTCTATTGTCAGAATGCCAGTCAACAGCGCGTGAGTGCTGGGTATACCATAGAGGAGCTTCTCCAAGCTATTCAGGTTTTACGCAACCTTGTCTTGGGCCAACTCGATCTCTTCCTCCAGGATCACCAACCTTGGACCCCTAAGCAAGTGTGCCACTTAGAGGACTTCCTTCATACCTTCAATGGTAACTTCTTGGTAGCTTTTGGGGATCAGTTTAAGCGGATGCAAGAGAATATCACGCGCATGGAGGAGGAACTAGATTCCCAGATGCGGACCATTAGGGAATTGGGTACGCCGATCCTACCTGTCCACGAAGGGATCATTGTCCTGCCGATAGTAGGGATGCTTGACAGTTCGCGGGCTAATCAAGTAATGGAGAACCTTCTGGTCGCTATCACTGACTTCCAGGCTGATATGGTGATTATGGACATCACAGGTGTACCCGTCGTAGATACAAGCGTCGCTAATTACCTTCTTCAAACTACAAGGGCCGTCAACCTTGTGGGAGCGCATGTCATCCTCGTTGGCATTGGGTCTGAGATCGCTCAAACAATGGTGCAATTAGGGGTCGACCTCAGTACAATCACGACGTTAGCTAACCTCCAAGAAGGCCTCCAATATGCCTTCAATGAACTTGGCTTTACTATCTCCTAGTGGATGGCGGAGCTTAGGGCTTTCAACCTAAGAACTCCGCCCCCACCCCCTTCCAAACCTTCCTCTTACTTACTTGGGAACTACACTTCTCCAGCCACAGCTAAAGCTGTGGATTCCAGGCTTGCGGTCTGCCCCTACCTACTTGGGAACTACACTTCTCCAGTCATAGCTAAAGCTGTGGATTCCAGGCTTGCGGTCTGCCCCTACCTACTTGGGAACTACACTTCTCCAGCCACAGCTAAAGCTGTGGATTCCAGGCTTGCGGTCTGCCCCTACCTACTTGGGATCCACGCTACCGCATCGGCCCAAACCCCAGAACCTGCTTGGGCTGTGGCCCCACTCAGACTAACAAAAGGTATCTGGGCTGGGTTAAAGTTATAAGTGCCTAAGTCCGCCCAGCTATTAGCATTCACCGTAGCGTCTACCACCACCTCTGTCTCCCCCTCCTGATGATGAATTTGATAGTGCATGTCTGGGCTATCCTCAAGCCCATTCAAGTAGTAGGGGATGTAGGCTAAGACGCGGTAACTCCCTGCATTGGGTAGGCTGGGCTTCCAAACAACTATTGGGGGTAGCCCTAACGAACAGACTACCCATGGCGGCCTGTTGACCTCACTTGCAACACTTGCGGTGTACAAGGCCCCATTCCCATACCCAATTGGGCTTTGCTGCCACTCCCCCCTCTTCACAAACCCTTCCGAGCCATCATCTACGATAACCGTCCCCCCCGTTGGTTCCCCACACGGCGAGGGTACATTAGCCCACAGCCACACACTGATCTGCCCAGCAGGGTTATGCTCCCATGCGTCCTCCTTTGCCCCGCACCACCCAAACGGGTCAACATCACGCCCTAAGTATTGAACTTGGAAGTGTAGGTGGGGCCCAATAGCGCACCCCGATTCCCCTGCCACCCCTAAGATCGTCCCAGGTTGAACTTGCTCTCCCGCCTGCACTCTTATCTCACTTAGATGCCAGTAGAAGGTACGGTAGCCATTGCCATGCTCTAGGATTACGGCCTGGGCATAGGTAGCGCAACCGTCATTAGAGTAGTCGGCAAAGACAACCTTCCCCCCCGCCGCCGCTAAGACCAGATCAGGGGCCTTCAGCGCATAATCCCACCCACTATGCCCATCGTAGTAAAGCGTATTGGTCTTCTGCCCCCAGTAGGAGAGGAGCGACCCGTTCTGAGATAGGAGAGGATTGTCATGATCAAAGAAAGAGGTAACCATGGCCGCCTTAGTCATCGGGCGGATGAGGAAGGGTTCCGCAGGCTTAGGCCACCCTTGGGGCGACTGGCGCGGGTCACCAAAGAGCTTCGTGTAGACCTGCTGGAAGGTAGCCAACTTTCGCGGGAGTTGCGTTGTATCTGTAATGGTCTTAGCCAGCATCCGTGCCAGGGTATAGCGCCCTAAGCTCATTCCCTCTGGCGGAGGTTGTTTAGCGTCATCTTGGAAGACTAAGTCTGGCAGGGGCCTCCCGTCCGCAACCGCATCTGCGTAATCGCGCAGGCCATGGCGGAGTTCAATGACCCCTAGCCGCAACTGCCTTAGCAATCCCAGGGAAGATTGATTCTTACTCTTCAGGTTGAGCGCTAAGGCCAGCTTCTCAGGCGAAGGGTTAGGATCAGAGAGAAGCTGGCTCTGTTGCTCAAGTAGAGCCAGCACGATCTTAGGGTTCAAGCTATAGAGCGCCCCCTGGCTTACCAACACGTCAGCAAGGGTCTCCGTATGGTCAGCAAAGGGGAAGGTCGTACCTTTCAGCACCCCTGGTTGCTGCTTCAGAAAAGCATCGATCTGCGGTTGGTAGAAGTCGGGTTCGTAACTTAGCCGCTGCGGGTCAAAGAAGTCCGCAGCTGCACCTTCTGCAACCTGCGTTAGAGAAGCTTTCCCACTGCTAAAGACCGTTAGGCCGCATAAGACCGCAACAAGACTTAACGCCTGGAACAAGCGTAGGTTTAGACCTTTCAAGCATACCTCCTAGAAGTTCAAAGGGTCAATGGTTTGTACTAACTTAACTGATTCGAGTCACATGGGCTTCGGGAAGGTCTAACCTTGTCCAAAGTTGTCGCACTTGGGGAACGAGAAGCAACATCCCAAGGTTAAGGCCGATAAGGATGAGGGCCGCTAGTGCGATCACGAGCGGGACGCTGCCAACCCATTCGGTAATGCTGCCCGCCAGTAAACCCCCTATCGGGGCAACCCCCAAGACCGAGATGACAAAAACACTCATCACCCGTGCCCGTAAGGTATTAGGAACTAGTAGCTGAATTAAGGTGTTATTCAGGGATAAACTAGCTACGTTGGAACAGCCCATAAAGGCCAGAAAGACCATAGCTATCGGGAGGTCTCTAGTAAAGGTAAAGCCTATGACAAAGAAGGGGAAGATAAAGAGGGTGAGGAGGAGAAACCGGCCCCGATGCTTATCTAGGCTTGGTTCACTGCCCATATAGGCCAGGGCTAAAGCGGCTAAGAGGGCCCCAAAGCCACTAGCACCCC
>Ga0316611_1000168_pt1 | contig 26613 bp, 30 predicted proteins | sample MIS2016202_MG_FD_207675 | JGI IMG/M metagenome (GOLD analysis project Ga0316611, IMG submission 207675) | Microbial mat bacterial communities from Middle Island sinkhole, Lake Huron, Michigan, United States - MIS.2016.202 | ecosystem: Environmental > Aquatic > Freshwater > Lake > Sediment... | reverse complement strand
TCTGACCAATCCACCGCCGCTAAAATACCGCGTAATTTCTTATTACTATGCTCAGGGAAAAAGACACGAAATTTTTGCAGTAAGGTTTTTAGTTGGGTAATAGACTCTTCTCTGGGATGGCTTTTGACTTCGACCACATAGGCAGTATTAATATCGCCATTGGCATAGGCTAGGACATCAATTTCCATGTGTCCTCCAGCTTTGCTAACTCGAACACTGGGGCTGATGATTTCCATGCCAAACTGTTTCTGTAAAATTCTCTCCATCGAGGGTAATGCTAATCCTTCGGTGAAACTACCAAACTTTTTCCCCAATCCGCCAATCTGTTTGCCTAGCTCTTGGGTTTGTTTGCTTAAAGCTTTCAGTTCACGATCCACCTCTTGGCGCGATTCTCGCATCTGCCGCTCTGTTTCTTGACGAGATTCTCGCATTTGGCGCTCTGTTTCTTGGTGGGATTCTCGCATTTGGCGCTCTGTTTCTTGGCGGGATTCCTTCTGGGATTCGATCAGTTGTCCTAGCAAAGCCCAAACTTCATCTGCGGTGGTTGCCATTGTTTTTTAGTTACTTCTGTCCTTTGCCCTTATTTTACGCGATCGTTTCTCCGCAGCGATCGCGGATGAATTGGCTGATACATCATGTTTTACTACAAATTTTAAATGGGTAAATTATCAGGATCAATGCCTTGCGATCGCAAATAAGCTGACAACTTATTTGCCCTCTGACTCTCAGCCTCAGCCCTCTGACCCTCAGCCTCCGCTTTCTCCGCTAAAGTTGGTATCCAACCTGCGTGATCATACCAACGTAACCATAAACTCGAAAAATTGCGATAAACACCCTGCCATAAACCTAAGCCTAATCCTAAATTTTCGATCCATAGGCGGTTTTCTGGTAATGCGATCCTGCCATACTAAATAGCTAAGTCTCATTTCTGGTTCTGGCGTAACTTTTGGCAAGTCTACAACCAGATACCAATCAGGGCGCTTGTACCATTGAGTATGACGAGGATCGTAATAAAGATTGAGATCGCTTGCCAGTAAAATTTCCTCTGGCTCGTAACCCACAGGCTTACAAGTCTCGGTTAACAAAGCCGCCTGTATCAAGTGAAATTCGTCGGGCAACCCAGATTCTCCTACCAACTCACTCGGCAAATCGTACATCGTGGGCATCGTCTCAAGAGGCGATCGCGGATGAATTGGCTCATACATGACTAATCTCAGGTAACACTATCTAAATAGGATTTTACAACTTCCTGCGAGCCGCCTGCCAATTTGAGATGACCTTTACTAAGCCAAATCGCCTGATCGCAGGAATTGCGAATAAAATCCATTGAGTGTGACACCACCAAAATCGTTACATGGGAATCCCAAAACTGATCGAGGCGTTTTTGACATTTATTTCTAAAGCTCTCATCACCTACTGACAAAACTTCATCCAAAATCAAAATATCTGGTTGGATATCGGTGGCGATCGCAAATCCTAGTCTTGCGACCATACCCGACGACAAGCCTTTGACAGGTATAAACCGATAATCTTCAAGCTCCGCAAAATCAAGAATTGAGTCAGATCTTTCCTTCATCTCGGCTCTCGAAAATCCTAATAACACACCGTATAAGAGGATATTATCGATCACCGAAATTTCCGAATCAAAACCAGCCCCCAACTCAATTAAAGGCGCGATCTTGCCACGGACGCGCACAGTGCCAGTAGTAGGTTGCAGGATGCCCGAAATTACTTTTAAAAGGGTGGACTTTCCCGCCCCATTACTGCCAATAATGCCAATTTTCTCGCCTTTTTCCACCACTAGATCAATATTATCTAGCACCAGCTTTTTGGCTGGTTGGCGATATTTACCCTCAAAAATAGATAGGACAGTTTTCTTGAGATCGTAGGAAAACTCTTCTTGGGTTCTGCGCCACAAACAGACTTGATCTAATCGAATTGATTCCATTTTTAAAAATATCTATAGTAAGTCCATAAATTGCGATCGCGATTTGTGGAAATATGCCCAACCCAAGATCGCGAAAATCATACCACTTAATAAAGCATTAGCAATCATCATCAGGTCTGGGAGATTTCCTGAAAGCGTGATTTGGCGCAGACTTTCAATGATCGGTGATAGGGGATTAATACTTAAAAAAGGCTTTACTGAGTTCGGGACGATCGCCGCAGGATAAAAGACGGGACTACTAATCCAGAGCATAAATACTACAAGCTCATAGAAATAAGGTAAGTCCCGAAAGAAGACATAGAGGGAGCTTACAAAAAATCCTACCCCTACACAAAACAAGACCAAAGCAATAAAAGGTAAAAGTATAGCAACTACATTAACTAAGCTCTGGGACTTGATCAAAGCGACGATCGCGAGTAAAGGATAAGCACCCATCACAAACTGAAATACATTTGCCGTGATCATGGAAACGGGAAAAACGCTTACAGGTAAGCGGATTTTGTTCAGTAATGCGCCATTACCGACGACGCTGCTTAGGGCTTGGGATGTGGCTGCCGAGAAAAAGTTAATCACAATCAAGCCTGTCAAAGCTGCCAAAATATAGTTGGGTATGGAGTCGTCATAGTATTTAGCAAAGGTTGCCCCAAAAATAGCAGTATATAAACTTGTCATGATCAAGGGGTTGAGCAGTGACCAATAGATACCCAAAAATGACCCTCGATAACGCACCTTGAGGTTGCGGCTTACCAGAACTTGCAATAGTTCTAAATAATGCTGCACATCAGCGCTAATGTACTTATTGCTTAATGAAAGACTCATGGGGAGTCAAGACCTCGTAGTTAAATCGCATTGGTTTAAATGTGTAAACCATATTAAATGTATTTGGGTCAACCTTACTAATCTACTTGTTTTCCAGTCTATTTCCGCCCAGAAATTAGTAGTGCGGCGCATCGCGCCGCACTACTAATTTCTGGGGCGGGAAGCGTAGATTAACCCAGAAAATGATAGGGGGGGAGGGGCTGACTCCATGCGATTTGCCAGTGGGGATGTTGGGATTCCCACGATCGCAAGGATTTTTGTAAAGACTCGATCGCGGATCGCGGCAACAGTGCGTAAACGCGCACATCCTCTGAGCCTTGAGTTTCGACATTTTGAAATTCGGGCTTATAAGTTTGATTATTTAAACCATTTAAACTGTTCGCGATCGCTTGGCGATAGTCGAGAACTTCTTGCTGTAACTGCGATCGCCATTGTTCTTGTTGTAGATATTGCGATCGCTTTGCCAAGAGATAATCTTTACCCTTAAGACTTGTCGCTGATTCTACTTTTGGGGCGATCGCATTACCAGTAATTAAAAATTCTGCATAGCCATCTAGTCTTTGTAAACTTGCTAATAATCTTGGTGATTCTGTTTGTAAATAGGTTTTTAAAGCTTCAATGGAAACAAAAGCCGTCCCGAAGCGTAAGGGTAAGAGAGTGCGATAGTTAAATAATTCACAAATTAGGCGATCGTGTTGGACGATCGCTTGCATTAATGATGCTTCGGGCAGAAGTTTCAGCGCTTCGACATCGACATCGGTGGCGATCGCCGCGATCAGGCGATCGCCTTGCCAATATTGAATCGGCTTGCCCGTAATTCCCAAGGGCAATTCTTCTGGAGCAGGGGCAAGTAAAATCGCAAAGGTGTAGATCATCTTCTGAGCTTAACTTGTTTGGGAATTTTGATTTCATGGGTTTTATGAAAATCGTCCTGTACCTTTGCGGTCAGGCTTTTGGAGACGCGCTGGACGATGAAACCCAGTACACTATCACCTGTTTTCTGAATCATGTCTTTGGCTAGTTTCTGAATGAAGCCGGGGAAATGGAGTGAAACCGTGAGATGTAAATCCCATGTAATGCTTGTAATTAAGGGATCAGCACCTAACTTTTCGCCTGATCTTAACTCCAGAGTTTTTTCCTCTAGGCGCATCTCGGCTTGAAAATCAACCTCATAGCCCTGTGGTTCCTGTTCAGGAATCGGAATTGTGACAATTCGATAAACACAATTTTGATCGGGGGGTAATAAATTTAGCCCCACCCTTGCATCAACCTGAAAACCCAAGGCTCCCACTTTGCCGATACCCATTGCATAGCCCGTTTCGCCAATGGGATCAGCCTTAAACGGGTGGGCGCAACGCCGAAACCAGCCCTGATGAGCATCAAAATATTTCATCACCGTAACTTTATCGGCAAGTAATTCCATATTGCCAATGTAGTGATTGTGAAAATGTCGGAACTCATCTTTAACCGCAGCAATATCAGCGCCCTGTTCCAAATTTGCTGATTGATCGGTATCACTATCAGGATCTTGCAGATCAAACTGGGGGTCTTCGCCAGTCCCATATTCAGACAGCATGGCGGCTTCCTGTTCAGCCGTTAACAAAAACTCAGAGTCATCATCCCCCGTTGCCCCTGAAGTTAAATCTAGATTTGCAGGCGATCGCATTGGTTCTTGCTGCATGACAAATATCCTAAAACTGCTTATACGTTAAGTAGCTAAGTATAGTTAAACCCTAAAACCAGAGCTTGTGTCGCCTGCTTAGCGGGCGACACAAGCTTCTAGGTTTTAAGTTTACTTGTGCTGAGCTACTTAGTTGTTAACTATTTAAATCATAATAGTCTTAGAAGTTCGATTAGGGAAAGCATATGGCTCCGCGTACAGCAGTGATGGAAGCCGTCGAGAAGCTCAACTATCGGGTCACGATAGGCGATGTGGCGGCACAGTCTGGACTTGATTTGAATACGGCACAGCGTGAAGTGTTGGCGCTTGCCTCGGAGACGGGTGGCAATATCCAAGTTGCCGAGTCGGGCGAAATTGCCTATAAATTTGCACCAAATTTCCGCGCCATCCTTGTCAGTCGTTCGTTTTGGCTACAGGTCAAGGAATGGCTAAAGGGTGTGTGGAAATGGGTGTTTTACATAATTCGGATTTCCTTCGGTGTTTTGCTGATCGTCTCGATCGCGATCGTGGTACTGGGCATTATTGCCGCCACGATCGCCATTCAAAGTCAAGGACGCAGCGACAACGATCGCAACGATCGCCGTAGTGATAATCGCGGCGGCGGTGGCTTTATCTGGCTGGGCGGTTGGGGCAACCCCTTCGGCAATCCCTTCATCATGTTTGATCCTTACTACTACGAGCCAGAGCAAGTTCGGCAGCGCGATCCCGACGAAATAGGCTTTTTAGAAAGTGTATTTTCATTTCTGTTCGGTGATGGCAACCCTAACGCTGACCTCGAAGAACGCCGTTGGCGCGAGATCGCCTCAATGATCCGCAGTCATAATGGTGTGGTCATTGCTGAGCAGATCGCGCCCTACCTCGATGAAACTAGCCGCCTAGAGGGTGATGAATATTTTGTGATTCCTGTCTTAGCCAAATTTAACGGATTCCCTGAAGTCAGCGATGCGGGAACCCTTGCCTATAAATTTCCTGAATTACAAAAGGTTGCCTCCGAGCGCACCGCTAAAACTAGCCATTCCTATTTGCAAGAAAAAATTTGGAAATTTAGCCAAGCGCCTCAAGGCAAAATTGCACTTGCGATCGGCTTAGGTGTCTTTTATTTAGTAGCATCGCTATATCTTGGTAGTTTGCTTGGAAATACCAAACTTGTGGCAATTATAGCGGCGAATAATTTGTCAGTTTTTGTCGATTTGTCTTACAGATTCCTATTGGGCTATGCAGTGCTATTCCTATCTACCCCATTAGTGCGCTATTTTGTTTTGCAATATTTAAATGGGAGCATCAGCGATCGCAACCAAAAACGCGCCGCCCGTGCTGAGCAAATCCAAAAACCCTCATCAACATTACGCCAAAAGCTAGATTTTGCGCGTACCTTTGCCACCAAGCAAGAGGTAATCGATCAAAATAATCTTGCTTACACCACCGAGCAGGATTTGGCGGATCAAGAATATGCAAAAATGCTCAAAGAGCAAAAACCATAGTTTTTAGGCGGTGAAGCCGCCTAAAAACTATTAATTCGATATTTTCAAAGAAATATAAATAATGAGTCAAAAAGAAGTAATCCTCACCGATAAAGCGCCTGCCCCTGTGGGTCCTTATAACCAAGCGATCGCTGTTCCTGCTACTAGCAAGTTGATTTTCATGGCGGGACAAATTGCGATCGATCCTGCCGTTGGTAAGGTTGTCGCTATTACCATTGAAGAACAAACCGAACAGGTTCTCAAAAATATTCAAGCGGTTCTCACCGAAGCAGGTGCAGATTTCAGTAATGTTGTCAAAACTACGGTCTTCTTAGTGGATATGACAGACTTCGCCGCGATGAATGCGATCTATGGCAAATATTTCACGGCTCCATTCCCTGCCCGTTCTTCGATTCAAGTCGCAAAATTGCCCCTTGATGTGCGCGTAGAAATCGAGTGTACTGTCGCTATCTAAAATCAATACCAGTAAGAGTTTTTAGTTTTCATTTTGCCCTAGGCAAAATGAAAACTTCTATAAAATAATCGAAGATTTTAAAAAGCGTGACGTTATGCAATATCAAATTTTTGTGCAGAGTCAGTCTCAACAGAGCTTTTTAGCTTCAGTTGTTGGTATGTCAAACTTAACAACTGAGGGTAAAACAGAGGAAGAAGCTATTTCTAAAGCTAAGTCGGCTCTAGAATCTCAACTAGCTAGGGGCAAATTTGTAACTGTAGAAGTAAGCTCAGACATCGAGTCTTATCCTTCCCTTCCTCCGATGAAGTATGCGGGAATACTTGCTGATGATCCTATATTTGATGATTTTATGGAAAAGCTGAAACGTATTCGTCAAGAATCCAATCTAGAAAACGATTTCTAATGCAACTTTACATTTTTGACACAGATCATCTTAGTTTATATGGACGTGCTAACCCATATTTAATTTCAAGACTTCAAGCAACTCAAATACAGCTAAAAACAACAGTTATCAATGTTGAGGAACAATTAAGAGGTCGTCTGGCACAGATCTCTGAAATAAAAGATGGAGAGAATCAATCTGGTGCGTATCAACTGCTTACAGATACAATTTTGATGTTATCAGAATTTGATGTCCTGCAATACGATGCTAAAGCTCGTGAAATTTATCAATCCTTACAAGCAAAACGTATTCGTGTGGGGACGCAGGATATGCGTATAGCATCGATAGTGATTGCCTATAACGGTATCCTCTTGACAAGAAATCGAAGAGACTTTGAAAAGATACCAAATCTAATGATTGAAGATTGGACAGTATGACCTTCTTCTTTATAATTTATTTAAATTATCTGGAAATTTAAAAATGAAAAGTTTGTGGAGCGATCACGAAGCATCAGCATATAAAACTGATTTAGGCTTAAGAGTATATACATCGCGTTTGTTAGGGCGCGATCCCTCATTGGTGCTGCATGGTGGCGGTAATACTTCCGTCAAAATCCGTGAACAGAATTTAGTTGGTGAATCAGAAGAGATTCTTTATGTTAAGGGTAGTGGTTGGGATTTAGAAACGATCGCTGAAGCAGGATTTGCCCCTGTACGGATGGCGCATTTATTGAAATTAGCGAAATTACAAGTTCTATCCGATTCCCAAATGGTGAATGAACTGAAAACGCAAATGACTAAAGTAAGTGCGCCTGCGCCATCAGTAGAAACAATTCTCCATGCCAGTTTGCCCTATAAATTTGTCGATCATACCCATGCGGATGCAGTGATCTCTATTACCAATACTGCGAATGGATGGGAACGCATTCAAGAAATCTATGGCGATGATGTGGTAATCATTCCCTATGTGATGCCAGGGTTTGATTTGGCGCGAGTCTGCGCCGAGAAATTTGCCGCAGAGAAAAGCGATCGCACCATTGGGATGGTGTTAATGAATCACGGTATCTTCTCCTTCGGTGAAACTGCCCAAGAATCCTACGAGAGAATGATTGCACTGGTCGATCGCGCTGAGGTTTATTTACAGAAACAAAATGCTTGGAATATTCCCTATGTAACGCCAAAAGTGGAAATTCTAGAGAGATTTGTAACTGCCCAACTACGCGCTGAAGTCTCGCAAGTGGCAGGTTTTTCCGTAGTCCTGAGTTCCCATACTGATGAGAAAAGCTTAGCTTTTGCTCAAAGGGAAGATGTAAATATGATTTCGCAACAGGGCTGTGCGACTCCCGATCATGTGATTCGGACTAAGCGATTACCTCTAGTCGGTCGTGATGTGAATGCCTATGCCGAATCCTATCGTGCTTATTTTGCCGAAGAAGCTCCTAAATCAGCGCAACCTGTGACGATTCTCGATCCTGCGCCGCGTGTGATTCTTGATCGCCAGTTAGGGCTAGTTACTATCGGCAAATCGGCAAAGGATGCGGCGATTGTTGCGGATATCTATGAACACACGATCGAAATCATCCAGCGATCGCAACTTTTGGTCGGCTATCAAGCTCTCCCCGCCAGCGATATCTTTGCAGTGGAATATTGGGAATTGGAACAAGCTAAGTTAAAAAAAGGTGGTTCTGCTCCTGCTTTTACAGGTGAAATTGCCCTAGTCACAGGTGCTGCTTCAGGTATCGGTAAAGCTTGTGTAGACTCATTATTAAAGCGTGGTGCGGCGGTAGTTGGTTTAGATATTAATCCCACCATTGAGAAGCTATACGATCGCCCTGATTTTGTCGGCATTACTTGCGATGTCAGCGATGAGGGCGCGATCGCGAAGGCTCTCGACCAAGCTGTAAAAGCCTTTGGTGGTTTAGATATTCTCATTCTCAATGCAGGAATTTTCCCTTCAGGTTGTCGGATCGAAAATCTCGATACGGCCACATGGCAGAAGGTGATGCAGATCAATCTTGAGGCAAATTTAGTCCTGATGCGTGAATCCTATCCATTGCTCAAACTTGCGCCTAATGGTGGTCGTGTGGTGGCGATCGGTTCCAAAAATGTGCCTGCCCCCGGTCCTGCGGCGGCAGCCTATTCTGCCTCAAAAGCGGCGCTCACCCAACTCATGCGGGTGGCGGCTCTGGAATGGAGTAGCGATCGCATTCGGATTAACACTTTGCATCCCAATGCTGTATTTGATACGGGCATCTGGACAGAGGAAGTATTAGATTCTCGCGCTAAGCATTACGGATTAACCGTCGCGGAATATAAAACCAATAATCTGTTGAAAGTGGAAGTGACGAGCCACCATGTTGCCGAACTCGCCTCTGAGATGTGCGGTGCGCTATTTGCCTGTACGACTGCGGCTCAAGTTCCCATTGATGGCGGCAATGATCGCGTTATTTAACAGCGCATAGCGCTCAAACCTGAGACAAGAGAAATTTTGAAAGTGTTGCGAAGCAACACTTTCAAAATTTCTCTTGTGGTTCATTTGATCGAAAATTGCTGTAAGTAACAAACTAGAGTGTATATCGCCCGCTATGCGGGCGATATACACTTCAAATAAACACCATTGGTTTATTTTTAAATGGAGCGAAGGCTTCAGCATCAAAACGATAGAGGCTGGCGGGACGACCTGCACCTCTAGAGGTTTTGATCCCAGTATCGGTCAGAAAACCTAGCTTCAGTAAACGGGTGCGAAAATTGGAATAGTCAGAAAAATTTTCGCCTAGTACGGTCGTATAGAGTTGATAAAGATCGCTCAGGGTAAAGGCTTCAGGTAACACATCAAAGGCAACGGGACTATATTCCAATTTGTTGCAGAGGCGGCGATGCCCATATTCGAGAATGCGATTGTGATCAAAAGCGAGTTCGGGAACTTGCTTGACGGGATACCAGGCGATACCACTCACTCCATCAGCAATTAGTTCTGCTTGAGAAAAGGGAACTAGGGCAAAATAACTAACCGATAGATAGCGCACTCCATAACTATCGGGAGCCTCACGGGGATCGCGTCCAATATCACCAAAGGTAAAGAGTTGTTCTAGATAGAGATTTTTAGCGCGGATTTTTTCAGAAAGAATCCGATAGGCTGATTCTTCGAGGGATTCCCCTTGACGTACTAGGGTTCCGGGCAAGCACCAGCGATCGCGATAGGGTTCATGGTGGCGCATCACCAGTAGCACCAATAGCCGATTCTGCTCAGTGTCTACGGAAAAAATCACGTTATCGACACCGACTTTAAAATCTGCTAGGGGTTTAGGGGCTATGGGACGGGACTTTTCGGCCATGCGTAAAGCGACTCTCGTTGGATATATGCTGCGACTGTGGGTATTATGACTGAACTGTTGCCATTGTTGCGATAGTCGGACGAAGAAACATTAGGTATTGATATTGATTCGGGGGCGATCGCTACTTCCGTACCCATACTCACAAGGCGATCAACATCAGCTTGATTAATAATTACACCCTGACGCGGCACAACAAGCAACTTGATTTGATTTAATAAGTCTTGGGCGCGATACCATGTGGGCAATTGCGGCACAAGGTCGCCGCCGATGACGAGGGTAAAGTTTGCCTCTGACCAGATTTGTTTAGATTTTTCAACGGTGTGAATCGTGCGCGGATGGCTAAGTTCAGGATGGATCGTAATCGTATGGGCGGCAGGAGCGATCGCCGCAATGGTCAGTTCCATCATTTTGAGGCGATCGCTAAGGCTTGCCTGATGGGTCTTAAAAGGATTATCTGACACCCAAACCAATACGCGATCGTAATGATTATCGAGCCATTGCAAGATCTGTTGATGTCCAATACTAGGCGGATCGGCGCTAGTTCCAAAAAGAGCGATGTTCATTTAATGTTATTAGGACTTACGCTTGTAGTAAGTCTCTCAGTTCATCTCTTGTGATCTGACAATCTCTTAGAATTTGTGAAAGTAGACCAGTCCCGATATCTTCACTATGTGGATGGACTGTCTTGGTTCTCGAATTCTAAGCATAGTTCTGCGGCCTTTTGAATACGTTCCATGAGAATATCAAGGGATTTTGCTTGGGTATGGCAGCCTCTCAAGTTGGGAATTGAGGCGACAAAATACCCATCAGAGTCTTTTTCGATGACTACGTTAAACTCTCTAATCATTTTTGACTAACTCGCTGATCTTGATTTACCTAAATTGCTTTAAGGTTATTGCCCTAGTCTACTATAGGTTAACGAACCATTAGCGATCGCCAAGATACTCAAGTCAGTCAAAATGCCAATTAATTCTGGAATTGAGTATTTAAAGCAACCCTCGCTTTTTTAGTTTAGCCAGTGCATCGGCAGCAGCTTCTTTTTCTGCATCTTTCTTGTTACGACCTTTGCCTTCACCATAGATCTTGCCATTATTACGTTGACTATCCAAGTAGTAAGCGCCAACAATCGCTTCAAAGGTACTGCTCAGAATATTAGGATTGGTATAACCACCTTCTCTTTTTGCTCCTTCTCCCAAACGGATTCTAAAATCCAGTCCAACTTCAGTCGCAAATCGAGCAAGTTGTCTTTCATCCACAAGCGCCGAACGTCTGCGAGTCATTTCATCTTCTGCCATTTCAGGATTCTGTCCATATAGGTATTCTCCACTAATAAAATTAAGAATGGCATCGCCAAGAAATTCTAGTCTTTCGTTATGTCCAGATTCATCAAAGTTTTCATTCACAAAAGACCGATGAGTAAGCGCACGACGAAGTAATTTTTCGTCATTAAAAATCAAAAGTTTATGCATTTTTATTGAGTTTATTTGTTAGAAATATAATTGTTACAATCAACTAAAACCTAAAATTTAAAACTAAGTTTTATTTTGGGGTAAATTTTAGAATCTTGAGCAACTAAGCAAGCCTGTCAAAAAGATGTAATAATTTGTAACAGAATTGACAAGCGATCGCTTAACCATACGTTCAAAACGATCAAACCCATGGAACCCGAATCAATCAATACGGAAACCTCTGACGCAGAAACTAAACCCGTACTCAACATAACCATAGTTGATGCTCCTGAAGTCAAAGAAGAACCCCATCGTCATGAATGTGGCGTATGTGGCTATATATATGAACCATTCATCGGCGATGCCAAACGCAATATTCCTGCGGGTACTCCCTTTGAAGAAATCGCCGCCGATTGGCGTTGCCCCGTTTGTAATACCAAGAAAAAAGCATTTTCAGATATTGGTGTTGCGGCTAAGCCTTCAGGCTTTACCGAAAATCTCGGCTATGGTTTTGGGGTTAACGTCATGACTCCAGCCCAAAAAAACCTACTCATATTTGGTGCATTAGCACTGGCAGTAGTTTTCTTCATTAGCCTTTACGCTCTCGACTAAACTCAGCATATTCGGCATCATACTTTATATATTTTTTACAGATTTTTATGATCAAAAGCATAAAACGCTTTCTTAGCTCCTCTTTAATTTGCCTATTGCTTTGCATCGGACTATTGGGTGTCGGAATGCCCAGCGCTTCCGCAGATCATGGTAATTGGCACAAGGTTGAACTACCTGTCGCTATTACCCCCCTTGACCTCTGGTTTGACAGGTCTGAGCCTAATCATGGTTGGCTAGTTGGCACGGAGGCAACTTTACTCGAATCTACCGATGGTGGCAAAACTTGGGAAGAGCGCAAGCTTGATCTTGGTGATGGTATTTATCGTTTCTCATCGATTAGCTTCTCTGGTAATGAGGGTTGGCTCACGGGGCAGCCTTCTCTATTACTGCATACGACTGATAGCGGTAAATCTTGGGCAAGAATTGGGCTTAGCTCCAAGCTCCCTGGCGATCCCTTTGCGATCGTGGCTCAAGGCAAAAATGCTGCGGAAATGGTGACAGATCTAGGGGCAATCTACAGCACTCAAGATGGCGGTCAAAACTGGAAGGCGCTGGTCACTCAAGCCGTTGGTAATGCGCGTAATATCTATCGCAGTGAAGATGGTCGTTATGTGGCGATTTCGGCGAATGGAAACTTTTATTCCACATGGCAACCAGGAGATATTACTTGGATTCAGCATAATCGGAATAGCTCTCGCCGTGTGCAGAATATGGGCTATACCCCCGACAATCGCCTTTGGATGCTCAATCGTGGCGGACAAGTACAATTTAGCGAAGTTGGCGAGTTTGACAAGTGGGAAAAAAAGCAAACTCCTAGAGAAGGCGGTGGCTTTGGTTTGTTAGATCTGGCCTATCAAGATGCTAGTAATGTTTGGATTTCGGGCGGTAGTTCGCGCTTAATTCATAGTGAAGATGGCGGTAAAACTTGGAAACGCGATGATTCTACGAAGAATGCAGGGGCGAACCTTTACAAGATTTACTTTTTCTCACCCGATCGCGGTTTCGTGATTGGACAGAATGGCACATTATTAGCCTATTCACCCGAATAAATAAAAAATAAAAAGCCTCGCAAATGCGAGGCTTTTTTATCTTCCTAATGCGTGGAGTGCGTTAATTGCATCCGCGCATTTTTGGGTGTAGGCTTCGAGGGTGGCGCGATCGCTGGCTTCAGGAGCAGTAATTAGCTCACCGATTCTCACGGTGACAGGCTGAAATAACTTGGGAAATTTTGCCCCCCTAGGTAAAATCGTCTCCGTTCCCCAGATGCTCACAGGCAAAAATGGCGCTTGGGTTTTTGCGGCAATCATGGCGGCTCCCAATTTCGGCTCCGTAACCTTGCCATCAAGGGTGCGTGTACCTTGCAAAAAAATTCCCGTCGCCCAGCCTTTATTAATGGATTCGATCGCTGATCTAATGGCGGCGCGATCGCCGGCTCCTCGCTTCACAGGATAGGCTCCAAAAGCTGTGATTGCTGGACTGATTATAGGGATTTCAAATAATTCTTCCTTCGCCATGAAGGCAACAGGGCGACCCATACAACTACCAACAATTAAAGGATCAAAATCACTGGCATGGTTGCTAACCACGATGAGATTGCCAGTGAGGGGGACATTTTCAGTACCATAAATGCGTTCTTGGTAAAACAAATACAGCAGTGGTCTCACCACCAGCCATTTGAACATCATATATAGAATATGATTGCCGCCTTTACCCTTTTGGTTATCTTTGGTAGTTATAGGGGTGGTTTCGTTTGCCATTTACCAATTTTCCAGAACGTTGCTACTTAAACTTAGTATGAATTAGGTACATAAGTATCTGGGCCTAATTAAAAACCAAGGTAAAAACCTGTGGCGCACGCTGTGCGTGCGCCACAGGTTTTGAGATTTTAGGTACTTAAAGCTGTTGCCATTGTTCTAGAGTATAGGTTTTTAAGGCAAGGGCATGAATTGTGGTTTGCATCTGATCGGCAAGGGCCTCATAGACCATCCGATGTTGTTGCATCATCGTCTTACCTGCAAAGCTTTCAGCGACAATCACAGCATCATAATGACCACTCCCCGCAGAAGCCTTCATCCGTTCTTGATGATGTTTATGTTGCTCACTGCGATCGGTGATTTCAATGATTGTTGCCCCGATTTTTTCCTGTAAGGTACTTTTGATTGTGGCGATCGTGTCCATGTTTTTAGTGATTTGTTCTTATTGATTGGATTGTGCTGATTGGATTGTGCTGATTGGATTGTGCTGATTGGATTGTGGGTTCAGATTACAGCGCTTTGCGCTGAATTAAAACTTAGAGAAACTTTTTAAAGCGAGAATTCGCCTTGCTTTAAAAAGTTTCTCTGTACTATTTCAAATTAGGCTTACTATATAAAAATTAACCAAACTTTTTTCTCTAGCTAAATAAAGTAGTAGCATTTATGACTCTGATTAGTATTTTTCCACAATGTCAAGATTTACAGTCACAAGTTGAGTCAATTTTACAACTTTTGCAGCAAGAACCAACTCTGCGATCGCAGCAGGACGGTAGCATTGTGCAGTCATCTCTGAGAAAAGCGATCGCGCCGACCTTTGAAATTGTATTTGCGGGGGCTTTTAGTGCGGGTAAATCAATGTTGATTAACGCGCTTTTAGAACGGGAATTGCTTTATAGTGCCGAGGGACACGCAACGGGGACGGAATGCAAAATTGCCTTTGCCAAGGCTGGTGAAGAGCGTGTGGTCTTGACTTTCTTAAATGAAGTGGAAGTTCGTGAACAGATTCAAGCCCTATCACAATTAATCGGACAGGTTGCACCGACTAATATCAATCAAATCGATGCGCTGAAACAGTTGCAAACTAAAACTCTTGCCGTGATTGAGCAGGAGGGGGGTAAGAGCAAATCTAAACGCGCCAAAGATGCTGATGCGCTAAACCTCTTGATTGAGGGTTTTATCAATAACCGCGATCGCATTAGTTCGATGGCTAATTCCACCTACTCAATGGAACAATTTGGTTTTGACAATCTCAAAAAAGCTGCCGATTATGCCAGACGGGGAGCCAACAGTGCAGTTTTAAAACGGGTGGAATATTATTGTCATCATCCACTGCTGCAAGATGGCAATGTGATTATCGACACCCCTGGCATTGATGCACCTGTGAAGAAAGATGCGGCTTTGACTTTTCAGAAAGTTGAGAATCCTGATACTTCCGCAGTCATTTTTGTTCTCAAAACTGCTTCAACGGGGGAACTCACGTCTGAAGAAACAGAACTCAGTGAAAAGATTCAAAGCAATGCAGGAATTCGCGATCGCGTGTTTTACGTCTTCAATCGCATTGATGAGACTTGGATGAATAGTCAATTGCTGCAACGTCTCAACCAAACGATTTCTAGCCAATTTCGGAATAGTTCGAGAATCTACAAAACCAGTGGATTGCTGGGATTTTATGGCAGTCAAATCAAGAGCGCCAGCCTCAGCGATCGCTTTGGGTTGGATACCATCTTTGCCGAAAGCGTCAAGGCTATGGGCGGTGAAGAAGATACGCCGCAATTTGTGAATGAGTTCAATAGCTATTGTTTAGTTTCTGGCAAACTCGACTATGAGAAGTTCCCAATTCCCTACAGCGTTTTACAAACCAGTGCCAAGAATGAGAAGTATGTACGCTTGTTGGATAGTTTGGGAACAGGGCTAATCGAGCAATTGATTAAGGATAGCGGCATTGAGGAGTTTCGCAACGCGATTACGAATTACCTCACCAATGAGAAGCGTCCTTTGTTATTTGCCGATCTTGCCGATGATTTGCAGCCCATTTGTATTGCCCTGCGTCAGTCCTATCTGGATTCGTGGCATAAGCTCGAAAGTCAACCTCGCGATATTGCCGCGATCAAGTTGCAGGAATTACAGAAGCTGGGGCATGACCTCAAACAAATTGGCGATTGCCTTCGCGAACATATTGCCCAAGAGTTAAATGATGCGGTGGCAAGCAATAAAAATAAAGGTTTAGAAGCCGACTATCGCAAGCTCAAGGAAAATATGGTGCGGCGATTGGATGAGTTGATTGGTTATTTTTCGGTTGCCGAAGTGCATCAACGCGCCCAAGCCAGTCACCGTCGTAATTCCGTTGTGCCTGTGATGGGAATTTTGGCGGAAGGCTTCTACTATTTAGCTAATGAGCTAGAAGATGTGCTGGTGGAGAGTTCCCAAAGAATTGTGGAAAATTTCTTCCACAATTTGATTGAGTCTATCAAGAAGACAGAATACTATCGGGAACTCTATCGCTTGTTGGGCAATGATGGCGGCATTGAAGCACGTCTTGAAAAACTTACCATCACGGCGGCAGATGCGTTGGTGAATGAAGCAAGAACAGAATGCGATCGCTATGTGCGCGAACGTCCAGAGTTTTATGCAGAAGGGACAAACTCCATCTATCAGTTGCGTCAAACTTTGCAGCAAGCCTGTCGTGGTTATGACTATGAGAGCATGATCGAAGCTGAGCCAGCGATTCGGCAGTTGTTAAAGCTTGATTTTGAGTTGAAGGTTAAGGACACGATTATTCGTACTTTCCGCCAGTCAATTAATCAAACTTTGAGTACACATTTGCTAACAAGTGTGGAGAAACAATCGAACGCAATTTTGCAGCAGTATGATAATGCGCGTGATTATTTGGCGCAAACTTTGGAGAAGGAGGCACAGGTAAAGCTTGATAAAAATCGCAGTTTACAAGTTGCAGTAGAGAAAAATATTGCTATTTACAATGAAGCAGTTTCGGGCATTAATCAATGTTTAGAAGCGTTAGATTTATCACGCAAGAATCTACCAATCATCAGCGAGACTGATTTATTAATTCCAACAGTTATTTCTGATGTAATTGATGCAGAATCTTTTGTTGTTGATGAGATTATTGATTCAGAAGTATAAATAATTTGTTTGTAGGACTTACGCAAAAGGACTTGAAACTCTTATTCTAGCGTAGGGGCAATTCATGAATTGCCCCTACTTTCTGATGCGATCGCCATTACCTAAACCTCTATAAGAAATAGGACTCTTGTGTGTTCATTTTGATGCTCTTAAAAAGGCGATCGCTGTTTCTAAACAAGTGGCATCTTTAGCGGTTGTTGCTGAAGCTTTGGATGAAAATGCGGTAAGATTTTATTTAAAATATGGTTTTAAACAATTTACACAAAATTCTATGAAGCTATATATTCCAATAAAATCAATTGATGATATTTGTAGATTTAGCAATTAAAAACAAAGTGAAATAGTTGCAAAATATGACTGTAAAAATGTAAAATTATATTTGTTAAACACTTAAGACTGGGACTAGCAATGCAAGAAAAGTATATCTATGTATCGAATTTAGGAGATGACGATTTAATTGCTATTAAAGATAGTTTCTATAAGGTTATTAAGCTCAAGCAAGGATTTGATAATTTGATGAAATCAATTGATAGCTACTTATGTTTAATTTTAGGATCGTATCAAGGATCAAATTTAGGATTAATAAAATATGAGAGTAATATTCATGGTGACAGGTATGGGCTAATATCACAATTTACTCAAAGTGGCTTTAAATATAAATTTGTTAAACTGGGTTGTTCTGGGTGGCAAACAGGGTTAATGCAGTTGTCTGTAAATCTATATTTAAGTTTAGATCAAGATAATATACAAGAGAATCCACTAATTTTAAACTGTGATGATTTAGAAAGTCTTAATTTTTTTGATGATGAAGATATTATGTCATTCACTGAAGATATATTCTGCAAATCTAAAAACATTAAAGAAATTTTCAATCAATGCTTTAAAGATGAAAAATTTTATAAATATTGCTCATCATCACTTTTTCAAAATATTCAGGTATTAAGAGGCAATGATGAAATATTTATACACGGTCTACCTTTACAAGTTTTGAGAACAGATTTAGGTAGATGGGATAATATGACACTCAGAATTAAATTCATTTTAGAATTTAAAAATGATTTTGATAAAGCAATTCAAAATATTAGTGACATTTCACCATTAGATGAAATTCGTAGGACTGCGGAATTATGATTATTGAGCCGTAGGGGCATAGCATTCCTGCCAAAATTTATAAATTTAATCACCATTTATAAACAGGAATGCTTTGCCCGAAACTTAAGGCGATCGCAGATTATTTGTAAACCGCAACAAGGGTTCAGCATTTGCAAATACAAATAATTGTGAGGAGTTGGTAAATAACGGCGCAAATGCTAAACCCCTACGCTACCCAAAAACAGAAAGAATTTATTTATGGCAGACAAAACACCACGCATTAATATTCCTCCTGAAGTTAGAAAATATGTTTTCGATCGCAACAACTATCAATGTCAAAGCTGCTACAAAATTGACCTTACCGCCAAAAACTTACAGGTTGACCATATTATTCCCCTAGCCCAAGGTGGAAGCCATGATGTTAGTAACCTCCAAACCCTGTGCGCTAAATGTAATCGAGCGAAAAGCTCAAAAATCGATCTGCGATTTCGGAGATTATTTAGTGATTAGCCAAGTAGCGATCGCTGATGATTTAAGACGGTCTTTGTAAAGCCGCACATTTTCCAGATTTGATGCGTCGTTCCGATCGCGGATCAATTTTGAGATTGATGATTTGATGTTTACTGCGATCGACTAGGGGAAATTGTGTTTGCCAATTAGTAATGATATGAAAATAATTTTCGGCATCCTCTAAACAATATTCATAAATCTCATTGAGAATTATTTCATATCCCTTTTCTTTATGGAGAACCTTACTGCCATTCCGAAAAACGTAATATCCTTTAATCCTTTTATCAATGGGAATTCCTAAATAAGCAAATAGGTTATTTAAGCCTTGATTGAGATCAGTACGTTGACTAGTTCTTTGTAAATCAAGGATTCTAATACTTTCTACCTTAGGAATAAAATCTAGAGCATCGATTCTTTTCTGTAGACAAAACATATCGCTAGTTGATAGTCCATAACCAATAAAGTACTTACCTTGTAAGCTTTGTAAGTCATTTAAAATGTCTTGAATTATCTTCTTTTCCTGTGTACCAGATTCAATAAATTGAATCTTGATGTACTGCTCATTGCTATCTTCTAAAATACGAGTAAGAGTATAACCAAAAATTTTTTGAACTAATCTATCTTTATGAAAATCCCGACACCACTCTAAGTCTAGAAAAACAAGATCATAGATTGAGCCATCGTAGAAATTATTTGTATATTGACTTGGAAGCTTGAATTCCCTTTTGTACATAGAGTTTGGCTCAAAGGTGGGCTAGGAGAATAGCTAGCAAGTAGATAAATACTATCTATATATCCTAACGGTAATACTTGTTTTACGATCGCTAATTTAGCGATCGCTATGTTAAGAAAAGTTAGTTTTTAAACCTAAATTTCAAAATTAAAGCCATTTTGCTTTAGTTGTAAGTATTTATCCTCGTCAAATTGATATAGCTTTGCCGCCCGATGGGATACATTGTGCTGCACCTTGCCTGTATCAATTAGTAAGTCCATACTCAAGATTTTTTTGCGAAAATTGCGTTTGTCAAGCTGACGATCTAAAACGGTTTCATACAGCTTTTGTAATTGGGTAAGGGTAAAGGCTTTGGGTAATAGCTCAAAGCCAATTGGTTCATAGCGAATTTTGCCGCGCAGTCGGGCGATCGCCGTTCGCAAAATTTGCTCATGGTCAAAGGCTAATTGAGGAATTTGGGAGATCGGAAACCATTCAGCCTCCCGCGCATCGGTCGCCGCTTGAATTTGCTGTTCCACCAAATTAATTAGCGCATAATAGGCGACGGTAACAATGCGATCGCGGGGATCGCGCCCCAAATCACCAAATGTATAAAGCTGCTCTAGGAAAACATGATGAATTCCCGTCTCTTCCTGTAATTCTCGCAAAGCCGCCTGTTCCAAAGTCTCATCCATCCGCACAAATCCCCCAGGGATCGCCCATTCTCCTTCAAATGGCGGAATATCGCGTTTAATCAGCATTATTTTAAGCTCTAGCTCCGCATCAAGTCCAAAGATGATGCAGTCCACAGTCAGGGCAGGGCGGGGATATTCATAATTATACATTTGACAATTTTTTTCCTTTTTCCTTTTAACTTTTTCCTTGAGCAAGCTTGACATAGTGTAAAAATAACACTATAGTAGTTTGTGTAGTTTATACACTATATCGCGATGCAAGGACAAGTTGACTCTTTTGAATATGCCTTCGGCTCGATCATTGGACGCAATCATGTTCTTGCTGGCAAAAATAATCAAGATGCTTGTCGAGTTATCTCCAATGAAAAATTTATAATTGCGGCGGTGTGCGATGGCTGCGGCAGTGGCAAACATAGTGAGGTTGGTGCAAAGCTTGGAGCGCGGCTAGTAGTTTCGGAGATTAGCAATCTTCTTAATCAAGATGCAAATCCAGATTCTCAAATATCTAATCCTGAATTTTGGAATTTGATTAAGCTCAATTTGTTGGAAAAGTTAAAGGATTTAGTAACGCTTACCAATGGCGATCTGGAATTTGTAAATAATTATTTGTTATTTACAATTCTGGGGGTTGTGATAAAGGATTATGAAACGGTTACTTTTTCAATGGGAGATGGCGCGATCGCTATCAATGGCAAACTCAACCAGATTCCTGTCTATCCAAACAATGCACCTCCCTATCTTGCCTACGGACTATACAAGCCTGAAGCAATTAATTTTGAAATACGCGATCGCCTTCCCACTTGCGAATTAAAATCTCTTCTCATTGCCACCGATGGAATGGATGATTTAGTAAAAGTTGAAGATGTCAATCAATTTTGGCAAGAAGATCGCTATTTTAAAAATCCTGATGCGATCAGACGTAAGTTAGCGATGCTCAATCGGGAAGAAGTCAAACCTGATTGGAATAAACGAGAGATAATTAAGCGATCGGGCGTTTTGTCAGATGATACGACTTTGGTGGTGATTAGAAAATTACGAATTACGAATGACAAGCTAATAATTCGTAATTCGTAATTCATAATTCGTAATTTTAAATATGAGGTAAAAACCATGTTAGGCGCAATTGTTGGCGATATCGTTGGTTCTATTTATGAGTTTAATAATCATCGTTCAAAAGACTTCCCTCTCTTTGGTGAAGGATGTGATTTTACGGATGATACGATTTTAACTGTGGCGATCGCTGATTGCTTAATGCAAAATGGCAACTATGGAGAATATATCAAAAACTATGCTCGTAAATATCCAAAGGTCAAAGGTGGCTATGGTGGCAGATTTGCCCAATGGATTCATACAGAAAGTTTGGAGCCATACAATAGCTGGGGTAATGGCTCAGCCATGCGAGTTAGTTCTATCGGATTTGCATTTGATACTTTAGAATCGGTTATTGCAGAAGCTAAGAGATCGGCAGAAGTAACCCATAATCATCCTGAAGGAATTAAGGGAGCGCAAGCTACGGCTGTCGCGATTTATATGGCGCGTAAGGGTCAGAGTAAAGAACAGATAAAAGCGGCGATCGCTGAATCCTTTGATTATGACTTAAATCGAACTTTAGATGAGATTCGTCCAATTTATAAATTTAATGAATCCTGCCAAGAAACCGTTCCCGAAGCAATTATTGCATTTCTGGAATCAACAGATTTTGAAGATGCCATTCGTAATGGAATTTCCCTCGGCGGTGATAGCGACACTCTGACCTGTATCACAGGTGGTATAGCTGAAGCTTTTTATGGTGGTGTTCCTCAAGATATCGCAGAAAAAGCATTAAGCTATTTACCATCAATGATGCGTGAGGTAGTCGATGAATTTAGAGAGAGGTATGGATTATGTTAGGCGCGATCGCTGGTGATATTATTGGTTCGATTTATGAAGTCATTCCCATGAAGCGAAAGGATTTTAAATTATTCTCCTTTGGCAGTCATTTTAGTGATGATAGCGTTCTTACCTACGCTGTAGCTCATTCCATTCTCACAGGAACTAGCTATGCGAGTAACTTCAAAAAATGCTTTTGGCGCTATCCATTAGCAGGTTTTGGTCAGAGGTTTACTTGTTGGGCAATGAGCAATCAGAAGGAAGGATATAACAGTTGGGGTAACGGTGCAGCGATGCGAGTGAGTCCGATCGCATGGGCTTATGACAATCTTGAAGATGTTCTCAAGGAATCCGAACGTTGTACCGCCACAACTCACAATCATCCTGAAGGCATCAAAGGCGGACAGGCAACGGCGGCGGCGGTTTTCTTAGCGCGTCAAGGTAAGACTAAGCAAGAGATTCAAGATTATATTGAGCAAACTTTCCATTACGATTTACATCGCACCATTGATGAAATTCGTCCCAATTATAAGTTTGAAGTTTCCTGTCAAAAAAGCGTTCCTGAAGCGATTATTGCTTTTTTAGAATCAACGGATTTTGAAGATGCAATTCGCAATGCCGTATCTCTCGGTGGTGATAGCGACACGATCGCCGCAATTACAGGAGGTATTGCTGAAGCCTTTTATGGTGGTGTGCCTCATGCGATCGCTGTACAAGTATGGAGAAAATTAGATCGGCAGATTCGGAACACGGTGCTTGAGTTTAGCGGTACTTATAACTTGCCTTGCTATTTGAAATATTAGGTACAAAATCATGGATATCTATCTCAATCAAAAACGAATTAAAGTTAATCCTAAAAATGCGATCGGCAAGGGTGGTGAAGCGGATATCTATGACCTCAAAAATGGTAAGGTTCTCAAGCTCTTTAAAACTGCCGATCATCCTGATTATCAACTGCTTCCTCAAGAACAATTGGCGGCTAAAGCCAGAATTGCGCTTCATCAGCAAAAGTTACCTGCTTTTCCGCAAAATCTGCCTGTGAGGGTGATTAAACCTGAAGCTTTAGCAACGGATAAACAGGGAATGATTCTCGGTTATGCAATGCCTTTTTTGCAAAATACCGTGCCGCTTTTGAAGTATAGCGATCGCACCTATCGCCAAACTAATGGAATTTCGCAGCAATTTATAACCGAACTATTTCGAGATCTTCATGAATCAGTTCTAAAAATTCATCAAGCAAATGTCACGATTGGCGATTTTAATGATTTGAACTTACTTGTTTCTGATAATCAAGTCAATCTTATTGATGCTGATTCCTTTCAGTTTGGACAGTTTGCCTGTCAAGTTTTCACAGCACGATTTGTTGATCCGATTTTGTGCGATCGCAATGCCAATCAACCCATCCTCACCAGTCCTCATAATCCTGATTCCGATTGGTATGCTTTTACGGTGATGTTGATGCAGAGTCTCCTCTATGTCGATCCCTATGGCGGCGTATACAAGCCCAAATCGCAAGCTTCCCAAATCCCTCACAGCGCCAGACCTCTGCAAAGAATTACCGTTTTTCATCCTGATGTACGCTATCCGAAACCTGCAATTCCCTACAAAGTTCTGTCCGATGACTTATTACATCATTTCCATAATTGTTTTGAAAAAGATTGGCGCGGCGATTTTCCTAAACCACTACTCCAATCAATGCGTTGGACAAAGTGCAATCAATGTGGAATCGAACATTTACGGAATACTTGTCCAATTTGTAGACCCTCACCCCTAGCCCCTCTCCCACAGGGAGATGGGAACAAGATGGGAGAAACCTCTTGTAAGGTTTTGCAGATTTTCCAAACCGAAGGCGTAATTCTTCAAGTCGCTTTACAAAACAATTTCCTCAATTATCTCTATCACGCTAACCACGAATTCAAACGCGAAGATAACACCGTTTTATTATCTGGAGAACTCGATGCTAATATTCAATTCGCCATCTTTGGCAAATCCACAATCGTTACCAAACAAGGCAAAGCGCTTACACTCACACAAGGACAACCACCACAAGCGATCGCCGCCGAGCTAATCCGAGCCAATTCCTTCTCTCGCTATTGGATTGATCAAGGTCAATTACTCCGCGATGGCAAGCTAGGCAATGAATACATCGGCGATATTCTCGAAGGACAAACTAAATTCTGGATTGGTGAAACTTTCGGCTTTGGATTTTATCGCGCAGGTGCAATTAGTGTTGCTTTTACCTTTGATGCTAAGCGTTCAGGAATAGGCGATCGCCTGAATATCCCGCCAATTAAAGGAGAACTAATCGATGCAAATTGCATCTTTAGCAATGACCTTTGTTGGTTCTTCACCATCACCCAAGAGCAGGGCAACATCATCCATCGTGTTTCTGCACTGCGCCCTAATGGTGAACTAGTGGCAACGCTTGCCGCACCTAAAGGGAATCTTGCATGGTTAACAAATATTCACGGCGGCAGTGCGATCGCTAATTGGCTATTCGTTCCCACCGATGAAGGTGTCGCGAGAGTTGAGGTAAACAATGGACAAATTATGATTACGAAAACCTTCATCGAAACCGAATCCTATGTCGATAGCGGCTGTTCTCTGATTGTCGGCTTACAAGGAATTTATGTGATTCACTCACAGAAGATTTTACAGTTACAATTGTCTTAGCAATATATTTGGGTGATCTGCCATGTCCTATAGCGAATTTACTTTAGAGTCAGTTCAGACAGCCTTTGACCTCACGATTGCTGAACGTGCTAATCTATTAAACGATTCTCCCTTAGCAGAATCCAGTGAATTTCTAAATCAACTTCTCAAAGAATTTGTCCCTCTAGCACTGGCGATGAATACTGAAAAAGCGCGATCAGAGTTAATTATTGCGCCCATTCTAGTAGAAGTTCGCAAAAAGTATTTAGATAAAGCGAGTTTGTTCTCAGGAGTGGAACTAAACATTGATCGGGATTCAGGATTAAATGGTATTTGTGACTTCCTATTGAGCCGATCGCCTTCACAACTCATGCTTAAAGCACCTGTGGTGGTGGTGGTTGAAGCTAAAAAGGAAAATATCAATGGTGCATTAGGTCAATGTATTGCGGAAATGTGGGCAGCAAAACTCTTTAATCAACAGCACCAAAATGATATCTCTGTAATTTATGGAGCAGCGACTACAGGCAATGATTGGAAATTTCTCAGACTATGCGATCGCCTTGTGGAGATTGATTTAACTGAGTATCAAATTAGCAATATTGAAAAAATCTTGGGTATTCTATCCCTAGCATTTCAGTAAAATCATTTTAAAAATATTTGAAATTTAGGAGAGTTTAAAATGCAAACAATTCAATTGAGTTTAGATGAAGAAATGATCCGCGAAATTAATCGCCTTTCTTCACAGCAACAGACAACACCTGAAGAGCTAATCAAACAATTCATTAGCGATCGCTTGCAACAACCCCATAAACCTAAAACGGTTATGGAAAAATTGCAGGAAGCAGAACAACGCCGTGGTAGACCTCGATATTTTGCTGAAGGTCGTCCTGACCTTTCAGATCGTGACGTTCGCAAAGCAATTATTGCTGAACAAATCCAAAACAAACATAAAAGAATATCGGAGCAGTCATGAATTATTCTTCTATTCTTGTTGATAGTTGCGCTTTTGTTTCTTTCTATAACAAGAAGGATAGTCATCATGATTTAGTGCATAAATTCTTTCAAAAATGCACAAGCCAACTAATTACTACGACTGCCTGTATTACCGAAGCTATCTGGTTACTCAATTTTGATTATCGCGCCCAAAATGAGTTTTTGGAGGATCTAATATCTGAAATTTATATCCACGAATCGCTAACATTGTGGGACTTCAGCAGAATTGCCGAATTGAATGAAAAATATGCCGATCGCAGGGCTGATTTTGCTGATTTATCTCTAGTTGCTATTTCTGAACGACTAGATATTCCTGCGATCGCCACCTTTGATAAAGACTTCCAAGTATATCGCCGCTACCGCAATCAACCCTTTGTAAATGTTCTTGCTTAACGTGATTGTGTACCGCTCTAAGCGCGGTACACAATCCAAATAACTTTTGGAGAAATATTAAAATGACTACTCAAATTGTGACCCAACTTCCCATTCCCGCATTTTTCGATCGCCACAAAGTCGGATCGGTATGGCGCGTTCCCTATCAAGATCGGGCTAACCAAGCCGAAGCATGGGCGAAACAACATGGAATCACACCCGCCGCCAAAGATCGTAAGAAAATTTGTTTGATGGCGATCGATGTGCAGAATACCTTTTGTATTGCCGATCATGAGCTATTTGTCGGTGGACGCTCTGGGACTGGGGCGATCGAGGATAACGTGCGACTGGGCGAATTTATCTATCGCAACCTGCACCACATCAGCGAAATTGCACCCACAATGGACACTCACACCGCCATGCAAATCTTCCATCCCATATTTTGGGTGAATGATGCGGGTGAACATCCGATTCCTAATGCTACTTCGATTACTTTGGAAGATGTGCAGCAGGGCAAGTGGAAAGTAAATCCTGCGATCGCCTATAGTCTCGCCAAGGGTAACTACATGGCAATCCAGCGCCACGCCTTGCATTATGTACAGAAGCTTAGCGATGAAGGCAAGTTTCCCCTGACGGTTTGGGCTTATCACTCCATGCTCGGCGG